>Ga0307376_10002052_pt1 | contig 20387 bp, 33 predicted proteins | sample TR2MG_FD_202536 | JGI IMG/M metagenome (GOLD analysis project Ga0307376, IMG submission 202536) | Soil microbial communities from Risofladan, Vaasa, Finland - TR-2 | ecosystem: Environmental > Terrestrial > Soil > Coastal area > Acid sulfate soil | place: Finland: Risofladan, Vaasa | collected...
TCAGTCCACTTGTTTGGACATCTCCACGGCAGCCCGCTCGAACGGTCGATCGAACTCAGGCACGACGTGGGCGTTGACGCAAACAATTTTACGCCCGTGTCGATTGACGTGGTCAAGACCATGATGGAACAGCGGGTCGGGGCTCAGATGAAGGAGGACTGGTCCGACGTGTTTAGGAGCAGCCGCGCCTTCGACGAATCGATTCCTCATTTCTACCGACGTGACAAGGTCGTGTACGACGCTCACGATGCCCCGCGCGACGTCCAGTGACCCTGCCGGAGCTTCCTAATAGAGTGCGTAGTGATGCAGTCTACGGAACGAATTGATATGCGATAGGAGAAGCGATGAGTCGCCAGGTTTATCGGGTGCCGCTTGATTTTAAGCATCCCATGAATAAGGTGTGGGACGGATTTGTGAATCCCGTCAGCCGCCAGACGTGCCCCAGTTCCTTGTGTCGAAATGGTCAGACGCCCGCTCGGGCGCGCCTTGAGGACATCATACGGCTCATCGACCTCGCAGCGGGCGACGCGAATCGGGGGAAGTGTCATCCGTACTTTTTCGAGGGCTTTTTCTACAACTCTCGCGGGGATACCCCCGGGGCGGATTTCCTCGAACTGGCGGAGGGAATCAAAAAGGCCGGAGCGAAGATCGGCGCCCACACCGTTGAGTGGACAATCGAGCAGACGCTCATAGCGATGGCCGGTCTCAACTACGAGACGTGGGGGATGTGCCCGGTCTGTAAGGGAACGAGTATTGATCCCGCGTTTCAGGAGCGGTACGACAATTGGGAGCGCGAAAAGCCGCCAACGGGTGATGGGTGGCAAATGTGGGAGACTGTCAGCGAGGGGTCTCCCATATCCCCGGTCTTCGCCACGCCGGAGAAGCTGGCTGAGTGGCTCTCCGGTACTGGGGCAAGCGCCTGCGGATCTATGACGGCTTCGTACGCTTCCTGGTTGAAGATGATCATGGGGTCAGGATGGGCTCCGTCGTGCGTAATCGACGGAGGTGAGTTGCTCCCTGGAGTTGAGTGGCTCGCTAAAGCAGACTCGGACGAGCCTGCGACGGCTCCATAGTAGGGTGTGAGGAGGATCTGATGAAGAAGCCTGCGACGGGAACGAGGGAATGGGCGCAGAAGACGGTGAATTGCGTGCTCGGTTGCGAGCACGACTGCAGATACTGTTACGCGCGCTATAACATGGTTGATCGATTCAAGAAGATGCTGGCCAAGGACTGGCCGAAGTCCGAGGTCAGGCCCGAGGAAGTCCGCAAGAAGCACGCGAAGTACTCAGGAGTCGTCATGTTCCCGAGTACGCACGACATCACTCCCTCGAATCTTGATGCGTGTGTCGAAGTCTTGCGGAATCTACTCAAGGTCGGGAACACCGTCCTGCTCGTGTCGAAGCCGCACGTCGCTTGTATCCAGAGGATCGTCGACGAGTTCGCTGATTACAAGAAGTCGCTGATGTTCCGGTTTACCATCGGGGCGGTATCCGACAAGATCCTGTCGTACTGGGAGCCGGGTGCCCCAACGTTTGACGAGAGACTCCGGTCGCTGAAGCTCGCGTTCGACAGCGGGTTTAAGACGAGCATCAGCTGCGAGCCGTTGCTCGAACCGTGGAACGCTAAGACTCTCTTCGAGACCTTGATTCCTTACGTCAACTGGGAATTCTGGATTGGTAAGCTCAACAAGGCCGACAAGCGTGTCCGCCTTGACGACGGCGACCGGACGATGCTCGACACCCTTCTTTCGGAGCAGACGGACGACGCCGTAATGTCGATCTACCGGATGCTTAAGGATCATCCGCTGATTCGGTGGAAGGACGCGTACATGGAAGTCATATCGAGATGCCGCTGATAAGGATCGGTTAACATGAGCACGAAAATCTTCAATGGATGGGTTATTGACGGCGTCGACATGGTGACGACATTGGCCAAGCTTCGCCAATTTCGGACCTCTGTGCACCGGATCCTTGCTGGACGGCTGTGCAGCGAAACCGCGCGGCGTGCCGCTCTTGTCATCGACAAGTACAGAATTACGGGAAAGAAAGGTGTACTTGATCCGTCGCCGAGAGCTAACTGCAGAGATCTGACGGTCCCGACGGGATCGTATTTCATGTTTGATACGCGTGATTGGATAATTCACGACAGCTTCGAGTCCGCTCAAAAGTCATATTACGCGTACGAGTGTGACGTCACGCTGTTTCCGATTCGCAAAGGAAGAAAATCGTTCACTCTTCTTCTTTTATTCGATAACAGCGCAGGCGCTGTCTATACGAGATCATTTACTCGCATTTTTAAGCCGCGTCAGTATGCTTACTGGGATAATGTCGACTCAGACCCCGCTGTGAGTGAGCGTGAGTGGGTAGAGCGCGGACGAATATGGGACTCCGTCCTTGGAGGGTCCACTCCAGCTGAAAGCGGGCTCACGTTTAACTGCGTGACGGAATGCACGATACCGACGGTATCCCAAGCTGTAACGTTTAATTCAATATTGCCTCCAAAGGATCGACAGAAGACTGTGTACAATCTGCTTCTGGCGGACGAGTCGTTTCGTGCCGCTACTGCCAGACTTAAGGACGCGCGGTCTACGTCCATTCTTTTTGAGGAGTCGCGTCGATGGCGCGAATCATCGGCTGGGATTAGACGTGCGCGTCAACTGTTGACGCGCGTGCAAGGCGGTGTCCGTAAAATTCATGCGAGTGACTACTCTGCGCCGCTGAGTACGTATGTCACGAAGGAGGATGCAAATGACGCCGAAGCAGCAAAGTGAGTATACTCGTCTTTGTGCCGTTATGGTGAAGTCGATCTCGACTCTAGAGATGCCTCCGCATCTTCCGGCCGAGACTGTGATGCTATTCAAGCGGATGATCGGTCCCCGCGAAGGGTCAATGACTCAACGGCTGATACAGCATTTTGCGAAAGCTATTATTGCTGAAATGCCAGAGTGATAGGAGGACTATTGTGCAGGATGCGTCGGAGCTGATTGAGGCGGCCATCGTCTTTGCCGAGAAAGCGCACGCCGGGCAGACTCGCAAGGTCACCGGCGCTCCATACATCGTCCATCCTCGTCGCGTCGCCGAGATGGTCATGCCTTTTGTCTCGCCAGCCGCTGTCGCTGCGGCGTATCTTCACGATGTAATTGAAGATACCGAGTACAAAGACATCTCTGTATTTCCTGTTCGCGTTCAGCAGCTGGTTTCGTTGCTGACAAAGATTCCCGGCGAGAAACTCGCATCGATCGAGAAGGTTGGGCGGTCATTTGATGAAGAGGCGATGATCGTCAAGGTTGCTGACAGGATTGACAACATCAGTGACGGGGCCGCGCACTTCGGAAATGAGTGGGCCAAGAAGTACCTCGTAACATCCAGATGCATACGCTATCATGCACAGAAAATGGGGCTCGGGGGCCATGCGCTTGTTATGCGCCTCGTTACGTCAATCGTGTATCTGGAATCACTGGCTATTGACCCTCCGTTGACGTCGATATACGTGTAGCCTAGTCAGGCAGGTACCTAAACCTTGGCACTCAACTGTCCAGAATGCGGAGCGGACCTGACTCTGATTCGCCATGGCCGCTACGGGCCATTTTACAGATGCGCTCGGTGGCCGCAATGTGACGGAAGTCACGGCGCGCATCCCGATGGATCGCCAATGGGCATCCCGGCAGATTGTGAAACAAAACTGGCTCGACGGGCCGCTCATGCCGCATTCGACGAAGTTCGGAACGTGTTGCAGCTGAGTAAGACCGACACCTATAAATGGCTTCAGTCCGTAATGGGAATGACTTCGGATCAGTGCCACATGGGAAAGTTCGATAAGACGACGTGTGAGAAGGTCGTTGATGTTTGTGCCAAGGCCGTTGACGCTGTTGGCGGGGACCCATTTGCGAGGAGGAACCGTGAACATTAGATATGAGCCGGAATTTGAGCTGGTGTTTGTCGACGATCAGCCGGTATCGGCGCAATTTCTGAAGATGTTGGTGGGCCTTCCTGAAGGGGCGACGTTATCCGCAACCAGGCGTAACGGGATCTTTATGGATATGCGCATGACGCCTGCTTTTCACCCTGCTGGCGCTCCACACGATGGTGGGAGGATCCAATGAGACTAACATTTGCGGGTGTTGGCAGTGCTTTCTGCGGGCCAGATCAGTGGCAGACGAACGCCGTTCTGACCAAGGACGACGGCGACAGGCGATGTCTACTGATCGACTGTGGAAGCGACGCGCGTTTCTCACTCAAGGAATGCGGCGTCGGCCTCGCTGACGTTGGTGGCGTCTACGTTACGCATCTTCACGCCGATCACGTAGGAGGACTTGAGTGGTTGGCATTCAGCACTTACTTCAATCCTCAACTTCGCAAAGTAGGTCGGCCACAGCTGTTCTGTAGCACCGCTCTCATGAGGCGGCTATGGATCAACACTCTCTGTGGAGGACTCGATTCCATCGAGGGAAAGGTCATGAACCTGACCGATTACTTTGAGTGTCAGCCGGTCTACCCCAACAAGTCGTTTATGTGGGGAGACGCCAAGCTTTCGCCCGTCCAAACGGTTCACATTATGGCCGGGTATCAGATTGTCCACTCGTATGGACTGATGATGGTTGTCGGAAAGTCGGAGGCGGATCAGGAAATTTTTGGCTTTGATCATCCCCCGGGAGTTCCGTGCGTGCGGGACACGCGGCGGAAGATTTTCTTTACCTCTGACACTCAGTTCTGCCCGCACCAGATCTGCTACTTCTACAATCAGGTCGATATGATCTTCCACGACTGTGAGACCTCTCAGTATCCGAGTGGGGTCCACGCTCATTACGACGATCTCAAGACGCTGTCTCCGGAGATCAAGGCGAAGATGTGGCTTATGCACTATCAAATGACGATGCCGATTGAGGGACTCCAGGCAATGGCAAAGGCCGACGGCTTTGCCGGGTTCGTGGTGAAGGGTCAAACGTTCGATCTTGGAGTTCCACGCTGACTTGTCATCATGGGCAAAAGGATGAAAGGACTGTCATGAAGATTCAAACTATCAGTCTCTGCGCTGGCGAAGGACACTGCGGGAGGAGTTGCCCATACTGCGTTTCCGCTATGACGGGCAAGACGGAATTTTCGGCGATGCCGAATAAGCTGTCTCCCAAGGTGGGCAAAGCGCTGCGGCTCGCGCAGATGTCCGGGGTGTCGACGGCGCTAATCACGGGGAAAGGCGAGCCGCTCTTGACGGAGAAGAGCCGTGGACACGTCATGCGGTATCTTTCCGAGTTGCAGGATCTCGGATTTCCGTTCATCGAAATACAAACAAGTGGCCACGGTCTTACTGACGAGACTTTGGGGTTGTTCAAGGAGTCCGGCGTTACGACCGTTGCAATTTCGTGCGTAAGTGCCAGCCTCGATAAAAATCAGGATATCTATGGGCGAGGCTACGAGGATCCATTTGTCGTGGCTGAGCGTGTTCACAGGTACGACATGATGGTCAGGCTGTGCTGTACGATGTGCGCGGGATACTGCGAGTCGCCGGAGTCGATGGGGGAACTGATCCAGGCGTGTCGCCTTTACGAGATCGAGCAAATGTCGTTTGCTCCGGTGAGGGCGCCACATAATTCCAAGAATGGGAGCGCTGCGGCCTGGGTCAAGGAACACGAAATTTCTGGTCGCCAGCTTCGGTATATGCACGACGCTATTCGGCGTCAAGGCATGCCTATTATGTCGCTGGTGCACGGGGGAATGGTGTACGATGTGGGCGGGGTTTCGGTATGCCTTCGTGACTGTCTGACCGAAAGCGTTGATCTCGATAACGCCCGACAGCTGATCGTATATCCGAATGGTGAGACCCGGTATAGCTGGACGTCGGATGCGGCGCGGTTTATCAGAGGGGACCGCGCGTGATTTGTCCGGACGGCTGTAAGCACATGGAGAAAGTCGTAACGGCGATCTCCATAATTCGATTCTGCCAGAAATATCGTAAGACGCTTTTTTCGTCAGCTGGCGGCGCGGTTCAGCTTCCTCGATGCCTGAATGATCGGGCTAATGTAGGCTGATTGCAGAGTTTCTGAGAAGAGTAGTGGTGGGTCTGAGAGAGGAGATTTGTTATGAAGCGTGTGATGTACGTGTGCGATAACTGCGGCAAGACAGTTACCGTTTCTGAGCTTGAGCTTGAACCTGATGGATGGAGGCTCAAAGGACTCATATTGTGTGACGCATGTTTGAACTTGATCAAGCAAATGATTCATCCGGTGGTTGACGACATGCTCATGACATTCACGAGATGTCTGACCTCGCCCCAGGGCGATGATCGGCGTCGAGTTGCGTTGATGCTGCTGGCAGAGACCGTCAACGAGATGCGTCTTCCAGTTCAACGGGGAACTTGCTCCGAGGAACGGAAGGCATAAAGTGCAGCTAGCTAAATACAGCGTATTCGACGGTTTCAGGCGCTCGACGCTCTACGTGATTTTTGCGCTGCTATTTGATTGCATCGCCGGACCCGCATACGCGGGGCTTCCCAAAAGAATTCCTCGCGGAGCCGCAATTCCTGGTAGATGTCTGGACGAGATCCCCATGTGTCGATAGACTCTTGCGTGGCAGTCGCGTTGCAGAGGGAGGGTAGGACGATGGGGTGGCAGGACGACGAGCGCGAGCAGTTCATAGACGACGATGACGAGTTGTGGGCTCAGCTCATTGGCGATGACGATGACGATGGCGTCGAGGTGAGCCTGTTGTGCGATAGATGCAAATCACTGACACTCGAAGAGGTTTACGTTTGTGATAAATGCGAGTCGATGATTTGTCAGGGCTGCTCCGTTCTTGCCGTTGATGACCAAGGAGATCTGGTCATGCTTTGTTGCGCATGTGTTGGAGATCGTCACTATCATGACGATGATTAGACGATTGGTTTGCTGGATCGGGGCGCACGCTTGGTTTGAGGAAACTCAGCACAGCTGGGGAGAAAATTTTCAGGTTCGGCGGTGTTCAGCATGTGGTAAACGCCAGCGATGGTTTGAGCGGCGCTTGATCAAGAACACGCGCCACGCCGCCGGAAAATGGATCAGTTTCTAGCTATTTTGGCCTAAGCTAGGAACGTCTTGAAATGTCAATGGCCAACTGTATGACGGACACGGTAACGGGGGAATGATCTTGCTGAAGACATGGAAAATCGAGGACACGACCGGCAACACGGTTAGTTTTGTTGCGCCATCCAAGACCGCAGCTATTAAGCAGTACAAGCGACTGATTTCCTTCGGGCGCGTAAAGATCGTTACGGACATGGGCGAGGCCAAGCCGCCGCGTCAAGAGACTGTGGCACTTCCCGGAGTACCCGATCCGAATCCATTCAGGCCGGTCGAGCCTATCGTCAACAAGAACGTCGTTCCCGGCCCTAATGACCCTTGCAAGTGCGGAAGCGGAAAGAAGTACAAGCGATGCTGCAGGCGACCCGCTCCTCGTCCGAGGCCCGAGTCGGTGCCAGTTCCGACGTCAGTTCCAACGTCAGTGACAGAGCCAGTGTCGATGCCAGTGACAGCACCAGTGCCGATTCCCGCGACGGAGCCAGTGACGTCTGATGACACTATCAAAGAGTAGAGAGGTCACTATGGGCGCGGCGCGTCTTCTCAGTCCAAAGCAACTTCGTCAGCAGCTGGCGAGATTAGATGACGATGACGTGTTAATTGTTACGCGAGGTGCTATTGACGAGTTGCTGAGTCGCAGCATCATCAAATGTTCCGTAGCACTGTCGATAAGCGAGTCGCTGGCCTCCGAAAACGTTCGGATACGATAGCTCTGAGGATATGCTCAGAGGGGCGCTGACCGATGCGCGTAACTTCCTTGAACTTCGGCGGACTTCGCAACTCACGAGCTTCGAAAACGTTCTTTACTGAGAGGGGTGTCCGGTGATGCAAACTGTTGCCGTTGATGTTGACGGAGTGTTGGCGCAGTACGACACGTGGAAGGGCATTGATTGCATTGGAGACCCCATCGAGGGTGCCGTTGATTTCACGCGGGAACTCAGTCAGGACTACAGAGTGCTGATATACACGGCTCGGTGTACGCCGGGAAGTAATTCTGGGTATAGTGAGCAGGAGTTGGTTGCAAAGGTCAGGACCTGGCTTGATAAGCACGGATTTGCGTACGCGGACATATGGGCAGGAAAAGGAAAACCGGCGGCAATCGCGTATGTTGATGATCGCGGGGTTATGTGCAGGCCCCAGGAGGACGGCTCTGCGTTTAAGTTGGCCATGGAACTCGTGCGTCTGCGGGCGAAGCGACCCTGCGCGGACTCCAAAAAGAAGTAGGACGCTAGGAATATTGCCGAGGAGCTGAAAGGAGCGATTGAGATGAATGGGGCGGTGCATCAAATGCCGACGTGGGTGATGCCGACAGCGATTGGGAGCTGCGCTTTACTGTTTGTGATCATTCTCATATTGTGGGGAGTCGGTGTCAGCAACAGCGAAGTCCGCCTTCGGCGAACCATCGAAGCAAAGATGACCGACAACGGGTCTGAGCTTGACAATATGATGAAGAAGATCACGCAGTCGGCACAGATCACAGACAGGCAGGCCGAGAAGACTCTCGAACTCGTCACCGGATATGCCGAGGCGCGCGGTGGCGTCAAGGGCGGTGGATTCGTTAACATGCTGCAGGAAGCGATCCCCAATCAGACCTTCGACACCTATGAGAAGTTACTGGCAATCGTGACGTCTGCGCGTGATCGATGGACTATGCGGCAGAAGGAGTTGATCGATCTGAAGCGCGAACACGATACTCTCCGAACTCTCTTTCCGGCGTCGCTGATCGTCGGAGGGCGTCCTGAGATCAAGATAGTCGTCGTGACTTCTACTACTGCGAAGCGGGCGCTGGAGACGGGCGTCGACGACAATGTTGACCTGTTCAAGTAAGTCGTGGAAATAGACACGCCAGTCACGAGGAGACGTTAAAATGTGGTTCTTCTATTTCTTTGCGATCATTCCTGCCGTCGTCGGAGCGCTTCTGTGGGTTAAGAGCAAGGAAGTCGTGTGGTGGGAGTGGCTCGTCGGGTCGGGGGTCGGATTTCTGCTGGCGATCATCTTCCACCTGATCTCCTTCTACGCCGTGACTGGCGACACGGAGACGTGGTCGGGCCGGGTGATCTCCGCCACTCATCATCCGTGGTGGAAGGAACGCTACACGGAAACAGAGACGTATACGACCGGAAGCGGCAAGAACCAGACGACTCATTTTCGCACCGTCACGAAATATCGTGATCATCCTGAGCGCTGGACATGCGATAGTACGCTCGGTGAGATTGGCGAGGGACTGTCTGGACTCGCGGGGATATCGCAGAGTAAGTTTCTGGAGATCGCAAAAGTATTTGAATGCGCCCCGGTAAAGACCCGCGCCATGAAACTCGGGTTGTGCGCGGGAGATCCGAATATCTACGTCGTCACGAACAAGGTCGCCGCGCTCATTCCGGTAACGACCACTAAAATCTGGACTAACCGAGTCCAGGCGTCGCCGAATGTTTTCAGTTTTATCGATGTCCCCGATAACGTGCCAGTTTACGCCTATCCACAAAGCGTGTCTCCGTGGGTATCCGGGCGGCTGCTCGGGTCGGCGAAGTGCGTCGGGATCTACGAGTGGGATCAGATGAACTCACGGCTGGGTCCGACTAAGAAAGTCAACATTCTACTAGTCGCCTTCAATCCAGACGCCGACTCAATGCTCGGGCAATATCAAGAGGCTAAGTGGTTCGGCGGAAAGAAGAATGATCTAGTCATCACGTATGCCGGATCCCCATGTCAGCTTCCAAAGTGGGTCTATACCTTCGGCTGGACTGAGCAGGAGATCGTAAAGAGAAATTTGGATGCGCTGGTTGGACGGACGGCGATCGATAAGGATGTCATTTCTCTGATCGAATCAGAGGTGAGAGAGAACTACGTCATCAAAGACTGGAGCAAGTTCGACTACATTGGAATCAGCCCCCCTGGATGGGCTTATCCGGTTTTCCTTCTCGCGATGGTGGCCGCGCAGACCGGGTTTTATTTCTTTGCTCATTCCAACGCGCACAAGAAAAAAGGAGGATCTTGGTGAGCCGATCCTGATTAATGGCGTTTGCGCAAGGCTCGTACTTTCCAAAGAAGATACTTGAATTGCAAGATGTATCGGGAGTATGATATAGCCTTGCGGAAGATTGGTCGACGATTGGACGAAACGGTTCATCCAACGCGGCTTTAGTCGTGCGTGAGAGGAGTGTTTTGTGGGTACGGTGCTGAAGACAGCGGGAGATCAGAAGGAGATCGGGCGTCTTGTTAAGGAAACGCGATCGAGGCTTGGCCTGACGATGACGAAGTTCGCGCAGCGAGTCGGAGTATCCCAGGCGCAGATATCTCGCTTGGAGGATGGGCAGCAAGGATTTCGAACTCGAACCATGCAGCGAATTGCAGAGGCACTTGACACGCCATTCGTGATCTACTTTGGCCCAAAGAAGAAGATCGAAGCGTTGATCGGCAAAGCCTAATGCCTGCGGGCTCCATTCAATTGGAAACCTCCAAATGACTCGTGACGATGGCGGCGAGGCTAGCCGCGAGCACTTTGAGCGACTAGATGTCACGTGTAGCATTTGCGGAAAGACTAACCGCATGGCGGTATGGAAGAGGATCGCCTCCGAGTTAGGCGCGCCGTTCTCAATCGTCCGAATCGCCAAAGAAACTCGTTGTACGTGTCCTCACTGCTCTAAGACGGGACGCCCACCAGAATGATCTATGGAATTGTGGTGTGTCTTGGCGATTCGCTGATTACCGGTGCTCGCGACGAGGCCGGTCTTAGCGTCGCAAGGATTCTCGGGGACTGTCTATCGGTAAACGGTCAAAAATGGATTGCTGTCGATGAGGGCGTAAACGGCGAGACGAGCGGAAGTCTTCTGCGCCGGGCCTATCAAGTAGTTCGAGCGTACCCAGAGGCGAAGGATGTCGTGCTGTGCATTGGGATAAATGACGCCAAGGTTCCGGCGACGTCTGAGGATGTCTTTCGTCGGAATTACGCGGAACTGTTACGGACCTTTGCCATCCTTGGAAAACATTGCTATGCATGCCTGATTCCTCCGAGGGACGGGTTCGGCGCGCCCGACTATATCGACAATCACGTGCTCGCGGACTATAATCGGGTCATTGAAGAGCTGGCAAAGAGTGCAAGTTCCTTCGTGTCAGTTGTCGATCTGACGTCTATTCCGGCCCGATTCAGGGCAGATGGCGTACACTTCAATTTTGGAGGCGATGCATGGGCGGCAAAGAAGATTGCGTCGACGATAATGAGCGCCAGGTCGTAGTCACCACAGACGATGCTCGATGCTTTCATCGCGCGTATCTGCTGGCTGGGATCGCAAATCTGGTTCTGAACGTCGCCATGATCGGGTACCTGTTGGTGAGGGGCGGTTCGCTGGACACGGTGTCCATTGTCATGATGGCCGTTGGTGTTTTCATCCTCGTCACGTTTTATCACGTAATCGTTGCGCTAAAGCTTGCCGTGGAGACAGAAGAAGAGCGTCGTGAAGAGATCGAAAACTATCGAGATCTTAGTTCAAGAGTCTGCTTGCGAGAAATCAGAGAGGGTCAATAATATGTGCGCCGAACAGACTGACGACAGTCTCAGCGTAATTCCTAGCATCACGATATTTGGAAAGAAGAATTGCCGATTCTGTGACGAGGCGAAGAAGGCGTTCGCTAGCGTAGAGCTTCCTTTTGTCTACAAGATTCTTGACGAGGAGCTGTGTCTAGAGACCGATCCGGCGACTGGTTTACCGAGGCCGCTTCACCCGGACTGGCGTACATCAGGCATGATCGAACTATTAAGCCTGTGGACGCTGCACAATGGTCCGATCCCATTTATCGTTATCGGAAAAGTGGGCTACGAAAAACTTGCGTCCGCTCTCGACGCCGTTAAGTATCGTGATCGGAAGAGGATAATCCATCAAAGAGAGCGCGATGCCAAAACAGCTGATTCACGGTCTGACGCACAGTGAGCTTGTGAAGATCGCCACTCGGTGGCTTCGCAATACTGAAAACTGCTCTGTCGTGATCTCAGAGATGGCGTCACAGAGTGAAGAGCCTGACGCCATCGGCTGGAAGGCACGAGTATCGACTCTTATTGAGTGCAAGGTCTCAAAGGGTGATTTTAGACGGGACCGTGAGAAGTTTGCTCGAAGAATCATGCCCGGTGATCCCAGCGGATGCGCGAGTATCTATAATTTGGGAATGGGCGTATACCGCAACTACATGACTCCAGAAGGTCTTCTTCAGGAGCATGAACACGCCACGATACTGCCGAAGGGCTGGGGTCTTCTTGAAGTGTCCTTCACGGGAAGGGTCAGCAGAATCATAGAGGCAACTCCGTGGATACTCCCGACCATGGCGCTTCGGAGTGAACTTGGTCTTGTGCTCTCGGCGCTTCGCCGATACCAGGAGGCTGATCGTGTTAAAGCATAGTTCCGTTATTCATCTGTCGGAACTCGGCGACGTAGTACAGACGACGGTATATCAAAATATTCCTTTTCGAGCGTGCTCAGATTGCCCGATGCTATTCATCGATGCCGAAAATTCCGGCAACGGGTACTGTGCGCTGTGTGGAAAGCAACTTGTTCGTGGTGAACGCGTACCCGACTGGTGTCGGGTCGTGGAGATTCAGGTGAAGGAAAGCTTTGAGTAGGAGGATGCATCGTGAGTGACGTAAAGGTTGTCATCAATGATACGTGCGAATCGCGGGAACGAGCGCAAATTGTTAAGTACCTGCAAGATACGTTTTGGTGGATTGACGGCAAAGACTTCGAGGTCCGCCAGTCCGCTACAGTTGCCACGACTGACGAGCTTCACAATTGCGTAGATTGCGGAAGTCCGTTTTCCATTACCTCCGGTGAGCAGGAATTCTTCGCTAAAAATAAGCTGCGGCCTCCGAAGAGGTGCAAGCCGTGTCGAAACGTGCGTAAAGCTGAAAAGCAAAACGGCGGGGATCCGGGAAACTCTCGAAAATCGAGTTCGCGGTAGTCAGATACTGACGGCAGAAATCGAGGACGACATCTGTGAGAATACTGGTAACAGGCGCGGCAGGATTTATTGGATCGCAGCTAGCCAACCGCTATGCGGCGGAGGGCAACGTAGTCATCGGAATCGATAACTACGAGGACGCCGGAAATTTCAAGCTCGATCCTCGGGTGAGGATGGTGTGGGGAGATATCAGGCGGCGTCAGATTGTAGACGCCATCGCCGATCTCAAACCTGATTTGATCAACCACCACGCGGCGAAGATCGATCCGCGTTGGTCAATGCTGTATCCGGCGGACGACGCCCAGACTAACTACATCGGAACAATCAATGTTGTCGATGGGGCGCGAAAAGCCGGATGTAGCAAGATCATCTTTGCGTCGTCGTGTGCGGTGTACGGTAGCGGGCCAATGTCTGTTGGGCAGGCGGAAAATCCGAACTGTCCGTATGGAATCTCAAAGCTCGCGTCTGAGAAGTACATTCGTATGATTGCGAAGACCAGTAATCTGAGGTTCGTCATTCTTCGCTATCCTAATGTATATGGCCCAAGCCAGTCAGGGACGCGCTCTACTGGAGTTATCGCGATATTCGCTCGTGCGATGGCGCGAAACCTTCCAATAACAATCTACGGCGACGGACTGGCTTCTTATCAGTATCGGTTTATCAACGACATAGTTGATGCGAACATGGCTGCTACCTGTCGACTTTCGGTTACCTCAAGTGGGTCTCTATTGACCAATGTTCCGGGCGATCAGTGCTCGGTTCACAGTCTTGCAGAGATGATTGCCGAGAATTTTCCTGGGTACGTCATTCGCATTGTGTATGAAAAGGCCCGAGATGGCGAACAGCAGTGCATAACAATGACTGGCGGGACCGTTGCGTATGAACTGGGGTGGCTGCCTGTTGTGAGCCTTCGAGAGGGGATTTCACGTGTCACCAAAGCCGCGAAAGAAGACGCCAAAAAAGACGCTGAAAACGACAACCGCGCTTCCTGACATCGAGACGTATTATCGAAGGCTCCTCAAGAAGTATCCAGACGACCTCAGGTCTGATGGATACTCGCATTCGATATCGCAAGAAGTTCGTTACGAGGCGTACCTGAGTCATCTTGACCTCAATAAGGCAACTATTCTTGATGTTGGATGCGGAAGCGGCCAGATGCTTCGATACCTAACTCGCCGATCGATATGGCCGCGTAGGTATGTCGGAATCGATTTCATTCCAGAAAAGGCCGAGTTGGCGAAGAAGCGTTTCTGCGACGATGGGTTCGATAAAATCTGTTCGGCGTATGGCGTAGATGTCGAGTTCCGTGCGGGAACGGTCGATAGTGTTGACGAAATGTTCCAGATCGTGATTGCGTGTTCGATCTTTGACGTGAAGCAGGTGGACGTCGCGACGACATTTAATGTTGCGTGTTCGACGATGCGAGAAATGTGGGCTCGCGCAACCGATGCGATTGGAATAGACTTCTTCAGTCCGTACGCGCTTGATATTCAACCTTTCAATGCTCCCATCCCGCCAGAATGGGTGCTGACGTGGGCGAAACTAAATCTCGGCGAGCGAGTGCTTCTTGATTATCTATACGCTCCACATGATTACATGCTAGTGGTAAAAAAGGGAGACAGTCCATTCCGGAGTCTATGGAACGAAGAGGGAGGCTGGGAGCGCGAGAAGGGCGGCGAAGACGAGGAAGCCTAGGTCCTGAGGACGAGCGGTCAGATAAAGTGGCGTTTGATTAGGAGCACGACATGCCGATGCACGCGCTGAAGGACGAGACTTACCCGTCGAACTCTCCGTTGCGTATTGCGATTCTGCCGATGGTTGGCCACACCTTCTTTCGTGGCGAGACTGAATTCCTGATGTTCAGACAGTTCGCACGGGACATGCGAGATTGGTACGGCGCATTTTGTTACATCATGATTCCGGAGATTGGAAAGTCGCAGATCCGGCAGGAGCCGGGAATGCGGATCATCTATGAGGGTCCCTTTGAGTGCTTCCACGATGGTGTCGTATCGACTCCGGCGACGTTCCTAGAGTTGTTCAACCCGCGAGACGGCAAGTATCCGGTCGACCTCGTCGTCACGTCTCGTGGAGCATCAGGAGCGGTTTTACAGCGGGCACTGCGAGACTACAGAAGTGACGTTATTCCACTTGCCATCAGTGAGCCTTTTGACGACGTCCTCCCACTTGTTCTCGACGAGTCGATGCCGACCGATTTTGGCTGGAAGGCGAATCCGTCTATTGATTGGTCGGAGCTGATGGCGCGAGTGGTGTCGTATGCCACGGCGGCGTACACATTCTTTGACACCGAGCGAGAGCGGCAGGTTGCGTTGAATTCTGCCCGGCGGATTCTGAGCGCGCAGATGCTCAAGAATCTTGAAACAAAGATGGAGGCCATGCCGTACGGATTCTCGACGGCGTTCGTGGACGAGTGCGTCAAGGATGTTAAACGTCGCGACAAGCTCACCCTCTTCATGGGCCAACGGCACAATATAGATAAGCGTTGGGATGAGATTGTTGATATCTACAATCGATTCTATGCATACGGACGAGACATTGGTATTGTCATTACTGCGCCGAAATTGGAGAGCGTGTCCGCGCTGCCGATTGTCCAATCAAACGAGGCAATCGAAGTCACGTTTGAATGCGAGCAGCCAGAGTATCTCCGGAAAGCGGCAGGGTGTCATATCGCTCTCTGGATGTCGAAGGTCGAAGGTCTTACGGTTGGGCTGCTCCAACAGATGTACTGCGGACTGGTCTGCATTCTACCAAAGCTGCCGTGGGTGAAAGAGATCCTTCGAGATAAGTACGAGACGTATCCGTTCCTCTACAAAACTCCGATGCAAGCTGAGAAGGTGCTTCGAGATATTGCGGAGAACTATGACGCCGCAAAAGCGAAAGTTGCGTGGGCTCCTGAGTGGGCGAAAGCTACGTACGACACGAGTGTGTGCTCTCGATACGTCTACGAAAAGATGCGGGATACACTCGTACTGGCAAAGTCCCCGTGTAGACTTTGGACGAAGTCGAACGTCGAGCTATTCATGGCAGTGCGCGACGCGCTTCCGGACAAGTTCACGTTCCAAGAGGCGATCGACACGTGCTACGCAAAGTCCCAGCAGCTGTACAAGGGCATGCGCGACCCTCGGCGCGGAAAGCCGTCTCGATGGTCGCTGTGGAAGTGGCTCAAGGGTCCGGGCGGCTGTAAGGACACGTGCAAGTCCGAGCTTCCGACGTTCGAGAAGGATCCGGCACACGTTCCAGGACCGTACAGCGACATGCAGTATTTCAAGTACCGTGAAGAGCACGTCTGTCCGAAATGCGGAGGACGAGGGTTCTTGGACAAGGCCCGTGAGGCGGAAACTAGGTGTCCTCGCTGTAGCGGGTCCGGTGAAATGGGTGAAGTGGAGGAAAGCTGATGCCGCCATTGCTGCTAATCTGCATGATGGGTTTGCCGCGATCGGGAAAGTCCACGCTGGCACAGATGCTTTCGGAGAAGTGCGGAATTCCGATGGTTAACCGCGACGCTGTTCGGTTGGCTTTGCACGGTCAGCGATTTGCCCAGCTCGCAGAGCCGATGGTTGCGGCGATCTCCGGCATAATGGTGAATGCGCTGTTCGTTGCGGGCCACTCGACGGTGATCGTTGACGAGACTAACGTGCGCCGCGCGTCTCGTGATTTCTGGGCAAAGCTACACAAAGGTGGGGCTATTGAGTTCTGGCACGTGGACACGCCAAAAGAAGTGTGTCTTGAGCGGGCGAGGAGCTTGAACGATGCACATATTCAACCAGTCATCGAGCGTATGGCACTGGAGCTTGAGCCGCTTCAGGATGATGAGAAGCGGTTTGATGTAAGCAGGTACAAGTTGTTTGAGTAGATAGCGTAGTAAGGACTATTAGTCGACACGGCTGAGCCGCCTTCGGGTGGCTCAGCTTTTTGACATGGTCATTGACTTTGCTGGCCACGATAGTACGATAATTGATCCGAGTGTGGTGTAGTGCGGCTGTACTCTGGCTGCTCCATTTTCTATGCAAAAATCAGGTTGACGAAACCGGCGCATGCCTTACTATAGTGTTGACGGTTCCTTTCGGGAGCGCGGCAGCCGTACGGCAATCTTAGGAGGATTAACTCATGGCGATTAGCGTTTCTGGTATTTTGCCAGCTGGCGGGCCGCTGGCTGGTGGACAGACTGTTACGATCAGCGGCGGGGACTTTGTCGCGACTCCTACCGTCACGTTTGGCGGGGACGCCGCGACGAGCGTTACTTGGGTCAGCGCTACGGAAATTACCTGCGTCACTCCTCTTCATATAGCAGGCGCTGTTGACGTTGTCGTAACGAATCCTGACCTTAGTTTTGATACGCTTGTGAGCGGGTATCTGTACGCGGAAGCCCCGACGGTCACCTCTGCTGCGCCTGACAACGGAGCATTGGCTGGTGGACAGACTGTCGTCCTCACAGGAACTGGATTCCTGACTGGTGCGACGGCAACCTTTGGTGGTACGTCGGCAACTGGCGTAGTCGTGGACAGTGCCAGTCAGATTACGTGCGTCACTCCTTTGGGTTTGGCAGGAGCTGTTGACGTTGTCGTTACGAATACAGACACTCAGACTGGTACGGCAGTCGCTGGATTCACGTACAACCCACTTCCAACGGTCACAGTTGTTGCGCCTGACAACGGAACAATGGCTGGTGGCACGGCCGCGACCGTGACGGGTACGGGCTTCCTGACTGGTGCGACGGTCACGTTTGGGGGGACGTCGGCAACAGGTGTCACGGTCGTTGGTCCGACGTCGATTACCTGTGTCACGCCCGCCCACACGTCTGGTGCGGTCGACGTCGTTGTCACAAACACGGACACTCAGGCTGGAACAAGGGTCAGCGGGTTCCTGTTCAACCCAGTGGTGACCTCGCTCAGTCCTAACGACAGCATGCCTGCTGGTGGAGTATCTACGACGATCACTGGAACAGGATTCGTGGCGACTCCAACGGTGACGTTCGGGGCCACGCCCGCCACGAGTGTAGTGCGCGTAAGTTCGACGAGTCTGACGTGCGTTATCCCTGCGGGCACGGGAGTTGTCAGCGTCACCGTCACCAACCCTGATACGGGCGTCGGCGTGCTGACGTCTGGATTCACGTACATCAGCGTTGACGGAGCTATCGAGCCAGTCGAAATTCCGCTCCAAATCGGCGAAGGCGGCGCAGGCATTTGTCGATCGAGCCCAGGGCTTGGTGACATGCTGAACAAGATCGCCGAGTGCATTCAGTATATCCAGGCGTCGGCGACTGAGGCCAATTTCGTGGCGTTCAAGTCGGCGATGTCGGAGCTTATTCCTCCGACGTACACCGCTCGTCGCCGCTATCGCACGGCATACCCTGCAAGCACAGCCTCGATTCAGGTGCCGAAGAGGGTCGGCGAGGGCGGGGTCGGACTCAGCCGGTCGCAGACATCGGCGAACAGCGTCGGACTCAAGGACGTCATTGATCGCGCCGCGCAAATTCTCACGAGCATCAAGGCGGCGTCGCAGCTCGCTGACTACGCCGCGTTCGTGGTAGCGATGGCGGCGATGCCGGATCTGCTCAAGGCGGACGACTCGCGGGTCTAAACGAGCTGCTTGGCAGAGTAGACGTACGAGGATGCCGCCGAGAAAGGTGCTCGGCGGCATCTGTTTTTCCGACAATACGGCGACATGATTTTTTAGTAAAAGTGGTTGACTTCAGATGCGGAGCGGGGCATATTGCGGGCGTCAGATGTACAGAGAGGTGACGAGGTCTACGATAATGCTGCATGCAGGACGCCAGTCGTACGTGGAGCCGCGACCAGAATCTTTTATTGGCGGTTGGTTTTATATTACCGCCAATAAGAGTCTTCCGGTTGCAAGCTCCTGACCGGCTCCCTTTACAACCAAATAGGGGGGACCGGCCGGGAGCGAAAGCCTCCGGCCGGTTTCATTAGATGCACGCTGTTTGACAAGTTGATAGTAGTCGGGCTGATCCTGCACTAGTTCCATATAGTGTAGGTTGAGGAGACAACGGCGCGATGAGGCTAAAGTCCTCGGAGCCGACGCGCCTATAGAAATATCGGAAGCTGGGCTCGTGGTGACAGTGAGAACACGCTTCCTTCGCATGGAAGAGATCCGAGTTTGATTCTCGGCGGGTCCACCAACGACGATGACCCTGCAAAGGGTCGCAGTATGGTAGAAGTAGTACGGGGGTTTAGCTCAGCTGGGAGAGCGTCTGCTTTGCACGCAGAAGGTCGGGAGTTCGAGCCTCCCAACCTCCACCACGAATGATGGTCCAGTCGATTGGACCGAAGAGATGGAGAAGCGAGCGTAACCTAATGGAAAGGTACGGCCCTTCCAAGGCCGACATTACGGGTTCGAGCCCCGTCGCTCGCTCCACAAAGAGAGACGGCTCCGTAGACGAACTGGTAAAGTCACCGGTCTTTCAAGCCGGAATTTTGGGGGTTCAAGTCCCCTCGGAGCTGCCAGATAGATCGGAGTTCGTGTGTCGAAGAAGTTGAAGAGGCCAAAGGTGCTCTGGAGCAATCGGATCAACTTCGGCGGGCTGTACTCGGCGAAGCCGGTCAAGTGCACTGAGAGGTCGAACGACTACGGAAAACCGAATGAGTACTGGAGCAAGGACGGAGATTATGACGCACATGCGAATCAGCTTGGCATAGTCGCGACTAACGGTTGTGTGACGTTCACGAGTCGGTCGAAAGAGGAAGTCGAGTTGTGGACGTTGGGCGCGCGGTCGGCACTCGCGGCTGTCCGGCGCTTCTGTGAAGTCGAGTAGTGATGTAGACAGCTCTTTGAAAATAGAATATCGGCTCGTAGTAGCAGTAACGAGTGCGCCCGTAGATCAACGGACAGATCACCAGTTTCCGAAGCTGGAGCTGTGGGTTCGAGTCCCGCCGGGCGCACCATGTACCCCAATCGTCTAACTGGATAAGGCACCGGTCCTCTAAACCGGCATAATGCGGGTTCAAGTCCTGCTTGGGGTGAAGATATTCTCAGCGTGAGGGGGACGTAAGAGTGCTCACGCCAGCGACACGGCGCTGCATCTTAAAGGGTAACCCGTGATAAATCCCATCCTCTTGCTGGCAGGCCGCGAGGGACGGCGCAGAGCCACCGGATTCGATGGCGGTTTTCTGCGGAGCGTGGCCAGCGACAGTGCCTCTGTCATCTAAAGGACAGGATGCAACGGTCCTAACGTTGCCATGCGAGTTCGAGTCTCGCCGGAGGTACCACGAAAGTTCCCCGATCTAGCTTAGATCGGGTATCGGTTTGACCGCTGAACCGAGAAGCAAAAAATCAGCGGAGATGCTCCCGTAGACGAAGTGGCTAAGTCACCACGCCCTCACCGTGGAGAATGTGGGTTCGAATCCCATCGGGAGTGCCA
>Ga0307376_10002053_pt1 | contig 20381 bp, 39 predicted proteins | sample TR2MG_FD_202536 | JGI IMG/M metagenome (GOLD analysis project Ga0307376, IMG submission 202536) | Soil microbial communities from Risofladan, Vaasa, Finland - TR-2 | ecosystem: Environmental > Terrestrial > Soil > Coastal area > Acid sulfate soil | place: Finland: Risofladan, Vaasa | collected...
ACCATCTTCTTATAGACTTGCGGCATTTCGCCGGGGTGGTTCTTTTTAAGCCAGTCGAAGACATCGCTGATCAATTCATCGATCTGCTTATTCTTCTGCTCGTAGCTTTTCATTATCTCTACCGGGTTTGGAACCATCTTCTCTATTTTCTTGCGGATATCTGCTGATTGCAGCCCGCTGTAATCATTTTTCATTAATTCAGAAGTTAGTTCCGGATAAAGATTGATGTTAGCAGCTAAAAAAGTAGCTCCATCCCGAGGTATTTTCTCTTTAACAATTTTCTTTTGCAAAAGAGATTTAAGTTTTTCTGGCACCATATTGACTGCACGCACGATGGTGCGTTGTAACCTATTCTGAGCCAGTTCGTCACGCAGGGTAGGTAATAGAGACAAAATCTCTAAATGTTCACGGACATAAACCTTGTCCTTACCAAGTAGCTCTGCTGTCTTTTCAATTTTAGCTTTATGTTTTTCTTCGATTTTTTCGCCTTCCTTTATCCCTACCAATTTACCTAAAGCGACAGCTTTTTCCCAGTCCGTCAAGGTATTGGTGTGGATATTCTCAGCTAATTGCCGTCTAAACCTGTCCTTACTCTTAAGACCAGTCAATATTTTGACTGGGACCTTAGTAAGTCCGGCCAGTTTAGCAGCTCTCCAGCGTCTTTCACCGGTTACAATTACATCTTGTTCATCAATTTCTATAGAGTTGATCATTCCGTCAGCAGTTATGCTCTTCGCCATACCCGTTAGATCTTTGTCATCAAAACGAGTTCTCGGTTGATTGCGATCACGCTTTAAAGACTCGATTGGTTTTTCAGTATACTTTACTTCCATGTAAATTATTTAGCAGTCACTGGTTGAAAAGACTTAATTTTACGTTTCTCCAATGAAATGTTTGAGTTAACTTCGTCTATCATTGTTACAAAAGACTCACGTAATTCAGGATATTTGTGAAGTCCTGTAGCAATGGCAGTAAAAGCACTTTTATTATAAGAGTAGCCCATCTGTAATCGGGACATAACAAAGCCACGGAAATGGTCTAGGTTATGTAGAGCGTAAACGAGTTTGCCGGCCTTATTATAAGGGCCTTTAACTTCTTTACCTTTCTCTACTGGTTTTGGATAGATTAAATATCCCTTTCTATTTAACGTTGGTAGCACAGATCGAACATGTTTTTCGTCTGTATCCAACTTGTCTGCCAGCTCTTTAACTGTCATTTCTCCAGAAAAAGCTTTAACGGTAAAAGCCACTACCCAAGGTAATGTCTTTTCGCGAAGCGGCAGCTGATCGGCTTCTCTCTCAGTTTGGAATTGAGAGAATAAGTCCTCTAATTTGGTTGTCTTCATATGTTCTTTAATTTTTAGATCCTCCTTATATATAATTATGTAAATTGCGGGAAAAACGGGCTCAGGAACCCATATGCCTTACCAGGAAGAAATCCCGCGAAGGATCCCCATGCTTGTCGTCCTGATAATACATCGCCCGAACCCGTAATTCCTTTGCTTAACCACCTTAGCATACTTTTGAACAAATGTCAACCCCCTCTTGTCAAGCTTTTCTGTGGATAAGTGTTTTTTGCTAATATTAGTGTAGCTTGACTTAAAAAACGTGGCTTGGTATACTGGTTATAGAAATCTAACATATTCACAAATTTTAAAAATATGAACAAATCTGAGATATATTCTACACGCGATTTGCACCTTGCCAGCACATTAATTACTCTAAAATTCTTTATGGAAGGCATAGATTACCAATTTGAGGGCGACCGGAACAAGCCGGTAGGATATTTTAACTTTCAAAGAGATGAGGGCCTTGGGGAGGCTATTCAAAAATATAGGCAAGGACAGTGCATGGTTGACGCCAAATCTGTCTTCGCCAACATGAAATCGTTGCTTGCTGAGATCAACAACGTATTAAAAAACCCGCATAGTAACCTTACGCCGAAGGACGATGAAGTAGCAAAAAAATAGACCTTGACAATTCATTCCCTTGTGATATAATTTGGTTACCACTAACAAAAGTAGTTACTGAAAAACCCGCATAAGCGAGCGGGCGAAAGCTGAAAGGCTATTGCCCTACAGTGTTCCAGACGGTATTTCAGTAACGTCTGGGCGTGGCGCCCTCTCACTTATGCGGTTTTATTTTGGTCAAAAATATTTATGAAAAACGAAGTATCAGCTATCCATGTTAACCCAATATTAGCGAAGGAATACGGGTTTCCTACAGCTATTATGTTTAATCACATCTGTTTTTGGCTTGAAGTAAATAAGCGTAATAAGCATAATAAGCTCAACGGAAAATACTGGGTAAATCAAACGTTTGACGAAATGAGTCAAAAAATGTCGTTATTAACATCCAAACAAGTAAGAACCGGGATCGAGAAATTGGTCGAAGCCGGTTTTTTAATTGCCGAAAAAAATGCTTTAGCTGATAATAAGAGCGCCAACTGGTATAGACTCGGCACCAAAGGAAAAGACTTATATCCAGTTTATGGTTTTAGAGGAGGGAAGATTTTTATCAAACCTGTTGCCCATATGGGCAAAGGTTCTGCCCATATGGGCAAGGATCCTTGCCCATATGGGCAAACCATATATAAGGAAGACAGAAAGAAAAGAGAAAGTTCCGTCGGAGACGGGGGGCCTGCGGCCCCACCAGAACAAATAGCAAAAATTATTAATGCCTTTGCACCAGCCAATGTTTTTGGAGTAACAAAGCTATTCGGTAACACGTCAGAGCGTAAAGCTGCGGATGAAATAATCCAAACTTATGGCGGATATTCGCAAGCCCTAGAGCTTGTTGTCAGGATCGTAGACGATAGAATCAGGCAGGGGAATAAATATGCTCCAACCGTTTGTAAACCAACTGAATTTATTAGAAAAAGCGACAAGGTCCAGAGCTGGATTCAGAGCAAAATAGACACCAGGTTATCTGATGAATCTTTGATAATAAATGTCTAATATTAAACAAAAAATTATGTATGAATTAAGGCTAATGGACAAAGATCCAATGGAAATAACCCACGAAGAATTTGAGGCAATATCAAAGGCTATCCAAAAAAAAGGGTCGGCTATGTTAAACCGCCTGGGAGAGCTTATTGTCTCGCACCAAGTCAAAGGTATAACAAAACTCCCGTCTAGGAAATTAGCTATCGAAGACGGTAGCAAGCGAGTGTTCGAAGTTATACAAATCCCAGGAGGTTGGGATTATCTTGAGGGATATAATAGTGAAGGAAAAATATGGCTACCATTGCCAGTTGATAAAGGTTATATTTTTTTGACAGAGGATGAATACGTAGAACGGTTATACCAAGAAGAACAGAAACGTGAATTACCTATGCCTAAAGAGATGAAAGAATTTTATCATAAACCTAAGTTTATATTAACAAATGACCCTACCCAAACAAAGCGGATTGCTAACTCTGCTGGACAAGATCCCAGCGGGGCAAAAAAAGAACTGGGATAACTTTTTGATTCCGCATTACATGGCCCGGCTGAAGGAATGGATTGGTGCCGAGTTGGATGGTGACGTTAAAAAGAATCAACAGTATGCAAATCTGCTTATAGACAACAAAATATTTGTCGAACTTGTCAGGTTAGACAGGGGAGTTCCGTTTCCGCCGGCATTTGCAGATGCGCTGGAATGGATTTTGATGGCGGCAGATGAGGTCCCAGCGACAAAAAAGAAGTGCACTAGCTTCCCGTTTATATATAGAAATTTTGAAAAGATCATGAAAAAGCAGACGACATGAGTATATTTAAAGATGAAAATAAAATATTAAATCAAAAAAAGCAATTACCCGAGCTGGATGATGAAGTAGTTTTGATTCAGAAAAAGATCTCGAAGATGACCATGGCAGAACTCTGGGGACCAACAACGCTTTTGGAATTGCTAGAAAGCCCATGCCAGAAGAAAACGACAATGAACAAGTAAACGTTCTATTAGACACATTCGGTGGCAAGGTGGTCGATGATCAAGGGAAAGATACAGGCTATCGATCGCCTAAACAAATAGAAACGAAACAAAGCGCAGAGGCCTTGAAAGGCCTCTTAGACGTGCCAGAACCCGAAAATGAACAAAAAACCGTAGAAAAGGCCCCTACAGCTCCAATAAACGCTATCCTAGATGAGGCCCTGCGTAACGCAAAGGACGGTAGAAGCGTAATTCCAGTAGGCAAGGACAAAGTGCCGTTGATATCCTGGAAAGAATTCCACACCAGGATTGCGACGGAAGATGAAATCCGCGGATGGTGGAGAGATTACCCTGAGGCACAATTGGGTTTGGTTACTGGGAGTATATCTGGAATCGCTGTTGTTGACGTTGAAAAAGAGTTCGGAGATTACAAGAAGCTGAATCTCCCGGCTACGATGGTAAGCCAAACAGGCAGCGGCGGATACCATTTGTTCTATCAAATGGTCGAAGGCGTGCGAAACCGGGCCAAGATCGGCGGTCAGGATGTCGATATCAGGGGCGAAGGTGGCTATGTGATCATCCCACCTAGCAGTAATAATGCCGGAGAATACAAGTGGTTGGAGAAAGTTGAGACTTTACCGGCATTCCCGGTGCACATTTTCGACTTCGAAAAGCCGGTAATGGACGATAACCGCTATGAAAAACGCGTTGATTTTGATCCATTTCAGTTTGAAGGCTTTGATTCCGGCGGTAGAAATGACGGCATGGCTAAATTTATAGGCTCGATATTGAACGATGTGCGCCCAGAACGGTGGGAGGAGCTACTCTGGCCCATAGTTTTGGACGCAAATCAGAAAAATAGGCCGCCGCTTCCTGACAACGAGCTCAAGCTCACATGGGACAGCATCTGCGGCCGGGAATCAACTGAGAGTTTAGCGAAGTGGGACGCGGTTAAGCAGGTTGAGGCAGAACAACAGACCAAAGCTTTGATAGACAATATCAAAGGCGATGAAGTAGTTCTACTGCGAGAGGCAGCAGCGGATATAAGGAAAAACATGAAGCCTACGGTGTCTACTGGATTCGCCATTTTTGATGGAGCTATGAATGGTGGCCTGCGTGACGGTGATTTGACGGTGATAAGTGGTCTCACCGGGCAGGGGAAAACATCTCTAGGGAGAACATTTACTATGCACATGTGTAGAACAGATCTGCCGGTTATGTGGTTGAGCTACGAAGTCCCAGCAGACATTATGGATGATAAGTTTAGGGCAATGCAGATACCGAAGAACTCTAAAATTTACGTCCCACGCATTATGCCAACAGGCGAGATGGCTTGGGTAATAAAAAAGATTATAGAGGGTATAGATAAGTTTAAAATAAGGGTGGTGATCATAGATTTAATTGACTTCCTTGAGCCATCAAAGAAGAAAAATAGCGATAGTGAAGCATTAGTTTTGAAGCGGATTACTGCAGAATTAAAGAATTTATCCAGAGAAAGGGGCATAATTATGTTCATCATGGCTCATGTTCGCAAGCAACAGAACCGGAAGGAGACATTGAATTTGCAGGATATTGCTCATTCTTCGTCAATTTCCCAGTTAAGCGACTATGTTTTTATTATCGAGCGAACGCAAGCAAAGCCGGAAAAAGATAATAGGCTGAAAGAAATGAATGCTGGCCATACTATAATTGAAAAAAAAGACGTTATTTACACACCAACTTCCACAATTTATTTAAGAAAAAACAGATACACTGGTATTTTAGACAAAGCAATATGCAAATACGAAGACGAGGTGTTTATACCAAATGAATCAGTAATGCCATTATCATATTTACGACAGGATAAACCTAGATTCGTTCTCGGAATGGACGGCTAGCTATTGACAAGTAGGTCTTGACATTTGTTCAAAAGTATGCTAAGGTGGTAGCATATTAAATAACATAATAATAGATGGCAAAAATGAAAGAATTAAGTGAAAAGGTGCGACAAGTTAGTTTCACACCTGAAAACTTAAAACAATTTAAAAAAGCGTATGCAGTAGCCGATAAGGCTGGAAAAGAAACGTTTGAGTTCGCAGGCGGAGAGTGGGTATTGGGCTTTGCTCGATATGCTATTATCTACCTCGATGATCGTTTCGGTATTAATAAAATAAGATAAAAAAAATGATGTCATTCTTACTAATCGTATTGATTGTCGCCGGTGTATTAGCGTGGCGAGAGACTGATCTAAGGTATTGGATCAACAAGAATAATTATGTTCTCACAGAATATTACGAGAAATGGTGGATTATAAGCGCAACTACTTGTATTCGTAACGGTATTGAAAAGCCAATAGACGAAATCTTAGAAAATAATGACGGAGTAATTAAACGTCAAAAAGGCCTATGGGGATAAGTAAAGAAAAACATATTGAAAGACACAAGAAATTACACATGTATCTTGATGAGCTTGTCGCAGACTACATTGCGTGCCAGCCATTGGACGGAAAATCATTAACAGACACTACTTTAATGGAATTTCTGCAGTGGTCGGCTAATCAGCTTTCCTCTCCAGAAGAACCAAGAAGATAATATGGTGCAAATAGCAGTAGCCAGAATGAACATGAAGCAAGCGGAGGTTGCTTATGATGTCACAAACAATCAAGTTGAGAGACAGCAAAGAACACTGACATATAGACTTAGGATAAGAAACCCTTTATATAACAGCCGGGTTAGACGCTTAGACGCTCTTGTCGGGCGGATAGACTGGCTACGAAAAAATGAACGAAATTAACCAGAGAAGTAAAATAGAGTTAATCTGCAAATGCAATTGTGGTGGGTCACATTTTGCGCTTTTCGATATTTACGATTGGGACGACTATGCCGAGTTTGGCGTCGCTATGATCGACCAACCATGTGATCTATGGTGGCGCATCAAAAAAGGCTTACGTTACGTCTTCAAGGGCGGAAATTTATACCATATAGATGTCTGTCTGATATTGGACGATGTCAAAAAGTTGCGAGATTTATGCGACCATTATATAAAAAAGTTTGACGCAGATAAGGAAAACAAGTAGGCTGGAGGTCTTTAGTATCTCCAGCTTATGGTGGTTATAGCTCAAAAGCAGAGCACTCGGTTGTGGTCCGGAAGACGAGGGAGCGTTACCCTCTAACCACCCATATGAGAACAGAAAAAAATATTAGATTAGAAAAGTTTAACGATTTAACTGCGATAGAGTTTACCGGGAGAGGCAAAGATGGCGGTCTTTTATGGAATTTTCTGTGTGACTGTGGAAAGGTGAAAGAGATAAGGAAGAAACACGTGACTAGCGGGCAGGTGAAGACGTGCGGATGTTTAGCTAAACGCGTTATTAGGAAGCAGCCTAAGGACATAACAGGCCAGAAATTCAATAAGTTGACAGCAGTTTGCTTTATGCGCCGGAATGAGAAGACAAGGTCTAGCACGTGGATGTTCAAGTGCAAGTGCGGAGGATTGGTGGTTAGGGTTAAATCCAAAGTAATGATGGGCAAAACAGTAGATTGCGGATGTTCGCTGCGAGCGCAGCGGGCGATAAATGCCACGAAGCATGGCATGGAAGAAACAGCTTTTTATCACAAATGGTGTGATATAAAGTCTCGCTGCGACAATAAAAACACCAAAGACTACAAGTATTATGGCGGAAAAGGCATCTCTTATCCAAAAAAATGGCAAGATTTCTTCGATTTTTTCGAAGATATGTATACAAGCTACGATGATTTTGTCTCTGATCATGGTCCGGACGGCGTAATGATCAACAGGATCGACAAAGATAAAGACTTTAATAAAAAAAATTGCATATGGACCCAAAGAAAAAAACGATAGCTGTAGATTTTGATGGAGTAGTCCACAAATACAGCCAAGCTTATCACGACGGAACAATTTATGATCCGCCGGTTGATGGTGCTCGGCATGCGATCAAGCTGATTCGCATGAAAGGTTATAATGTTGTGATCTATACGGCTAGGCCAGATTTAGAAGATGTGGCACGCTGGTTGAAGGAAAAAAAGATCATAGTTGATGATGTCACAAATATTAAGCCCAAAGCTATGATGTATATCGACGATAGGGCTGTCAGATTTACTAATTGGAGGGATATGTTAAACTATTTATAATGATAAAAGATAATATGAGTAAAGAAAGAATATTATGGCTAGCTGATAGTGATATCGGCAAAGCTTACGAAACTTCTACTTATTACCGTTGCGTGAAGATAGGAGAGTTTATTGAAACTGTAGAGGCTAAGCATAAAATTGTTGCTGTAACGTTTGAAGGAAATAATATTGGTTTTATTCTTGACAATAAAGATGTATGAACGGTGAAATAACAAAAATAGATCAGTGGAAAGAGAGCAGAAATGAGGACACTAATTACGCCCGCATCGGCATAAAGCTGGAGAGCGGGACATATGTTATGACTGATATCTGCTCAAACTACCGTAATTATCGTAATTGGGCTGACATTTTAGTAGCTGGAGTCGGCACAAAAGTAGACGGACTGAAGTATATGGTTTATAAAGACGGGCAGATAGATCTCGGGAAGATAAATGCTGATAGCCCGGTTAAGATAATCGCATGAAAAATGCAATAAAATACATCATCTTCGCAATAGCACTTATTTTTTTCTACATCGGTGTCCAGAAAATAATTTGGTCACTAGGTCGCATGATTGCGGGGTTGGTGAAATAGGATCACGTGGGTCTCCAACACCCAAGTCCGGGGCGCAATACCTCGACCCCGTGCATAATAATTAATATCAAAAAACGTATGTTTGATGGACCAACACATAAAAAGTATCGAAAAATGATCTACGAAGTTATTGAAAAGCGCACGGGCGCAGATGTAACCAAGGAAGATCATGCAGAGATCAAGGAGATAATGAGAAATTATAACGAAGAAGTAAACAGCCAGTATCTTGCTGAAAATAGAAAAATGACAAAGTCATTGGAAATGAGAAAAGAAAAGCGCAGAAACAGAAGAGGTAAGAGCAAGCAAAACTTCGAGATAAGCCAAGAAGTTAAAGACAACGCGGTAAAGGATCCGAGCGAGAAGGAGCAAGCTGTCCATGAAACCAGAGAAATGACTAAGGAAGAAGTAGCTGCGAAGCTACCAGATAAAAGCTATTTATAGCTGGGCGGTTAGTTCAGCTGGTTAGAATACCTGCTTTGCAAGCAGGAGGTCGTGGGTTCGACTCCCACACTGTCCACAATGGGAGAGTAGCAGACGTGCACTCAAGCAGAAGCCCAGTGACTGAAAGCCTGACTAGCTTTTCTGGCAATATAACATTAATGTTCTAATTATTAAGCACAAAATAAGTCTAGTAATTCAAACTAATTTTTAAAGATGAGTAAGAAACGACATTTTGGGCTCACTAAGTGGCGTCTCGGCAAAGTCGAGGCTGACTACAAGGAGCACAAAAAAAACAAAAAAGCGGGAGGATCTGGCTATACTGACCAGGGGCCCGCCATAATTAAAGCCAAAGCCAAGAGAAAATACCCTTGCAAACGCCTTAAAGGCGACCATTATTTTGACATCGTAAAAGTCGAACAGATGAAATTTATGTTCATCAAAGATTATTACGTTGAGTATAAGTGTGTTGGCTGCGGTAAACTAAGGATGGACTTCGTTAGCAAGGACGAAGCTGCGAAAATACATGGCAATACTTTGGATAAGCGGTAACAGTGGTTCCGGTAAAACCACCTTGGCGAAGGCCTTGGCCGGTGATCATAACGAAGCTGCGGTCACTATTCTTGATGGTGACGTCATTAGAAACGCTGAGGACAATAAGGATTTCTCTGAGGAAGGCAGATACAAGCACTGTTTAAAAGTCGCTGAGGAGGCCAAGCGCCTTTCATTCGACGGTCACACCGTCATCGTGGCAGTCATAGCGCCATACAAGAAGTTGCGAGAGAGTATCCAGGAGATTTGCGGTTGCACTTTCATCTATCTTCCAGGAGGAAAAGAGCCAGACAAGAAGTATCCTTACGAATGGCCAAGTGACAAAGCAATAACTGCATTTAGGTTATATATATAAAAATATGAAGAATAAGCTTATTTTACAACGAAAAGATGGCACCACACGGGAGGTCTTTTGGGGTGCAACTCCGCCAGAGTGGCACGAGCCAATCCTTTTCGACATAGATTTAGACGGAGACGGAGGGAAACCAGATTACGACGCTTCGAATTCTACGCTAGGAAAGAGACTTTTCTTATTGTGTGGTATCGAGAAGCGAGGATTCTGGTTTTTTAAACGCAAAATCGCTTACTACGAAGAACAATAATATGGGAAAATTAGACGATGCATTAAAACAACTGAACAAAGACTACGGAGACGGCACGGTCGCATCAATCAAGGACCGGGGCGGAGCGAAAATTGAAGCGATAACGACAAATTGTATGACACTTGATTGGGTTTTTGCCTGCGGAGGCATGCCGAGGGGACGGATTATTGAGCTTTATGGCAAAGAAAGCTCGGGAAAATCCACCATGGCGATGTTTATAGTGGCGCAAGTCCAGAAACAGGGCGGTAAAGCTCTCTGGGTGGACGCTGAATTTTCCTTTTCTGACAAATATGCTAAGAATTTGGGAGTGGATACCGATGCGCTTGTCATTTCCTACCCGGAATATGGCGAACAGGCGCTTGAGATCGTCAGAAAAGTTGTCGCTACTAACGAGATTGATATCGTGGTGATCGACTCGGTGGCAAGTTTAACGCCGAAAAAAGAGTTGGAGGGCGATATCGAGAAGCAAGACATGGCTTTACAGGCAAGAATGATGTCAAAAGCGCTGCGGGTGATAACCAGCTCAGTGGCTCAGACTAAGACTGCAGTAATTATGATCAACCAAACGCGGGAGAAGATTGGTGTGTTCTGGGGAAACCCAGAGACAACTCCTGGAGGCAAAGCGCTCAAGTTCTATTCATCTGTGCGCATGAAGGTCAATCCGGTCAGTAAAGGACAGATTCTCAAGGACAAGAACGTAATTGGCAATAGATTGTTAATCAAGGCGACCAAGAATAAGGTCGGAATGCCCTTTCGTGAGGGTGAGATAGATTTATATTTTAACACTGGTATCGACTTAGTAAGCGACTTGTTCGATATGGCTGTGAAGTATGAAGTCATTAAAAGAGCTGGTAGTTCCTACTCTTTCGGAGAGAAAAAGCTGGGAACCGGTCGTGACCAAGCAAAGAAAATGCTTGAGGACGAGAAACTAGCCCAAGAAATAACAAATGAAGTAAAAAAATATGCAGACAAATAAAGAAAAAGTTATAAAAATGCCTACGGGCGACATAAACAAAGATCTTGAGATCATAGAAAAGGTCTCGCTAAACACTCTAAAGACAGTTGGAACGCTAAATCCAACACTTTATATCATCGGAAAAGAGTATGCTCACATAATTTCTGGGCAAGGACTACCGGAGACTAATGAGGAAAGAAAGGCTATTTTCGCTAATATTGGAGAAAAAATGGGTATAAAGATGCCAGAAGCCTATGGATTCGTGGCGGTTCTGGAAGCCTGGAGCTCCACGGCGAAGAAGGGTGATAAAATTTCACCTCCCAGAGAAGACCCGGAGAGAGTCGAGACTCTAATCATCTCTGCCAGAAAGGCGAATGGTGATGCTCTGTTCCTGATGAAGCCATTTAAGAAAGTCGATGGTAAGATCAAATTAGTTGCGGCCCAAGGCGGCCTTAAAGAGTTGAATAGTTTAGGCTGGATAAAGCATGGCGATACTGACCCAGATAAGAGAGTTGAGGACTCACTCATGACCGAGCTGTGGACTAAGTTCAAGCTATCAGCGATGTTAAATAACTTAAAATAGTATGCCAAAGAAAATTGATTATAGCATTATAACGGTAACCGCTGATATACACGCAGACGGAGACATTTATGTGCTAGACAAAAAGGGTAGCATGCGATATATCGGCAAACTGGGCGAATCCACGTTCGGAGTGGTGCCAGACCCTTATTATAAAAAAATAAAAGAGATTGCTAAGACCAACGAAAAAAGTAGGGCTGAATTGATAGAGTATTTCTCTCACGATATTCATTTTAAAGACGAGGCTCAACGAAAAGCTGCGGTCAAGATGTATATCGATTACTTCAATAATTTAGAATAATATGCAAAAAGTAGACAAAGAGGCTGAATACATGCGGAAACGCATGATACGCCTCGCTAAAGAGCAAGAGAAGCGTAGTAAGTGCCCATTCTGTAGCAACACCGAGCGTAAGGTGGCTGTTCTGCATGAGTTTGGTGACCCGTATATTCCGTCGTCAATTTATTTTCATTGCCAGAAGTGCGGGAAACAAGAGCCATTTATGATTCGGGCAATCGAGGATGCCAAGAGATATGCCGAATTTATTATGAATCAGGATAAGAAGCTTGAGGAGGGTCAGAAAACCGATGCGATGATTAATGACATGATAAAGCAGGCGTCTAAGAAAAAAGTGACAGACAAACAGTTGAAAGAGGAGGAAGCAAAGACAATTAAGGACGATAATGATGAAATTATCGCCAGTAAAGACAAAGTAAATGACATTGACTCCAAAAAGTAAACAAATTAGCTTCATGGCCGGCGATTTAAATGTCGTTCTGCCCTACAAAGAATGGATTGCGTTCCACCAGCCAGCAGGCTCAGAGGATACTTCCATGACTTTTGATACAGAAAAAGAAGCTGAGGAGCATATACTGAAGCTGGTCAGGGAATGCAAAGGTTGCAGAGGCAAGGTCAGATTCTTTAGAAAGAGCAACATGTGGATTACCCCGTGTGGTGCAGAATGGGAGATTTACAGGACAGATGACTTCATGCGCTGCGAAACCATGGAAGATTTCATGGTCGCTGCGGGTCAAACGCTAGTTTACGCACCAAAGGAGCAAGACAGAAAGAAGTTCAGAGATGCGCTCAAGAAGTTCGGCAAGGAAGGCGAAGCGCTTGATGATGAAGGGGAAGCTAGAGACATATTTTTAAACAATAAGCCATACGATGACTCTCGGGGAGGCCAAAATCGGGTGTAATGGGCATTCCTTGCCAATCCTTCCGTTGCCTTTTAGCATGGGGATTAATATTTTTAATGGGCGGGTGCGAAGTAACGTGCCCCGAGGCCCGCAAGGGTTTCTTTAATATTAGCTAAAAAACTATGAAGCACAACGCAAAACGCTCTAGAAACAACGCAAATAGTAAGATGGATAGGATCATAAATCCGCTTATCTGTTCTTGCCGTGTCCCAGTTCCAAACGGCGACTACGGCGAAGACAAGCACGGCGAATTTCAGGAGTGTGAGATGTGCGGTAAAAGAATTTATGAAGAGTAAAACCAAATTTCACCTCCTCGCAGCCATTATTGCAATTACGCTAGGGCTCTTATTTTACTTATTTGTAGACCTCAACCAAGCGCGCTCTGATGAGCCGATAATGGAAGGAGACGCCTCGACCAAAGATGCTGTGATTCACCTGGATTCTGAAGGAGACCGCGTTACTGCCGTCACCCTTCACTACGAGTGGGAGGATTAAAAAAATTTAGGGGCCCTATGACACATAAAAAAGATCAACTAAGATACAACATGATGAAAAGATCGAAACCAATCAGCCTGGCGGCGTTGGACAAAAAACTCGACGCTCTACTGGGAGACTTTCCCCCCGGACGGTTCAGCTCAAAGAAAAAAGCCGGTAGCTACCGGCTCAGGCACGCTCAGAACCGGCTAAAGCATAACAAGAAGAAGTTATGAAGTGGTTATTATACAAAATTGGACAATACAGCAAGACCTATCGGTTGATGTGCTACAACAAGACCAAATCAGCCCCGTGGGGCATAATTCAGTGGCTAGAGGATAGCGACGTGATACCAAAAAAGGGAGTCCACAGTCCCTTAAAACAAGAGGATTTCGACAAGTTTTTAAAAGAAGCATTTAACAAGAAAAACATATGAAGTATTTCATTGGATTCACTATAGCTTTATCGGTGGTGATATTGATTCAGTTCGGTATGGTGATAACATTGGAACGTCAGCTATACGTTTCTATGCACGACACAACCCAAGCAATTGATTTAGCTAAAGAGGCTCAAGAGATGGCTATGAAGCTCGTAGACAAGCTTATAGAGACAAACAAGACGACACCAACAGCGACCTCGACTGTATCACTCTAGGGTGCTATGGACAACCACGCGCAAAACAGTTACAATAGAATTAGGAGAGACCCCGCAAAATTATCTGATAGAGGCAATAAAAAAAGTCAAAGTGCTCTATGCAGATACATTTTGGCACACGGGAAAGCACTCCAGAGACATTGGATTTCGAAAAGAAAGCGCCAGAGCCTATCCCGAGAGACATCGGTGATGCTCACAGGTTAGGATATCTAAGCTGGAAGGCCCCAAACTAGAGTTTTCTAGTGTTATCGTAATCCAGTTTTTTTCTAGAAAGCCAAGACATCGGGAATTAAGGAGCGCCCAAATAGCGCCCTTTTTCCTTTAACGCAAACGATATGCGACAATTAATTAACAAAGAAAAAAGATTAACGAGAAACCTCAAGGCCGGAGAACACATTTGTTTAAGCCCCAAGGATTTAGTTTATCTGAATAAAGACAATTCAGAGCATTTTGATGGGATACTAATAGGGAATATAGGTGAAAATAATTGTGAAGTAATACAAATAAAATGAAGAGTATTTAATATAGTATAGGTATAGGGATAAGGATAGCGACATTAATAATGTCGTTTTTATTATGGAATTCTCAACTACAGTAGCAATAGTGACATTGAGAATGCGCCAATTTAGCTAAAAGGTGTTATTTTCCGTAGATACCCGTAACTCGTCGGGGCTTTTTCTTTACATTTTCCTCTCTACCCCTAGCAATATAGATACATTTTGACTAACATTACAGTAATATACCCCCTGCCCATATGGGCAAAGCCATATTCTCAACTACAGTAGCGAAGTCGGCTTATTTTTTAAAGCGTTATTGTTCTTGGGTCGCATGAAAAAAGCCAGCATTGCTGCTGGCTTAGTTCATTTGGTATTCAGTTGTTACTCGTCGAAGAAGTCTTGAACCTCTTTGCAGTCGGGACAATCAGGTGGATGTTTGAAGTATAGGTCTATCTGGTCGATAAACCCTTGTTCGTCTCCATCCCGCATGTTGATCTCGGTGAAATAGGAGTGGAGCTCTTCGAGGAAGTTGTTGTGGACTGTAATCATGTTTTTTCTTCGTCGTAGCCTGTTAAGTGAATAATCCAATCTTCGTAATAAAGGGATATCTCTTCGTTGCCGGTGCGAACCTCGTTAGGTGTGGTGTTGAGTAATCTGGTGATGATTCCCTTAGCCTTATCAACGAATGCCTGATGTTCCTTGATGGCTTGGTTGTTAGATTTGCTCATACGTTTTTGGTGAATAACCTGAGATTTTTTATGTCGTTGTCTAGACTATCCTCTTCTATCTCGTTGTCGATTAACGCTAACCAGCGGTCGGCATAGAGTATTTCATCTGCGCTTGAGTAATAACCGTCGTCCAGCTCGTTGATGGTGTCCATTAGCCGGTCGATTAGGTTAGCGGCCATGGCTATTTTCTCTTCTATCGATGGGTATGGCTGGACTGTGTGCTGGTTAGCGTCAAGGATAATCTCGTTGATCGTATATTGTTCGTCCATTGGTTTAGGATTCGTCCAACCCCAACTCTGCGTTAACTAGCCAGTCAGAGCCAGCTTTTGAATCTGCGTATTCTAGTTTGATTTGTTCTACTTGTTTTCTAGCATCGTCTAGGTCAACGGCATCGATCTCGTATTCTGGGAAGTTGGTGATGAACCGAAATTTAAATTTAGGCATATGGGTTTATTTAGCCTGTGACTTTTTAATCGCGGCGATTCTCTCGTCGGCTTCTTTAGCCAGCTCTTCTTCGTGCTTTTCTAGAAGCATTGTCCAGAGGGCGTCTTTACCAGTCTCTGTTAGTTCTAGGTCTCCGTTTATCCAGCCGATTTTGTAGAGAGATTGTAGTGACGAGTTCAAAACTCTTTTTAGAGTTTTTGATAATTGTTTCAACATAGGTTTTGTTGTTACTTGTGGTTTATTAAATGGGATTGGGTGGTCTTCATCGCGATGAAGGTTTCTGTTCTGTATTTCTTGGAAGAGATATTCTGTGATTCTGTATAGCTTTACTAGCTTTGCTCCTTCGCTTCCTGAAGCTTCCGGGAAGCCATGCCATGCTGCGGTTTTGTTTGATGCGCTGTATGTGCCGTAACACCTTTCCGCTACGTATGTCTTGCTCAGTCCTAACACTGCGAAGATGATATCGTTGTCTTGTCCAGGATAGTCTAGGAAGTTGCTGCGCACGCTATAGGTGTATTGTTTTTCTCTTACGGTGAAGATTATTTTGTCTCCATGTTGGAGCGCTCCTTCTGTTCTTAGGTCTCTGAGGCTATAAAATACATTAGCCATATTTTGTTTGTTAGAGACAGGATTATCCTGTCTGGGGTTATTTAATTTTCTTGACCTCGGTTTCTATTAGTTTGAGGCACTCGGTGAATGATTGTTCCATGCTCCAGATTACGGCAAGGACTTTGTTCATTGCTCGGGTGAACACATCGCGTGAGACTGCGGCCGCTTCTGTCATCTCTTCGAACTTGACGTGCTTAGACTGTTGGACATTTTTTCCGGTTGCTGGGTCGTATCTATAATCGCCGCTGTTTGAGAAGATTATTTTAGCATCCTGGTTTCCGTTGAAGTTTGAGACACAATAACCTTTATTGCTTAAAACTTCGACGATTTTGTCCCGCTCTTTGCCAGCGGCGATGTATTTCTTCAACAGTGGGTCCTTGTTGATCTTGGCCAGCTCTGTTTCTTTCCACTTGTTCAATACAGATTGTTTGGCTTTTACTAATTCGCTCTCCTTAAAGCGGAACTCGTCGCGAGCAATGTTCTCTAAACGAGTGCGCTGTTCATTGTTCAATGCTTTTGTAGCTTGACTCATATTTTTAGTTATAATTATCGGGGGAGCCTTTCGGCTCCCCCCGGGTTAATTAGAGACTTGCTCGCTTAATGAGCATGTGGCCTTGCCATTCTAGCTGTTCGTAGGCTTTCTTGAAAGTCTTTTTGAACAACCAGACGCTCCACCGGCACGCTTTGGTCTCATCACTTCCGAAGATGTGATGCGCGAATTCGTGGAGAGTTGAAATAATCGACAGAGACTCGTTGATGGTGATTGTCGAGTTAGCTGGATTGTAAGAACAGCTGGTAGCGGCAGTGTCGAGCCTTACCGTGATCGGTTTCCGGTATATCTCTGACAACTTGTGTAAGAGTCCGGATAGGGCTTCGAACTTCTGCTCGATACCTTGTGTTTTTACTTCACGCCAAACTTCTCTTTTCCATTGTTTGACGGTTTTAATTACTGTTGGTTTGTGCTTGTGCTCTGACCCGATTATTTCGTCTTTCGTTGGATAACTTCGACCAGTTGTCTGACCGAGTTGACCCAATAGTTCTTGTATTGTAGGCATATGGGTTTACTTAGCACTTAATTTATCGGGTATTATGGTCTTTTCTTTTTCTAGTATGTCTTTTGCGTCCGCTTCCTCGTCAATTCTGTCTTTTAACTCTCTATCCATCTCGTCTACCATTGTGGCTGACCAGGCCTTTTGGCATTCCTCTTGCGCTACCATCATGCATTGAGCTATTTTCTTCAATACTTCGGAAACGTCGAGCTTGAACATGTTTTGTTTGTCGATTTGTTTTAGATTTTCGAAGAATTCTGTTAATGGCTTAGTAGCCTCTTCTTCGAAGTCGTCGCAGATACTGTCTACTTCCTCTGTGAGGGCGTCTTCTCGTGGATACATTATGCTTTCTGATCGTGGATATGCTGAACGTGTTGATCTTGAGTAGTTGCCGAAGTCGTCGTCGTCGTCTGTGTTATAGCCGATGCCCCTTGCTCCTGAATATGTTCCTTCGATCTTGGTATAGCGTGGGATTATCATTTCTTTCTTAGTTAGTTTCATCTTTTCTGTCTTGGGATCGAATGAGTAGAGAGTGTCTACTTTTATTTCTTCTCCCTTACCCTCGGATGAGAGCATTATTTCGCCAGCGGATTTAGCCATGTTTAGGGGGTTACCCTCGTTTCTTCCGAAGAAGATTTTTTCTACTATGGCTGTTTCCTTGCTGACTTGGAGCATGAAGAACGCAGCTGAGCCTACTGATTTTATGTGCTTAGTCTGTCCTTCGATGAAACGAGCGACATCATAGCCTAGGGCTTCAGTGTCGTTATACATGCTTTCCATTACTCCGTGGAAGTCCGGAGTCTCTACGTCTGTAGAATAGACATAGCCTAGTTTTTCATGCGTTTCCTTACGCTCGTCGCTATTGGAAATAACGCCGTTGTGCATGAAGTAGTAGTCAGACTTTAGATCACCACTCGTGATGTGGATGGGATGGGTCTGACTGATTTTGTTTCTGGAACTTGACGGAGATCTGTGGTGGAATAGGATGGTGCTTGCCTTGGTCAGATATAGGTCAATGACAGACAGCACTTCTCCCGTGGCTCTTTTTAGTTTCATGCTACCCTTATCGTCGATGAAGATAGCTCCGAATCCTTGTGTGCCACGACTACGTTGGTCTTCAAATTGTTCCAGAATATCCCTATTAACCGTCTCGTCTTTTTTCGAGACCTTCATGATTATTCCGCACATAGTCTTTGTATTGTTTATTTGTTATTTCGCCATCATCTTTTAGCCATTTTAAATGGTCAGAAGTAGATGGGACTTCTTCGTTCTCCATTATCTCCTGGACATAGTCGACCACTGTGTCTCTTAGGAGTTTAGCGACCTTATCGTCTGGATCGTATTCTTCGTCATCATCGTCGTCGTCGTCGCTGCTTGCTTCTGTGTCAAAATCTCTGCCATACCGCATGCGGGGAATGTCGTTTGACATGCTAGCGAAGCGGTTGCCTTCTTCTACCATACTGACATCGTCTGATGGTGCTTTGTGGTAGATGTCGTAGATTATCCCTGAGTCTGATTTACTTTCGTAGCGACCCGGCGAGATGTCTTTCATTTCGAAGATCTTCTTCTCCACTCCGTGAACGATGTCGAGGAATGGTTTAGAGTCTTCTTTTAGTCTGTCCTTGAAGTTGAGGCCGATGATAATGTTCTTTCCTGGCTCAGCTGATGCTGAGCGAGAGCTAACTAACTTGTCTTTCATTCTTTGCATGGTTGTGTGAATCACCTTGAAATCTCCCGTTGTCTTACAAGCGTCTATAGTGTTGGTGAAGGCTCCTGCCGCATACTTTCCACTGAAATCCATTACTGCGTATCCGTCTACATCGTCTTTGAGTCCGAATACGTGATAGTTGTTCTCGAGATTCCAACCATAAGCAAGAATGATTTTCTTTAGTTCTTGTATAAAGAGCGATACGTTGGTGTCTTGGTTCATCGGGATTTGGATGAGCCTTAACATTGAATCCATGTTCATGCCGCCGAGCTTCTTTATCATTTGGCGTTTGTTGTGTAGTTCGCGTTTGCTCGGGATTTTACCTTCTTCTGGGAATGCCCAGCCTTGTTTGATGTTGTAACCGACTTGTTCCTTATCCATTAGGACTTTATTCGGAGTAAGGACATAGTCTATCTGTTCCTTGAACAATGGATAGAGCTCAAATTTCTTGACGTTCTTCCTTAGCTCCTTTAGGAAGACGTCCTCTAACATACCGTAGTCACTCACTACCATCTCTTGGATTGCGTTCCCTTGTTTTTCGGTGCGATATATCATCTTGTCACCCTTAAACGTGTCGGGATTGTTGCTGGCTTCATGCCAGACGCAACCTAGATACGATAGCACTCCTTCCGCAATCTTAGGCGTGGTTATCCATTCTGCTGATGGAGTTCTGAACTCGTATGTTTTTCCATTCTCCGTTCGCCAGTCTTTCATCATACCGTAGCTGGTGTTTAGCCTGAGTCGGAGATTGATTTTGTTTTCTCCCATCATGATCGGGAGGAAGTAAGTAGCTAACTTTTTGTGCAGATTGGTCATCTGCTGTTTGCTAGCTTCTTTCTGCGCTGGGGATAATTCAAAATGAATATGTCCGCCAACGGGTGCACTGTTGGAAAGCGTGCTTAGCTTGAATAGCTTAGCAGGCTTAGCTGCTGCGGCTAGTAACTTGCCTATGTTTTCAACAAGGTCTTTTGGACTCTTGGAAGGCGTAGGTCTTATCTCAGCCGTAGCTGAGTTCCCGTCCCAGCCGAGATTGCCAGCAGTGCCGATTTGGAAGCCCATGTTCTGCTCGAGTCGGCCTTTCATGGCCGATTGTAGCAATGCTTGGGCTATAATCCTCTTCTGTTGGAAGGTGAAGTTGAACTCCGGGTCCGCTCCCAACTTGAAGGGAAATTCCTTCTTTGGTTCTGGCATATGGGTTTTAGTTAATTGCCCGAAGGGCCTTTGTTACTTTGTTAAGGCCTGCTCTCAGATAACTGAAAGAGGCGTTGTGGTTTTCGACTTGC
>Ga0307376_10002054_pt1 | contig 20381 bp, 22 predicted proteins | sample TR2MG_FD_202536 | JGI IMG/M metagenome (GOLD analysis project Ga0307376, IMG submission 202536) | Soil microbial communities from Risofladan, Vaasa, Finland - TR-2 | ecosystem: Environmental > Terrestrial > Soil > Coastal area > Acid sulfate soil | place: Finland: Risofladan, Vaasa | collected...
GGCAGGGTATCCAACCGCATCATCAACGAAGTGCGCGGCATCAACCGCGTGGTCTATGACATCTCCGGAAAACCTCCCGCGACGATAGAATGGGAATGATTTTGCGTCTGGCAGCGTAGCGCAACGACTGGTAGTGGATTAACGAAAAGCCCTGTATTTACAGGGCTTTTCTGCTTTATGTCTGGCAAAGTCCGGCAACGACAAGTAGCGGCAAGCAAGTTTTTTTCATGGTTCTATCGATGGTACAATCTTCTAAAATACCATTCGCTCATCGTAATACCATTGCAAAAATTCTTGTTCGACAATGGTATCAAATATGAACAAGTCAAATAAATACGCGGGTTGTAGCGGTATTTATGGGCTTTCATAATCATGGTATCAAATCGCCGGGGGAAGTATGCTGACAGATACAAAATTACGGAATCTCAAGCCTGAAGCCAAGGCGTACAAAGTCAGTGACCGTGATGGTCTATATGTCACCGTCTTGACCACAGGTACGGTATCGTTCCGCTATAACTACAGCATCAACGGACGGCAAGAGACGCTGGTGATTGGGCGCTATGGGGCCGGGGGCCTGACACTGAAGGAAGCCAGAGAGAAGCTTTCATTGGCGAAAAAGGAGCTTGTTGCCGGCAAGTCGCCATCCAGAACCAAGGCGAGAGAAAAGCAAAAGTCCAAGGATGCAGATTCATTTGGTGAGTGGGCGGAGCTATGGTTGAAGAATCACCAGATGGCCGATTCAACCCGAGACATGCGGCGATCAGTCTATGAGCGCGATCTCAAGGAGCCGTTTGGCAAGCTCAAGATGGGTGAAATATCCCATGAGGATTTGCGTGCTTTGTGTGACAAGATCGTAGCCAGAGGCGCACCAGCCACGGCGGTCCATGCCAGAGAGGTGTTGCAGTTGATATATCGCTATGCGATGGAGAAAGGGCATAAGCATGACAATCCGGCCGACTTGGTGCGGCCAACGTCTATCGCAAGATTTCAACCCAAGGATCGGTCGCTATCGCCAGAAGAGATCGGGGTGATGTATCAGTATCTGGAGTACGTTTCTACCGCACCTACGATCAGGCTTGCGGTCAAGTTGTTACTGTTGACCATGTTGCGCAAGTCAGAATTGGTCGAGGCAGTATGGACAGAGATCAATTTCACTGATGCGATTTGGACTATCCCAGGTGAGCGAATGAAGCGGCGCAATCCGCACAATATCTACCTGTCGAGACAGGCTTTGGATATTTTCGTTGCTCTTAAGACCTGCGCTGGCGGTTCACGTTACGTTTTGCCATCACGCTACGATCCTGACATACCGATGAGCAAGGCGACCTTGAACCAGGTCACCAAGCTGGCTTATATGGCAGCACAGAAGGATGGTAAGACGCTGGACAAATTTGGGCCGCATGACTTAAGGCGGACTGCCTCGACGCTGCTGCATGAGGCCGGATACAACACGGACTGGATTGAAAAGTGCCTAGCCCATGAACAGAAAGGGGTGAGGGCCGTTTACAACAAAGCCGAGTATGCAGAACAGCGGCGCGTGATGTTGCAGGAATGGGCGGACATGATAGACAAGTTTGCTACACGCTCCTGAGCCCCGGAGCTGACGGAAGCAATGCTGCGGATTTACGTTGCTCGATCCAAGCCTCAATTTCTTGCAGGTCCCACGCAACCAAACGCGTGGTGATAGAGAAACGCTGAGGAAACTCTCCCCGTTTTTCCATGTTAAGAATTGTTCTCTCAGAAAGAGGCACAATTGTTAGCAGGCGCTTGCGGTTAATCAGCGCCTTCCCCGGCTTTTTCATTTCCTCGAATGTCAGGTCTCGTGCGTTCATTTTGTCGCCCCCTCGCTGCATGCCTCGTTTGTATTCATTGTCCAGTCTTGCTTAAAGTCATGTATTAGAAAAACATGAAATATCCGTTGAGGAAAAATCATCCCAGTCTCCCCGACTTAGCCTTGAGCGCAATCAACCTGATTTCATCCAGCACCTTGTCCGTTTGCCGCATGGCCGCGCGCATGGCCACAGCTTCTTCAAGCGGCGCGGTGATGTCGTGCCCCTCGTTGCACAGTTGGTTCAGCAGCGACATAAGCGGTGATTCGAACTGTGCCGGGTCTGACAGCATGGACAGCGACAGGCAGGCCTTGCCATCGTCAGGCGCAACAAAGTGCGGCTGATCGAGCATGGCGCGTGGGTACTGGTATCGTGCACCGAGCAACTTCTCGTTCGTGGGCAGCGCGGCAAGAAAAGAAACTGCATCAACAAAACGCTCTGCGGGCAACTCAATATAACTGCCAATCTCGAAATGATCGTTGAAGCTACTCCAGATATCGGCGTTCACCGAACGCTGGGAGGCGATCTGCCGCAAGGCGTTCTGCTGGGCAAGGGAGAGTGTGTTCGCATCATGCGGTGTGGCGCAGCATCCCGTTTTTCTGATGGCGGGAAGAATTTCCTCCGTCAGCTTCGCTTCAAAGGCAGGCGCATTTTCATTGTGGGAGTTGATGATCAGGCGGTAGAGGTTCCCTTCGTTGATGTAGGTTAATCCATGATCCTCATCTTTAGCATGGGAGTCGTGTTTTGAGATCCCCTTTTCACGGCAGTATTTATTGATGGCTTCGCTGTCGTTGCTATAGCCAAGAACAGCACAAACATCACCGGCAGAAAACCATGTCTCACCGTTGCCATCGGCGAAGGCGTGAATTTGAGTGCCCTTGAAAATGAATACGGCGGGTGTGGCGGAGCTTGTCATAGTGCTAACCATTACATTTCGTCTCCATGCCCCACTGGCTGATAATCCCCTCAAACACCTCGCTACCGTTATCTACGAAAGTATGCGGTTCGCGCTGGGTCATGTAGCACAGACGCAATACATTCATCAGGTGTTCAAAATTCTCCGGGTCAAGCGCTCCGATATCGCTCACATCTGCCTTGACGCGATAACCGTTGTAGAGAGATGCGAGAAAATGTGCAAACACGCGCGAACTACCGCAATCACGCTGCGCCCACATGACGCAGTGCTTGAGGCTATTCGTGCATTCCTGAATCGACGCTTTACGCACCTCTTCAGCTCGCTCCCATGAGTCCGAGCTCATAAACGCCATCAGTTTGGCCTGCTCACCCTCCTCGATAGTGAGACTGAATGTCACCATCTTGGGTAGAGCTGGAAGCATATTTTGTTTGGTCATGTACCCCCCTCGCGCTAGATTTGCGAAAAGTATAGATTTACTTTACATTTAAAGTCAACTAAAAATATACTTCAAGGTGGTTTGATGTAAATTTTAGCTAATATCTGGGGGGAGGCTCGTGCATACAAGCCGGCAATTTGCAACTACGGTTCAAGCGTTGGGGGTTTTGCTGCAAAAGGTGAATGCCATGTATTTGCCGAACACCGTGGCGGCAGGGCAATCAGCGATGGATGGGGATAATCTTGATCGGGTGACTGAATTACGTCTCTCGCCGGTTCAAAACAGCTTGAGTTGAATCTGAAGCACGATGATATTACTTTGTGCCGCTGAGTAATTTTTCAGGCGAGATGAGTTCAGCATAAACACCCCCTTCTCGCGTCAGGGCCGCAACGGCGCTATCGGGGAGAGGTTGGGCCACGGCAATCAGCTTTTGTATTGACGGCCTGGTAAGCGCAAAGTTGTTATCAACTTCACCGGCAATAAGCCAATCAAAAGAAAACACCAAGTGCTCCCTGAGCGCTACCAGGCGATCCGTTGGCGGCGTTGCAACGCCTAATTCCCATTGAGACACCGATGCCTTGGATACGCCGCACAGATCGCCGAATTTCTCCTGCGAAAGTGTGTTGCGCTCGCGCAACTGTCTGATTCTGGTTCCTATAGTCATTTTTTGATTGTACAACGATTTTATAAACACAATGTCTAGTATAAATTGACTTTGTTATTTAGAATAAATATACTCTGCTGATGGGTGTGTCAATTGAAACTATATTTAAGTCGGCGAGAAGAGCGCAACAACACTACATCGGTGGGTGCCAAGTGAACAATCATGCAATCAAATTGGGCGTGCGCAAATCAGGTGAGGGTTGTTTTTTCAGGTGTCTCCTCCACACCTCAACTGAGTTGCTGCGAGGGGTAGGGGTATCCCGTACAGTAACACTGCTGCGCGCCCACCTTACAACGGTGCGCCGATGAGACAAAGAACAATTAGCGATTATTTCTGGCGCGATCCTGAAATATCCGACCTCAGTCAAGAAGACAAAGCAACTCTGCTTTATTTTTTGACATCACCATCATCAAACATTATTGGCGTATACCAAATCGTCTGGATGATAGCGGCGGCAGAAATGGGATGGACAAAAGATCAGTTGTTGGTGGTTGTCAAAAGACTCAAGGCCAAGAGGCTGATTGATTGTAATGACGCTGGCTGGATATGGGTAAAAATATGGTGGAAGCACAATTCTGCGGCGGGAGCTTTCTCGCCAAAGTTACTTCAAAACGCAAGGAATCAATGTGCGGTGTTACCCGCTGAATGGCTGGATGAATTCCTGGAATCGTTGAAAACTGCAGGTGTTGATAGGGTATTGATAGGGTATCCATACCCTATCCCATACCCTAGCGATACCCTGCCTCCCAATAGTATCTCTATCTCTAACTCTAACACCACCACACCAACCAGCGAGAAGATCGACCATCCAGAGTCAGACATCCATCGTAACGGTGCAAATACTGTGATTGAAAGCACGGGTGCAAATTCTGCAATCCAAACGGAGGTGTGCAATAGCGCGCGCAGCGCCGGGCCAGAATTGTCAAACCCGGAAACCGTGGTGGTGGATTTGATTTTCCCCCCATCCATCCAGACCGGCCAGCGCGATGCCATCCGAGCGTTGCTATCCAGCAGCGGAGTATCGCCCAGTCACTGGCAGACCCTGATTGACGAACTGCACGGCGCACAACTCGCCAAATCCATCACGAACCCCATTGGCTACGTCAGAGGGATGGCAGAGCGCATGTCAGCAGGCTCTTTCACAGCGGAACGAGCCCCGATGATTGCCGAGCAGCGCAAAAAGCGCGAAGCCAACGAGCAACAGGCAGCCACCCAGGCAAGAAAACATCCGGATTACGACCCGTCGTCTCAGGCGCAATTAGACCGGCTGCCGCAGCGCATTCGCGAATCACTTACCAGGCTGATGACGCAAAGTTAAGGGAGAGTTTGAATGGACGAAACCACTCGCAAAGACATTGCAGGATTGAACAGGAGATACCTTTACCTTGTCAGGCAACTAGCCTCAGACGAGCAATCGAGCCTGCTGGCCGGAATGCCAGGGGAGGCGATTGAGCTCATAAAACACATGACGCTTGACGAGCTTGAAGCGCTGGCAGAAGACATGGTCGCCCCATGTTTTACGTTCAAGTTTAACGAGGCGACATTCCGCACCTTGGTTGAGAGAAAAATCTCCAGACGCGAGTACATGACAAACATTCTCGCCGCGCAGTCTCAGAGCTGATGAACCCCGACGACATCTTCATCAAAAAACATATCAGCGCCACCACGCTGGTTCGCGAAGGGATGCGCATGCCGCTTGTACACGCCATGACCGGTGTCGCCTGGCGATCTTTACGCAAAATATGGCAAGACACATACGGCGACACTACGCCGCTTCCCGGAAGGATGCCTGGCAATACGCTTTCGTACATCAAGCAGGGACAGACATCGCTCTTGTTGTCCACATTGGTGGCTGTGTATTTAAACGTAGAAAAGAGAGCAAACCCGCAAACCGCATCACAAGCCGAGATGTTCATTCAAGCGTGGGAATCAAGAAAACTCTTTACCAAAAATGGAATGGCGATTGACATCAACGCGGCATGGTACGCAATCAGGGACGTAAAGGCCGGACTGGTGTCCTGGGGAAGATGCAAGCAATGCAAGGCGACATACATTTTCGATACCGAGTTTAGGGAAACAAGCAAGTGCCCGTATTGCGGTGAGCGAGACATAAAAATTATTGGTCCTGGCAAGCAATGAGAAAAAAATTATCCACCATCGTTGCCTTTGTGATGTTTGCCCAAATCGCATATGGACAAGCAGATAACGCCTGCTTTGAACAAGCGGCAAAACGTTATCGCGTCTCTGCTCAGCTTCTGAGATCAATCTCCCGCGTAGAGTCGGGTGGGAACCCGGCAGCATTCCACCGGAACGCAAATGGAAGTTGGGATATTGGACATATGCAGATCAATTCTGCCTGGCTGCCGACTCTTGCCAAATACGGGATCACCAAAGATCGCTTAACAAACCCGTGCGTCAACACCCATGTTGGGGCCTGGATATTGGCAAACAACTTTCGACGTATGGGTTATGGATGGAACGCCGTTGGCGCGTACAACGCAAAATCGCCAGACAAAATAGCTGCATACGCCAGAAAAGTTGCAGCAAACCTGCGTAACGAAGAGGTGGCAATTGATTAAACGACGCGCAGCAGTCTTGATCCTGGCGATGGCATCTTCAACCGTGTTGGTGGGGTGCAACAACTTATCCAGAGGGCACCCGGACAGAATCGCCAATGTCGATCCGAGCATTGCTTATCTGGACGGCAAATTCCGCATCTGCCGAGAAAATTGCCCGAAGCGCACAGAGAAGGTTCTGGATGATGCTGACTACACAGTTATGCAAGCTGCACCGGTCAGCATCCAGAAATCCGAACTGCAGATAACTCAGCCCATCAGTATCGCAGCACCCGCCAGCGAACACGCCGACATTTTTATTGTGCAATTCGAGTTCGGCAAGAGCATGCCGACCAACGATGGGTATAAAACACTCGCCTTGCTCACCAAAGCTGCCAAACAAACAGCAGTCGCCATCGAGTTGATCGGCGAAACAGACGATATTGGCACACAAAATTACAACGACAAGCTGGCATTCAGCCGTGTGCATTTTGTGGCGCGCTGGCTTGGATCGCACGGAGTGAATGCCAATATTTCTGTTGAGGCAAAAGGGGGATGCTGTCACACGGCACCATACGACACGACAGAAACAGCGTTGCAGGAAAAGCGCCGTGTGCAAGCAATAGTGCGGCAGGCAACCGAGAAAGGAGAGCGGACCAAAAAGTGATCATCGACAACCGTAGCAAACCAACCATTCAACAATTTACCAAAGGATTTAAGCATGAAAAATAAATTGATCGTTTCGCGCATTGCCCTTTTGTGCGCGATGCTCGGCATTCCGGCTTTCGCCTTTGCCGGTACAACGGGGACAGAGTTCCTGGCTCTGTACACCTGGATCAACGGGGTTGTTACCGGCTACCTTGGTCGTGCCATCGCGATGGCATCTGTTGCCATCGGCGCGCTGATGTCTGTCGCCAAATCAAACCCGATTCCCATTCTGGTCGGGATCGGCTTTGCGATTTTCCTGCAATACACGCCAACGATCATCACCGGCATTTTGACCGCGACGATCTGAGGAAAATGCGATGAATGAGACTGGCTATATTCCGCGCACTTTGGACAAACAAGAGCAATTCCTGTTGTGGGATATCGACCAGTTCATCGTGGCCGTTTTGCTGATCGGCATTGGTTTGTCATTGGGAATGATGATCGGCGGGATAGTGTGCGGAAGTTTGGCCGCTTGGCAGTACGGCAAACTCAAAGCAGGCAAACACGCAAAGTTCGCTGTCCACTCAATTTATTGGTGGATGCCCGGCAGCATGTTTGTCAAAACTGCCATCACTCCCCCGTCACACGAACGCTATTTTTTGGGTTAACCCGTGATTTCAGATAAATACATTTCCACGAGCAGCAATAAAGCCAGCGAGATCACTTTTCTCAGGCTGGCAGTAGGCGTTCTGTTGCTCATCATTCTTGTCGAGGGAATGGTTCTGCAAAAAACGCTGGGTATGGAGAAGACGGTCATCGTCCCCCCGGTAATCGAGAAGAGTTTCTGGGTATCAGGCAACGAAGTATCCAAAAACTATCTTGAGCAAATGGCCTATTGGTACGCGGGATTGGCATTGAATGTAACCCCCTCTACAGGTGAGTACCAGAAACAACAGTTTCTGCATTACGCAACGCCATCCGACACTGGACGGATCGCCGCAGACATGGCATTGCGGCTCGACTTTTTGAGCAAAAACAACACGTCCACGCTCTTTACAGCGCAAACATTGAATACGGATCAAAAATTGATGAAGGTGGCCATTGTTGGCGACTTGGACACCTTCGTGGGAGACAAGCGCGCAAGCGCCAGGCGCACGGTGTTTGTTGTCGGTTTCAAGTATCTAAACGGGAGACTGTATGTCAGTGAATTCAAGGAAACAAACGAACAAGATATGTTTGGCACTGGTACTGCTGGCAAGTAACTTTCAGGCGGGGGCGGCACAGATCCTGTTTCAGGGGTCGCCCACCGAATCAACAACCGCTACGGTATCGCGCAATGAGCCCAACCTGTTCAAGGTGGACGGTCGCAAGATCAAGCGCATCTATGGGACAGAAGGCATGTTTACGGTAACGCCGGAGCAAGATACAGGTGTGGCTTGGCTAAAACCAACCACCGACAAACCGCTGATGAGCATCTTCATTACCGACGACATGGGTCAACACTACAAGCTGTTGTTGAAGGTAGAAGACATCCCGGCAGAAACGATCATCATTAGGGGCAGTGAAGGCTATGCCCAGCAATCCAGGGACATTAAAAATGAGCCGCGAAATGAAGAAATTCTGAGCGCCATTCTGGCGCTCCATGACGGAGAAGGCGACCCGAAAAGCGAGCTTGTTCCATTGTGGAAAGGCGTGAAATTCGAGCTGGTCAGGACACTTGGTCTAAGAGGGTTGCGCGGGGAAGCGTACAAACTGACAAACACCTCGGACAAACAAGTCGTCATGGATGAGCGCGAGTTCTACCGCGATGGTGTACAGGCGGTGTCGATAGAAAAAATAGTGCTGGGAGCCGGAGATTCAACAGCAGTATTCGTCATCAGCGAGGGCGAGTAATGTCCAAACTATCAGAGAAGCTCGCAAGCCTGACGCCCAAAGCTCGCCAGTACATCATGCTCGGCGGAGCAGGGACGGTATTCCTGGGTCTGGTGGCGGGTAGCGTCATGCTTTGGGATAACCAACCGGCAGCCCTGCCCACAGCAACGACTCAACAACAACCCACCAACATCTCGGCACCCGGATCATCGGTTGACCCCAAAGATGTCTGGATGACGCAATCCGCCGCGCAAATGAAGCAGATGGATGATGTCATTAAGGATTTAAAACAGCAGATGACAGAAATGGGGGCAAAGGCATCAGCCGTATCACCAACAGATACACAGCAACAATCCATTCTGCCGCCGCTCCCGCCCATGCCTGCAGCACCATCGCAACCGTTGTCTGGATTGACGCCACCAACAGACAAGCTTGAGCCGCCCATGCCAGTTCCGCAACAAGATAGAGGGATCGCTTCATTTGAGGTGAGCATCACTGCGCCGGAAGCCAAGCAGGAATCGGCACCTGACACAAAGACGGGTTACGTGCCAGCCGGATCGTTCGTGCGTGTCGCCCTTCTGGGTGGCCTCGACGCACCAACGGGCGGGCAGGCGCAAACCAACCCCCAACCAATTCTGTTGCGCACCCAGGACAATGCATTCCTGCCAAACCGCTACCGATTTGAAATCAAGGAATGTTTCATCCTGGCATCAAGTTATGGCGACATCAGTTCCGAGCGGGCATTTGCCCGACTTGAGAATTTGTCGTGTGTGCGCCGCGATGGCAAGGCTGTGGATATGACTGTCAAGGGTTATGTGGTTGGCGAAGACGGAAAAGCCGGGATGCGGGGCAGGCTCATCAGCAAGCAAGGCCAGGTACTGGCCAACGCATTGCTCGCCGGCATTGGCTCAGGGATCGGGCAAGCGTTCCAGAATAGCGCGACCACACAATCCGTCAGCCCGCTCGGCTCAACCTCGACAGTCAACCAGGGGCAGCAATTCCAGAATGGAATCAGCTCCGGAGTGGGCAAAGCACTCGACAGGCTCAGCCAGTATTACATCGATCTCGCCGAAAAATTGTTTCCGGTGATTGAAATCGATGCCGGGCGAACGGTTGAGGTGGTTTTTACCAAAGGATTTGCCTTTGCGGATGGCCTTGATGCTGAGCCAGAGGGCACATACACCGACATCTGGGTACGCGGCAGAAGGGCACTTAATAAACCCCTTGATCCATCATCAGATTAACCAATCAACCAGAGGAGAAAACATGAAGTTCAAGAGTTTCGTTATTGGGGTAGCAGTTGTTGCCATTTGCGCCACGGCCGCATATGCCGCTGACGGCGAAGAAATTGCCCTGGAAAAAATGTTGCATGGACTCTATCCGGCAACGCAGATTACCGGCGTGCGCACAACGGGAATAGATGGACTTTTTGAAGTCGATATGGGCAAAAATATTGGCTACACGAACAGCGCTGGGCGTTTTTTTGTTTTTGGTCACATCTTCGACATGAAGACCCAGCAAGACCTGACGGCACAACGTCTCGACGAATTGAACGTAGTGAATTTCGCGGAGTTGCCACTCAAGGATGCCATCAAGACTGTGCGAGGGGATGGAAGTCGTATCCTGGCGGTCTTTTCCGATCCGGACTGTCCTTATTGCAAGAAGCTGGAGCGAGAATTGCCCAAGCTGGACAACGTGACGATATACACCTTCCTGTTTCCACTGGATGGGCTACACCCGGATGCGTCGAAAAAAGCAAAGTTGATATGGTGCTCCACCGACAAGTCGGCAGCATGGCGCGACTATATGCTGCACGACAAACCGCCAGTGACCGACAAGAGCTGCGACAGCCCGATAGATCGTAATGTCCGGCTTGGACAAAAGCTAAATTTCAACGGCACGCCCACACTGGTAGCCGCTGACGGTCGCGTACTGCCCGGAGCGGCACCGATTGAGCAGATTGAAAAATGGCTGGCCGGCAAAGGAGGCAACTGATGCGCTCCCCCATTGCAACCCTATTGCTGGCCTGCATCTGGCTGCCCGGATGCAGCATGATGGGTCTTGATGCCCAGAAATCGTTCTCCTGCAAAGCACCACCTGGGATTGGCTGTTCTTCCCTGTCTGGGGTCTATGCCAACGCGGTAGCGGACAATCTGCCGGGTTCGACCATCAAGCAAGCCACCGTTTACGGCAAAAACGATCAAGGAAAAAGTACGGTTGTGGGGGAAGCACCAACAACCGGCACGCCCGTGTTGAGTGTGCCGACAGTCTTGCGCGTGTGGATGGCACCGTGGGAAGACACCAGAAACGTGCTGCACGACCAGGCATTCTTGTATGCCGTTGCAGATCCCGGTCACTGGCAAGTCGCTCATAGCAGGAAAAAAATCGCCGAGCAATACCGCGTATTGATGCCCGCCGCAAGGCAGTCGCAACAGCCGGAATCGCAGCCTGCGCAGCCGCAATACCAGATACCTCAACCCCGGCAACCACAAACCGCAAACTAGCATGTCATTCGCCACCACACTCAAGCGCGCATTCTTTCACGAGCGATACAGCCGACCGGATGCTTTGCCGCGTAGTCTGATCGAGCGCTTTGTTGCCATGCCGCGACTGACTGGCATACTGCCCTACGTCGGTTGGCTAGCTGACGAACGCATGTTCGTCCTGGATCAAGGCGGATTTGGGGTAACCGAACAGTTTTCTATCGGTTTCGCCATTGAGATAGCACCTCAGACGGGTGCGACGGATGAGATGGAAAAGATATTGTCCAGCTTGTTCATTTCATGTCCGGTAGAAACAGGTATTCAGGTATCGCTCTACGCCAGCCCCGACATCAGTCGAACGCTGCAGGCTCAGACGGCGTTGATTAAAAACGAAGAGCTCATTGGTATTGCCGAGCGCCGCAACAAGTACTACCAGAGCGGCACAGGCAAGTCTCTGTTGGCAAACAACACCTATCTGCTCAGGGATTTCAGATGTGTCATCTCTGTTTCCCTGCCGCTTTCGCCGTTTGCACCAACAGAGGTAGAGGAGGCAATCAGGACGCGCGAGAGTATCCATGCAACGCTCAGGTCGGCCTACCTGGATGGGTTTGACTGGACACCGGATCACCTGCTGAATTTTGTGGGCGATTTCTTCGATCACGAGCGGGTGTTCAATTCCGATGCGGATGCCCCCAATGCTGATGCAAGGGACAAGCTGGTCGTGAAATACAACCCGGACCGAATCATTCGCGAACAGTTATCCAACCGTGAGATTGCATCATGCATCAGCGATGAAGGCATACGGTTTTGCAAGAGCGGCGGAAAAGAAACGGTCATGCAGTTTTTCTCCGTCAGGAACTACCCGAAGTACAGCCGATTGAATCACATGGGCAGCGTGATCGGCGATCCTTATCAAACGGCTTTGTCCATGCCATGCCCATTTTTAATCACGATGGGCGCGATTGTGCAAGATCACGAATCGGCAAGAACTTACGCGCAAATGAAATCGGCTCGTGCCACACAGAACGCGGCCTCCTACATGGCAAGATTTCAGCCAGACCTTCAAGATCGCAAGCGAGACTGGGATTCTGTGCTCAAGACCTTCGATGAAGGCAAGAGCACGTTGCGCATGTACCACCAAATCTGCCTGCTATCGTCTGTTGAAGATGCATCACGCGCCGAGCACGCGGTCAGGGCGGTATGGCGTGCGCGAGGTTATGACATTGCGCGCGACTACTATCTACAGCATCAGGCATTCGCCTCATCGCTGCCGATGACGCTAGCCAGGCCGATGCAACAAGACCTCAGAACATTTGGCAGGGTGTACACCAAGACTCTCGACAACGCGGTGATGACATCGCCGTTGATCGCCGAATGGAAAGGCACAAAGACCCCGTTGATTACCCTGTTCGGGCGGCGCGGGCAACCCATGGGGTTTGACCTGTTCGACAACACGGGGGGCAACTACAATTTTGCAGTGGCCGCGCTATCCGGGTCTGGCAAGTCCGTATTCGTGAATGAAATGGCGTATCGCTATCGCGCAGCCGGTTCCAAAGTCTGGATTATCGATGTGGGGCGCAGTTACAAAAACCTGTGCGAACTGATGGATGGCGAATTCATTGAATTTGCTGACGAGCGGCAAAACACGCTGTGTCTTAATCCGTTCTCGATGGTCAGGGACATCAATAACGACATGGAAATGTTGCTCCCGCTACTTGCGGAAATGGCGAGTCCGCGCGAGCCGCTGAACAACTTTTGCTATACGGCACTCGCATCCGCCATCAAGCAGGTATGGGAAGCAAAAGGCGGTGACACCACCATCACGGACATCTACGACCTGCTGCGCACCGGAAAAATCAATGATGCGGGCGAGAGAGAGTCGGAGCTGATGCATATGGCGGTGGCTCTAGAACCCTACACAAAGTACGGCGTATATGCGAGTTACTTTGAGGGGCGGGCAACGATTGAATTCACCAAGGACTTCATCGTGCTTGAGCTGGAGGAGCTCAAGAGCAAAAGAGACCTTCAGGCGGTGGTCATGCAGATCATCATGTATCGCATCACCCAGGAAATGTATCTGGATCGCTCCCGGCGCAAGATCGTGATTATTGATGAGGCGTGGGACTTGATGGGCAGTGGCAGCAGCGGGCACTTCATCGAAGCCGGTTATCGTCGCGCGAGAAAATACGGCGGGGCATTCGGCACGATTACCCAGAGCGTCGATGACTACTACAAGACCGAGGCCAGCAAAGCGTCAATCAACAATGCGGACTGGCTGTTCTTGCTGCGGCAGAAGCCGGAGAACATAGACCGTCTGGGCAAAGAGGGAAAGCTCGTAATCGACGAATGGATGAAACGCCAGCTCTCTTCTATCACCACCGACCACGGTAATTACTCGGAAATCTTTGTGCATAGCCCCATGGGTTCTGGAATTGGGCGCTTACTGCTGGATCCGTTCTCGATGATGTTGTTTTCCACGCGCGCCGAAGATTTCGAGCGGATAAAAGCGATGCGCGAACAAAACGGCATGACGACCGAACAAGCAATAGCGGCCTTGCTTGAAGCACGGCATTAGTCACAAAGATATGGAGCAAGACTACATCCGCAATTTGAAACCAGCAAAACACAGGGAAGGACTCTACATGCTGAACATGAAGCACAAAGTTGTCAGGCGCATTGTCGAACGTTGCAGGACCGAAGGAAAACGAGCCGGAGAAATCGCCAACGAATTAAAGCGTGCGGGCTACCAGGTATTCATCGCTTCTTTCTGCGTGTGCGAAGACGTGGTGTTTTTCGATGTGCCAGCGGGCATGGCAATCCGTTTTCTATCCTAACCGGAGATCAATATGTCCACCTTCGCACATTTCGTCACCGGGACTGTCGCGGCAACAGCCGCAATTGTGGCCATGGCCGGATGGCAGCACTTTCACCCTGCGCCGATGATGGCGAAGGTGGACATTATCGGTATTGTCACCGCGCAACAAAAAAGCCTGGCGGCGCAAATGAAGCCCGGCATGGATCAGAAAGCGCAAGCCGAGATCATCGAATCCGCCTCGCGCTTTGGCAAGAATCTTGATGTTGCACTGACGCAAGTGGCGAGCGAGTGCAAATGCACCCTCATCAACTCAGCCGCGATTATCAAGGATTCACCAGGCACCACCTACGATTACACCCAGCGTATTCGGCAACTCGCCTTGAGTGAAAAATAAGCCATGCGCGCTGTAACAAGTCTGTTGCTCGTCCTGTCGGCCGCACTGCTGCCCACAGCATCCTGGGCGTTTGAAGGGCGAGATTACCTGCCAGGCATGAAATACTCGTCAGTATGGGCCTGCCATGGGCAAGAGAAATTCAACTGGTATTGCGATGAGGAAGCCAAGCCATCCCCGAAGACCAAAGAAGCCGACAAGCCTGCACCATCAGAAAAGTCCAAAGAAGAGATGGCTGTCGAGGAACTGGAGAAGATACGCAAAGACCTCGATGCCAAGCGCGCGCTCGCGGTGGTGCATCCAACACCGGACAATATCAAAGCGTACATGGCGGCGCAAAAGGTTGAAATTGACCGTGCCAGCTTTTTCGCCGATGTCTGGCGCAGAGTGCTGTGGCAAAACGCCGAGCTGAACTATGAACTGAAAAATCCAATGAACAACTCGGCCATCAAGGTGGCGACACGGGAGCGCAAGGTCAAGGAAACCCAAACCATGACCGATTTGGCCCGGGAGTGGGGGATATTTTTCTTCTTCCGTGGTGATTGTCCTTATTGCAAGCACATGGTGCCAACGCTGCAATGGATTACCAGGCAATACGACATGACGATCCTGCCGATCAGCCTGGATGGGGCAACCATTGAGGGATTGCCACCCTCGGTCAAAGACAACGGGCTGTCGGCCCAACTCGGGGTCGAAGCCGTTCCGCTCTTTGTTCTCGGCAATGTTAAAACGCACAAAATGGTGATACTCGGCTCCGGCGTGCTGTCGTTAGAGGATTTTGTGGAACGAATTTATGTGCTGACACAGACCACTCCGGGCGATCTTTAGGAAGGAAACAGCATGCGCTACCGCAAATCATTCATCCCGGTTCTTGCCGCCACCTGTCTCATCGCAGCACCCGCCAATGCCAACGTGGGGACGGGGATGCAGAACTGGTTCGACAATATGGGCGGGTATACCAATGCGACACCCCCATCGTCCTACAAGGGGCAAACCATGAATGGATACTCTGCCGGGGGGTTCTATGCCAGAACGCCGGTTAGAAGCTATCAGCTGGCACAAATCAGCCCGCCGTCTCTCGACATCGGCTGCGGGGGCATTGATCTGCACGCGGGTTCATTCTCTTTCATCAATAAAGCCGCGATAACCGCATTATTCCAAAACATCGGCACCTCCATCAGCTACGCATTTCTGCTGGCCATCAAATCCTCCATGCCTGAAATGGCAAGCCTGTTCGAGTATTTGCAGGATGTCGCCAACAAGGTGAATGGGATGAACATCAATGCCTGCAAATTAACCGAGGGCATTCCTTTTGTGCAAGGCGCTGACTTGTCAAAAAACATGTCGGCCATGTTCAGCCATATAGCCGGGTCAACCTCCAACATGTTCCCTGATTCATTCGATTCATGGAAACAAACCAAGACCGACGCGACTGCTGCCGAAGCCGCAAAAGCCGCAGCGGCCGCCAGCGACCCCAGCAAGGCAAATTACTTCAAACCCGGCAATGTGGTCTGGAAAGCCTTGCAAAATGTCACCGGTATTGATGACGAAGACAGGCGGCTCATCATGAGCATCACTGGCACGATCATCATCACACCCGCCATACCCGGTGGTGCCAATGGTGGCAGTCAGCCAACATGGCATTACGCACAACCTACCAGTATTCGCGTGGAAGATTTTATCGGGGACGACCCGTCAACCGCTTCCACCGGGCTAGATGTTTTTGTGTGCGACACCACCACGGAATGCCTCAATCCAACCGTCCCTGCGACCAAGGTTTCCATCACCCCGTTTGTTAAAAAGGTCAGCGCATCCATCGACGCGCTCCGCACCGGCATTACCACCCGCGCGGCGCAGAACATCAATGACTTCAGAATTGTGGATGCTTCTTCTGTGCCAGTCTGGAAGCTGCTCACTACCTCCACCGCGACCAATCAGCCGCAGATGATCGATTTATACAAACGCCTGATCGCTGTCGATATTGCCTATTCCTATTTCAACGGGCTCATCAGGATGGCCAGCCAATCGCTTGCCAACGCTGAAAGCGGAGCGGTTCCACCGGATGCCCAGACGGCGATTGCTCAACTGCAAACCAGGTTGAGCAATCTATCGTCACTCGTGCAAACCATGCGCATCGCCGAATACAACAAAACATCCGGCGAGGCCAACCTGCAAAGACAGATACAACTGATGCACCAGGCCATGGTTGCCGGCATCCCGGCACAAGCATTCACTTCGATGACCGTGTTTGGGAGTGAGCGGTGATATTCGAGGTTTTTTCCTACTGGAACATCAGGGAACTGGAGCTGGTTTTCAACGCAGTGGCCGCAATTGTCGGTAGCGGCGATTATCTCGGTCTGCTGAGAACGCTTGCGCTGGTGGGTCTGCTCTCGATGGCCATGGCTGTGCTTGCCGGATTTAGCCAGCTGCCGGATTTTGGGCGCTGGGTCATCATGCTTGCCCTGTTCAATGCCATGTTGCTTGTTCCTAAAGTCAACGTGGTGATAACCGACCGAACCGGCACTCAGCCATCGGTCACGGTTGCCAACGTGCCTATTGGCCTCGCCGCTTTTGCGCACTCGATCAGTCATATCGGCGACTGGCTGACACGTTCATTCGAGACGACTTTTTCGCTGCCCGCAGACATTCAATTCCGCACCAACGGCACACTCTTCGGCCATCGCGTGCAAGAGGAGGTGCTGCATACCAAATTCGACAACTCGATCCTGACTGGCAATCTGATGGAGTTCTACCGCGAATGCGTGGTGCCGGAATACTCGACCGGGTTTGTCGTCGCATCCGACCTGGCAAAATCGAACGACATCTGGACTTACCTCAGCGGCAAGACCAATCCGGGCCGGCTCGTCACCATTCGCACCATTCCCGGCGTACCGGTACCAACTGCCACGGACGCTTATGGGTGCGATGTCGCCTATACCTATCTGACCGCGCAAATTGTCGCAGTCAACACCCAGCAGATGAATACGTTGGGTCGACATCTTTATCCGGGACTGCCGACCGCCGCCGCCAATGCGGCAGTTCAGGGTGCGATCCAGACATCAACCAACTACATACTCGGCATTTCCACAACGGCTCTGGATACCACCAAACAGGCCGCCATGAGCAACTTCATGATCGATGCGCAGTACATGCTGCCAGCGCAACTCGGTGATGCCGCCTCCGCGTCAGCTAATCTTGGCCAGGCGCAAGCCGTACGCTCCACTTCCGAGAGCTACAAGATGATGGCAAAGATGGCAGAAAGCACCATGCCTAAAGTCAAGAATATCGTGGAGATTGTGCAGTATTCGGTTTTTCCGATCATCCTGTTGCTGGTATTGCTGGCGGGACATAAAGGCGGGTTGGTGTTGAAGGCTTATGTGATGAGCCTCGTGTGGGTGCAATTGTGGCCACCGCTGTATGCCGTCATGCACCTTGTGATGACGATGCACGCGCAGGACCTGGCGGCCATGACCGGCGGGCTTGGTTTGTCCATGTCGCAATACAGCCTATTGAACAACGCTTACATCAGCGATGAAGCCATTGCGGGCATGATCGCAGCGACCGCAATACCCGCCATTGCGGCGGCCATCGTGAAGGGCGGGGACGTGGGCGCACAGGCGATTGCCGGGATGGTATCACCGGCGCGCGAATCGGAACGAATCGCCTCCAGTATGTCAGCCGGGAATATGCAGATGGGTAATGCATCACTGGGCAACCAGTCGTTCGATACGATGAGCGGACTGCAATACAACACTCGACCCACGATACGGCAAGGTGGATTCGAAAGCACTACACAGGATGGCGTGAAGCGGTTTACGGGTACAGACGCGAACGGTAATGCAATGCAGATCAATGATGCGTCTGGCGCGGTACATACCTTGCCGGCAAAGATCAACCTCGGCAGCAAAGCATCAGGCGCGCTCCAGACCGCCTCCGAAAACTCGGAAAGAACCGCCTTCACCGAATCTGTTGCGGCGCGGGAGGCAATGACTTCGGCGCTCAATCAAACAGCCTCGTTCGAGAAAGGTCACGGCAAGAGTTCTGCCGCCGGACAACAGGACATGACCAGCTCACAAGCGTCATTCCTTCAGTCTTATAACGAAGCTCAGAAAATCGCCCACAGCTACGCATCGGAGCACGGCTTATCCCAAAAGCAGGAGGCAGAGTTGCTCGCATCAGCAAGCGCACAGGCAAGCGGCGGGATAAATGTCTTTGGCAACGGGGCAACCGTAAGCGCGGGTGCGACAGCCAAAGGCAAGAGCAGCTCTGGAACGACGCAAATGCAAAATGTTGCGCACCAGCTCGCCCAGGACAAGGGATTCGCGAATGCCATTTCGACCATGCGGAACGCCGCGCATCAAGACACCTTTACACAAGGCGAAGACAAAACGGCAAAAGCTGCACAGGGGATCAGAAGCAGCTTCGATCAAGCAAAGTCCCACGATGAATCAGCCAATGCCGCCCATGAAAAATCACTCACCTTCAAGGAGGCGGCTTCGCGCACCAAAGAAATGGCCGGCAGTTACGATGCGAACTACACCAATGAATTTGTGGGGTGGATGCAAACGCAATCCGATAGCGCCGGGCATCGCTATACGGTGGATGATGTCACCGATATGGCACTGCATGATAAAGGCGTGCTGGAGCAATACGCGGATCGTTTTGTGAGTGAGCAGCTTGTACCCAAGATAGATCAGGCAATCGAAAATCCGGCAAACAATGTGGCTGGGGGATACGAACAAAACAAAGCCGCCGTGCCGGGAGCTGAGAGAGTTACCAGTTCCCAAAATCGGAACGATACTCAGGTAATGGGCGCAGCGAGCAGCGCGGGGGTTGATCCCAATACAGCACCCGTTAACCACGTTGCAGGACAGGTGCAGAGAATGACCGGAGAGGCGAATGACAGAATCAAAGCGGGGCAGGGTGCCGTTACCGAAGAAGGCAAACCCTTGGAGCAGGATGCAACCCACTCCACCGACCCCGCAAGGCAAAACAACATGAGCCTGGCGACGCAGAATGCCACAGCCGCCATCATGCCAGCAGGCACGATGTCACTGCTGAATAAGGCTGGCTTGGTCAGCGACGAGGCCGGTGTGGCGAAACCCGTTGCAGAAGGTTACAAGGGTTCGACTACGGATGCCTTTGTGGATACTGCGCTTGACGTTGGGTTGATGGTTGGTGGAGGGGTAGCCGGCAGGTTTGTTGGAGGCGCCGCTGGAAAAATTCTAGGGGAGTCCGCAGGTAAAGCCGCAGAAGGTAAAATGCTTGCCAATGCGGTAAAGGTAGAGGAGCGCGGCATGGCAGCGGGTAAAGTTGAGACTCAAGCGGTAGCGGACACAAGAAGAGAGGCTGAGCGAGAATCGGCCAGAAAGGCCGGGGTCAACCGCGAGGCCGAGGTAAATTCAACCCATGCGGTGGCGGGAACCATGGTTGGTGCGGCCGCAACCAGTCAAGCATTAGACGCCGCCAAGGAAGGGGTAAGCAAAACAAACGACCTTGGTAATCAGATTGGAGATAAAGCGAAGCAGGTATTCAAGGATTAAAGTGTAGTAGATCAAACTTGATCAGACAAAGTTTGACAGATAGATATTAATTTCTGCTGCCAAAAAATCCAAATTTGCTTTGATTTACGCCTCTCGATACCGGGCATTGGCGAATTCACACTAACGGTAGGTTGCCGTCTTTCAGGAGAATCGCCATGAATGCACCCTCTTCGGCCTTGGACTAAACCGCTTCGCGGTAGTTGGCGCTCCGAACGCATTGCAATGTTTG
>Ga0307376_10002055_pt1 | contig 20369 bp, 15 predicted proteins | sample TR2MG_FD_202536 | JGI IMG/M metagenome (GOLD analysis project Ga0307376, IMG submission 202536) | Soil microbial communities from Risofladan, Vaasa, Finland - TR-2 | ecosystem: Environmental > Terrestrial > Soil > Coastal area > Acid sulfate soil | place: Finland: Risofladan, Vaasa | collected...
CGATCGGGCTTTTGTCGAAGCGATCGTCGCACTGCGCACCGGCCACTGAGACAAGCGAGCGCCGATTGCCGGTGACCCTGGGCTTGATCCGGGGGAACCCCGACGCAGCATGGCTTGCGATACCGGAAGCACGACGTCGGGGCTCGTATCCCGACTGGCTGCTGCGACTGGGAGTCCCCTCGGCTCTGCCGGGGGCAGTAGAAGTTTGACGTTTACAGGAGTCCATCGGGGAAACCCGCCCCCCAACTCGTGAGCCGCCAAGCACACGAGAGGAGAGTCCGCCGATAGAAGAGTACAAGAGCTTAAGCCACACGCAATGGGAGTGCCTATACCACGTGGTGTTCATCCCGGAGTGTCGCTACCGCACGTTGTACGTTGAGCTACGAAGTATCTGGGAGAAGTGTTCCGCCGGTTGACGGGGTAGAAGGCGAGTCGGGTCGAAGAGGGGGCACTTGATGTCCGATCATGCGCACATGATGCTGCGCATTCCATCGAAGTATGCAGTGTCCGAGGTGGTAGTTACATCATCGATAACGCTCGACGGAATTGCGAAGGGATATGTGGTCAGTCAAGGCATCGCCGCGCTCCGGGAGGCCGGGATCGAATACAGCCTGATGGATGCGGGTGGCGAAATCCGCTCGACGGTGGCAAGACTGTGATCTCCATCAAGTGCGCGTGGCAGAGTGCCGCGGCCGAACCGAAGTGCGCGTGTGAGAACATACAGGTAATGCAACCAGCGTACTTACAGCGGCGCCGCAGGGCAGGCGCATGATCCGGAAGCGGAACGCTTGGCAGTGCCTGGGTTGGCTGGCCATGGCCGCCATCTGGATAGCCACCGTGGCGCCCGTCGTGTCGCAGACGCTAGCCGGCAGGGTCGTCATGACAAGCGCCGGCATCTGCCAGAAGCATGTCGCTCTATCACAGGTCCCGACTGCGCCCCACCGGCACCCATTACCACGCCCGATGGCATTCTGCAGTTATTGCAGTTTGTTCCAGCACAGCGCCGTCCTTGTCAGCGTCGATTGGCATGTGAACCTGATGCTACCCGGGGTCTTTCCGCCATTGGTGGCATTTGCCATTGCGGCTTGGCTTGGTTACTCGATCCTCGCCGCCTCGCCGCGTGGCCCACCAGCTTTCCAGCAACTCTGAGAACCATCAAATCATGGCGGCACGGGAATCCTTCCGTTGCACGCCGCAGAGCCGGAAATCTGGAGGAATACTCATGCATCGCCTTGCCCCTTGCGAGCGTGCCGTCGTGGCTGCGCTACGCCCTGCTGCACGTCGTAAATCAACAACACTGGGAACCCGCCCTTTATGCCGGATGATTGCACTGGCCTTGTTCGTCTTCGCCGCGCCGGTGCTGGCCGAGGACCCGACGCCCATACAGACACTGTCCCCGATCGTCGTCACCGCACCGATGCAGGACACCCCCCTGACAGTGGTCACTGACCCCAAGGCGCCGAGACAGCCGGTGCCCGCCAGCGACGGTGCGGACTTCCTGAAGAGCGTTCCGGGCTTCTCCACCATCCGCAAAGGGGGCAGCAATGGGGATCCGATGTTGCGTGGCATGGTCGGCTCACGGCTTGACATCCTGGTCAACGGCGGCCAGATCGGTGGCGGTTGTCCGGGGCGAATGGATCCGCCCACCGCCTACATCTCTCCGGCGCTGTATGACCGCGTCACGGTGATCAAGGGTCCTGAAACCGTGCTTTACGGTCCAGGGAACTCGGCCGGCGTGGTGTTGTTCGATCGCGAGTTCACTCGCTATAGCGAGCCGGACTACTCGGTTGACGCAAGCGCGCTGGGTGGCTCATGGGGCCGCAATGACGTCAATGCGGATATGCGGGCCGGTTCGACTGAGGGCTACCTGGGCGTGGCCGCCAACCATACGCACTCGCAGGACTACGAGGATGGCGAGGGGAATCGGGTGCACTCCAGCTACGACCGCTGGAATACTGACTTCACCGCCGGGTGGACACCCAGCGACGATACCCGTCTAGAACTGACGGCAGGCAAGGGCAATGGGCAGGCTGCCTACGCATCCAGCGATATGGATGGTGTGCGGTTTCTTCGCGAAAGCGTGGGGCTGAAGCTCGTGCAACAGCATCTGGCGAAACACTGGGACAAGCTGGATGTGCAGCTCTACAGCAACTACACCGACCATGTGATGGACAATTACACCCTGCGCCAACCGAACCCGAATAGTGCGATGCCGATGGCCATGGCGACCGATGTCGATAGGCACACGAGCGGCGGCCGCATCGCCGGCACTTGGCGTTGGGGCGAAGTGCTGCAGTTGGATGCCGGTTTCGACGGTTCCACAAACGTGCATGACAGCCGCAAAGGTGGTCCGCACGGCAGCGTGCTGGGCTATTACCTCGATATGCCGCGGGTGCGCGATGCGCGTGCGCGGGATGTGGGCGCTTTCGCCGATATGCGCTGGACCTTCGCTGCGCAGCAGCGATTGATCGCCGGCGCACGTATCGACCGCGCCGATATGCGAGGTTACGGGCTGACTGTGACCAATCCGGTCAATGGCATGCTCTCGACCGGTATGAATGGCATGTCTGGCATGTCGCCAGCAACCTCTTCAACCGTCGCGACCGACCGTTCATCCACTCTGCCGGCTGCTTTCGTTCGCTACGAGCGCGACCTTGCCGATATGCCCGCGATGTTTTACGTCGGTCTGGGTTATGTGGAGCGATTCCCGGATTACTGGGAGCTTTTCGGACAGCACGTCGATCCATCGTTGGTGGATTTCAAGCGACTGGCACCGGAGAAGACCTCTCAGCTGGACATTGGTCTGCAGTACCACGGGCCCAGGATTAAGGCATGGGTATCGGGTTATGTCGGCACCGTGAATGATTTTATCCTGATCCGCTACCCACTCATGCCCACCGGTACCGGTAGTGCCACCAATGTGCGGGCACACATCGCCGGTGGTGAGGCTGGCGTGACGTATGCCTTTACCAGACACTGGAAGGGCGACGCCACATTGGCCTATGCGTGGGGTGAAAACCAGACTGAAAACCGCCCCTTACCACAGATGCCTCCGCTGGATCTGCGCCTTAGGGAAACTCTGAACAAGTCCCGCCCTCTCGGTTACAATTAGACGTCCAAACGCAAGGTTACCATCGATGACGCAGATGAGCTTCTCCGATGCCGAGTATGCCGGCAAGCGCAAGCAGACGCGACGGGAGATCTTCCTTGCCGAGATGGAGCAAGTGGTGCCGTGGGAAGCCTTGCTGGCGCTGATCGAACCGGTCTATCCCAAGGCCGGCAACGGGCGGCGCCCGTATGCCCTGAAGACCATGCTGCGCATTCACCTGATGCAGAACTGGTACAGCTACAGCGATCCGGCAATGGAGGAAGCGCTGTACGAAATCGCGCCGCTGCGTCGTTTCGCCGGTCTGTCGCTGGCCCGTGGCAGCGTGCCGGACGAAACCACCATCCTCAACTTCCGGCGCCTGCTGGAAAACCACGGCCTGGCGCCGAAAGTGCTGGCGACGATCAACGCGTATCTGAGCGACAAGGGCTTGCTGCTGCGCCAAGGCACCATCGTGGATGCCACCATCATCCATGCCGCACCGTCGACCAAGAACAAGGCAAAGGCGCGCGATCCGGAAATGCATCAAACCCGCAAAGGCCAGCAGTGGTACTTCGGCATGAAGGCGCACATTGGCGTGGACGTCGAGGGCGGCCTGGTGCATACGGTCACCACCACCGCAGCCAACGTCGCCGACGTGGCCGAAATCGGCAACCTGCTGCACGGCAAAGAAAAGACGGTGTATGCCGATGCCGGCTATATCGGCGCGGACAAGCGCGAAGGCATGACCAAGCGCGGGCGCACCTGGCACATTGCTGCCAAGCGCGGTCGCATCAAGGCGATGCCCGAGGGTGAGGAAAAGGACGCGGCCAAGCACGTGGAGCACATGAAAGCGGCCGTACGTTCCAAGGTGGAACACCCGTTCCGGGTCATCAAGCGCCAGTTCGGTTATCAGAAGGTGCGCTTCAAGGGACTGGCCAAGAACACGGCACAAATTCTGACGCTGTTCGCGTTATCCAATCTGTGGATGGCGCGACGAACGTTACTGGCCAACGCAGGAGAGGTGTGCCCGTGATAGGGGAAATCTCCCCGACATGGCGCAAAAGACGCCATGAAAGGCGGTACGCGAGTCCGTTCGACGGGATTTTCGACGAATAATCGCCATAAAACTGTTCAGACGTCTAGATGCCTGTTTGACGATAGCTTGTTCAGACGTTCCTTAGTTCTACTGTGTTACTAAATATGCCTGATACTTCGGTGCGCCCTGCCGCAGCAGGGACATCGCGACAAGTGTCGAGCGATCACGCGGGCGAGACGAAAGCGCAGGGTTGCGATCGAGCACGGCTGATGACGCTGCATCGGCCCCAGCCCCGCGCGGGCGGAAGTCTTCGGGTACGGCAGGTGCTTTGAATCGAACAGGGTTTTTTTTACCGCCGCGCAGGCGCTCCAGCGTCAAAAAGCCGTAGGCGGCGATGCATAGGCTGGCATGGTGATGAAAGCCGCGCCAGTTGCGTCCTTCGTAATGGCCCAAGCCGAGTTCCTGTTTGAGTTCCAGGTAGTCCCGCTCGATGCGCCACCGGCCTTTGATGGTGCCGACGAGTGCCTTGAAGGTCGTTTCTTCAGGCAGCGTCGACAGCCAGTAGCGAAGCGGTTCGGCGTCACCACGCGGCCATTCGATGACCAGCCATTCGGGATCCCGAGCGCGGTCGTCGTGGGCGGTGACCACGCGCACGCGGGCAAAACGACCGGACAATGTTTCTGCTGAGCCCTGTCGCCAGACGATGGTGCGATACGCCCGCGCCGGTAGCGCCTGCGCCAAGGCACGCACGTTGATGGGTGAGTGCGCCGCATCACGCACCACCCGCACGCGGGGGCGACCCCGAACCGCCGACGGCGGCGGGGTGGCCGGTTGGTGCGCGCCCCACCATACGGTGGTGAGCGGCCGGACGCCCAGCGCATAGATCAACTCCTGCGCGCTCAGCTCATCACGCAGTGCACAGTCATCGCCGTACGCCGCATCGCCCAGCACCACGCCCCGGGGCAGTTGGGCGGCGACAGCGGTGCGGATTTGGATGGCGGCGATCTGGTTCTTGGTCAGGAAGCCTACCGACGCTGGCACGCCCGCATCGGCACACCGCTTCGGATCGTCGGTCCACTCGACGGGCAGGTAGAGCTGCCAGGCCACCGGCAGGCTGGCCGAGTCTGTCGCCAGCGACAGGCTCACCGCGACCCGGCAGTTGTCCGTCTTGCCGGTCTGCCCGCAGTACTGGCGGGCCACGCCCACCGAGTGGGTGCCCTTCTTCGGAAAGCCGGTGTCATCGATGATCCAGAAGCACGGCTCGGCGCCGTCGCGCGTCAGCACCGGCAACACCTGTTTGGCGACCGTGGCCAGCAAGGCGGCGTCGCTCCAGTCCGAGGTCGATACCAAATGGTGCATCGACTGATGGGCTGAGCGCACATCCTGTGGCCGCACGCGCGCCGCCATCGGCTCCACGCTCTTGCGTCCACCGGGTAACATCAATCCTTGCAGATACCAGGTTGCCGGCGGCGCCCGATCCGCGTGCCCCAAGGCGGCCCCTATCGCCTCACCATACCGCGCAAAGCGTGTTTCCAGACTCGTGCCCATGACCCACCTCCTTGCGTGTTGCTCGAAGATGGCGTCATCATGCCATAACTTTAATAACACAGTAGAATTAGCATCACTTACCAAAATAACAACTGGTCGGTAGGCGGGCTGTGGCGCCTGGACACGGCGCAGCGTCGGATCGCCATCGGTGAGGGCAATATCGTGGGCCGGGATATCGGATCAAGTGGTGGCTTCGGTGTGTTCTCGATCAATGGTGGTTATTGTCTGAGCAACAACCTCACGCTGACCACCGGCATCGATAACCTGTTCAACAAGAACTATGCGGAACACATCAACGCCGTACCACCCGCGCTGGCTGGCTACTTCGATACCACGCGCGTAAATGAGCCTGGACGAACGTTTTGGATGAAGCTCGCCTTCAACCTGTGACGTGAGTGCCGCATTGCACCGGTCGTCTTGCCTCAGGCGAGCCGATCGGCGCACCAGTGCTGCGGTGCTCACTTCGATTCGGCACGATCAATCTACGGTTGCTGGAGCGGACGTAATGTAGTCTGCAGTCTACTGCTACTGTGGGGATTCCCGGCATGGAAGCGGCTGCCTTGCCTCCGGGAATTCGATATCGCGATCCTGCAGTTCGCTCCGATCCGGAGCACTGGAATCGAAGTCGGTCAGCTCAGGTCAGGAAGAGAGATCGGCTGGCCTCAGCGTTCGACCAGGTCGCTACCGTGTCGAACCAACGGGTGATGCGTGGCAGACTGCTTTGATGAAATCGATCACGCGTGGATGATACGTTTTCTGGAGCGCGTGCACGCATAGCCACGCGGTGTAGGTAACCACGGTCGCACGCGCGTGAATTTCAAAAGCAGGTTTTTGGAGGTTCCCCTTCATTCCCAAGGGTAGCTTTCATCACATCAGCTTGCTGGTGTGACTATTCGCCGCAGTGCGTCGTATTCGAACTTGACCCAAATCAATGAGGAAGGCGGATGAGCAGACTAGCATGACAACAATTCATTGGACTGAGGGCTTGGCAAGTGATCGGTTGCGATGTCGTCATTGTTGGGGCCGGTCCGGTGGGGCTATTCCAATGTTTTGAGCTTGGTCTGCTTGGGGTTCGGACACATGTGATCGATTCGATGCCTGTGGCCGGTGGGCAATGCGTAGAGCTGTATCCCGATAAACCAATCTATGACATTCCGGCCATCCCGGTTTGCAGCGCACGTGAGCTTATCGAGCGGCTTCAGGCGCAAGTTCGGCCATTCGCACCGGAATTCCACTTGGCCGAAACGGTGACCACAATAGAGCGTCTGGAAAGCACGCGCTTCAAGGTGACCACCAGCGCCGGTACCGTGTTCGATACTGGGACGCTCATCATTGCTGGCGGCCTCGGCGCGTTTTCGCCGCGCAAGCTTGCGTTGCCCGACATTGAGAGCTTGGAGGGCAAATCGCTCCACTACAAGGTTACCGATGTCAGTCAGTTCGACGGCAAGGACATCGTGATTGCCGGTGGCGGTGATGCCGCGCTGGACTGGTCGCTGGCACTGGTTGATCGTGCCAACAGCATCGTACTGGTACATCGCTCGAACAAGTTCCGCGGGGCGCCAGCCCATGTCAAGCATATGCAGGAGCTGTGTGATGCCGGCCGCATGCAGTTTTTTGAAGGCGACATCGTCGGGCTGGAGACGCAGCAGGGCGAACTCAAGACGGTTCGGGTACGGGCGCGCAGCGGCGTGGTGCAACGGATCGAGGCGGAGCAACTGCTGGTGTTCTGGGGTCTGCATCCCGCGCTCGGACCTATCGCCGAATGGGGCCTGAAACTCGAACAACAGCAGCTCGCTGTCAATACGGCCACGTTTCAGACCTCGACGTCGGGCATCTATGCGGTTGGCGACATTACAACCTATCCCGGGAAGAAAAAACTGATCCTGTCCGGCTTTCACGAGGCGGCACTATGCGCCTTTGCCGTCAAGGAATACCTCAGTCCGGGTGAAAAAGTGCATCTGCAGTACACCACGACCAGCCCAATCATGCATAAGCGACTTGGCGTCATGTCTAGTCCCGATGGCGAGCCTGTCCCGCAGGGAGCGAGCGCGGACGTCGCAGAAAAGGCGAACGATGCAGTGAGTAATTGCTGAGAGGCATGCCAGCACGCAGCATGCGTGCATGAAACGAAGTAATCAAAAATCCAGGAGAAACGTGTGAAAAAGAACGATGTCGAATTCGATACCACCCGTCGCACCTTGCTGAAGAGCGGCGCCACCATGGCGGTGATCGGTGCCGTGGCCGCCACCGGTCTGCTGAAAACCGTGCCGGCACGGGCGCAGGCCGGCAAGGCCTCCCAGGCCGTGGCGATGTATCAGCCCAAGCCACACGGCAAGGACCAGTGTGACAACTGCATCCATTTCATTCCCGGGAAAACGCCGAAAGATGCCGGCACCTGCAAGGTCGTCGAGGGGAGCATCTCGCCGCAGGGATGGTGCGTCATGTACGCGCGCAAAGCCTGAAGCAAGGCTGCAATCGCCTTGTTTGAAAGACTTGTTTGAATAGTTCGCAGCCGCGGGAGGCTGATGTCATGCGAGTTCCGGTAGCAACGGAAGAATGGTGTTCGCCCGGCAGGCGTAGGCTGCTCAAGGCCATCGCCGGCGTGGCGGCGGCTGCAGGACTGGTCGGCGGATCGGGCTGGTTCGTACTCAGGCGCGAACGAAACCTGTTCGAGGTGCGCCGTGAACAGACGCTTATGCAGACATCGGTGGCAATCACCTGCCTGGCCGACGATGTCGACAAGGCAGGAGTCGCCATCGACGCCGCATTCCGGCGCATGGCGGCTACTGTTGCAGTTCTCACGCGCTTCGACCCGGCCAGTCCGGTGGCGCACCTGAACCACGACGGCTATCTCGAGAATCCGCCACCGGAGCTGAGGGATGTCTTGCAGCGCTCGCTGGCGATTTCAGCGATAACGGACGGCGATTTCGATATCAGCGTCCTGCCGGTGCTGGAGTATTTCGAGTCGATGCGCCAGCCCGCCGTGCTCGACCCGCGTGATCGCGCGCGGATAGGGCAGAGGGACCAGCTGATCGACTACCGCCGTATCGCGCTGGACGCGCACGGCGTGCGATTCACCCAGGCTGGCATGGCAGTCACGCTGGACGGGCTGGCCAAGGGCTACGTCATCGACCAGGGCATCGCCGCGTTACGGGCAGCGGGTATCGAGCACGCCCTGGTGGATGCCGGCGGCGACGTGCGGGCGATCTCCGGCAACGATGTCAACCATCAGTGGCACGTCGGCATCGTCGATCCGGGCAACATCGACCGGATCGCGTCCGTCGTGACCTTGCGCAATGCCGCGCTGGGCACTTCCGGCAATTACCGGATCTTCTATTCGTCCGACAAGAAGCTGTTCCACGTGATCAATCCGCATACCGGTTATTCCCCGCTGAATTACTCCAGCGTCACGGTGATGGCGGAGACGTCGGTGGACGCCGATGCCATGAGCGTCGCCGCCGCCTCGATGCCGCTGCCGCGGTTGCGCGAAGTGATGGCCGCGCAGGACGATCAGTGGCTGGTCTTTTCCAGGGACGCCAGCAGGAGTTGGCGTTCGAGGGACCTCCCGCAGGTATCGGGCCATGCGGAGGTGGTCTGACGTGCGCACATGGCCACTCCAAACCCCCAGTCTTTCCCGGGTAATGCACAGCGCCATGTTCGCCAGGCGGCTGCTCCTGCTGTGTGTAACCTGCCTGCTGATGCTGGTTTCCGTGGAGGCCGTTGCAGGCGTCGATCAGAAATTTCCCGAAGTACGTGGCTACTTCCCCACTGCGACCCGATTCGGGGATATCTCCGGCAAGCCACCAGCAGCCCCGGTCTACGCCGGTGACAAGGTCATCGGTTACGTGTTCGAGTCGGTCATGGTGGCACCGGTTCCTGCGTATTCCGGCCAGCCGGTCAACATTCTTGTGGCCATCGACCAGACCGGCAAGATCATTGGTACCAAGGTTCTCGAGCAGCACGAGCCGATCCTGCTGGTCGGCATACCGGTGCAGCGACTATACGATTTTGTCGAGCGCTATGTCGGTCACAGCGTCAAGGACAAGATCGTCGTAGGCGGCAGCAGTGCCTCCGGCACGGTCAAGATCGATGCGATCAGCAGCGCCACCGTAACCTCGATGGTGGTCAATGAGACGATCATGAATGCGGCGCTGGAGGTGGCCGTGTCGCGGCATCTGGTCACCGGGTCGCTGGCCAGCGAGAGCGCTCCCGCGACGATCCGTGCCGACTATTTCAAGAAGGCCGACTGGCAGCAGCTGACCGGAATCGGCGCCTTCCGCAGGCTGCACCTGACCCGCGGAACCGTGACCGCGGCCTTCAAGGGGCAGCCCGAAAGCGGCCTGATCGACGACCCGACCGCGCCGGCGCCGGGCCATGAAGGCGACACCTTCATCGACCTCTATTACGCGGACATCACTCCACCGACGGTGGGCAGGAACCTTTTGGGAAGCTCTGCCTACAGTTCGATGATGCGCAGGCTCAGCCCCGGCGACGAGGCGATCGCGATCGTCGCCAATGGCATGTATTCATTCAAGGGAGTGGGCTACGTCCGCGGCGGGATCTTCGACCGCCTGCACATCATGCAGAACGGCAAGCTGTTCCTGTTCAAGGACACCGACTTCGTGTCGCTGGACGATCCGGAGCTGCCCGGAATGCCGACATTCAACGAGAAGGGCATCTTCATCCTGCATCATGGCAAGGGGTTCAATCCCGGTGGCCCATGGACGCTGCAGCTGCTGGTCAACCGGCAGGTCGGGCCGCTGAAAAGCATCTACAGCACGTTTGCCGGTAGCTACCAGATTCCGGCCGACTATGTGATCCAGCCGAAGGTCAGTCCGATTCCCGATGACGCACCGTTGTGGGTGAAGATCTGGTATGGCAAGCGATTCGAGATCGCCGTGCTGGTGGCCGGGCTGCTCTTCCTGTCGCTGATCCTGGTTTTCCAGGACTGGGTGGTCAAGCGCCCACTGCTGCTGGAGCGCCTGCGTGTCGGCTATCTCATCTACACCGCCGTGTTCATCGGCTGGTATGGACTGGCACAGCTTTCCGTGGTCAACATATTGACTTTCGTCAACGCGGTCATCCACGGATTCCACTGGTCCACGTTCCTGATGGATCCGTTGATCTTCATCTTGTGGACGTTCGTGGCGGTGTCCCTGCTGCTGGTGGGCAGGGGCGTCTATTGCGGCTGGCTGTGTCCGTTCGGCGCGCTGCAGGTACTGATCAACAAGCTGGCGGTGAAGTTCAAGGTGCCGCAGTTGGAGCCACCCTCGTATGTGCACGAGCGGCTGTGGGCGATCAAGTACATCATCATGCTGTTTCTGTTTGGCTTGTCGCTGCAGTCGGTCAACCTGGCCGAGCGCTTTTCGGAGGTCGAGCCGTTCAAGACCGCGATCAACCTGCATTTCATGCGCTCGTGGGGTTATGTGGCTTACGCGGTGCTCTTGCTGGGCGCAGCGGCCTTCACCAACAAGGTCTATTGCCGCTACGTCTGCCCATTGGGGGCCGGTCTGGCGATCTCCGGACGCTGGCGACTGTTCGAGTGGCTGCGTCGGCGCAAGGAGTGCGGGCATCCCTGCCAAATCTGCGCCAATGAATGCGAGGTCAGGGCGATCAGCCCGCTGGGTCCAATCAACTACAACGAGTGTCACTACTGCCTGGACTGCCAGGTGACCTACGAGAACGACCGCAAGTGCCCGCCGCTGGTCGATCGTCGCAAGAAGAGGGAGAAGGCGTCACGCCCGCTGCCGACGCCTGTCGTCACTGTGGGTGCGGGAGGTGCCGATGCGCGGGTGGAAAGGCCCGTATAGGCCGGCAATCAGTTCGGGGTTCCATTAACCTTTGAGGAGACATCGTGATGAGTGACAATACAAACGACCAAAATCCGGGACTGAAAGCCGGCGAGATGAGGGCGCTGACGCAGGAGGAGGTCGACATTTTGCCTCGCAAGCCGGGTAACCCTGCACGCCGAAATTTCATGAAGACCAGTGCGCTCGCAGGACTGGTCGGTGCAGCGAGTGGTTTGGCCGGCGGACTGGGCCTTGACAGGACAGCGCACGCGGCAGAGCCGGGCAAGATGCCGGAGGATCATGTCGCACCCGGTCAGCTGGATGAGTACTACGGCTTCTGGAGCGGCGGCCAGTCAGGTGAAATGCGCATCCTCGGCGTGCCGTCGATGCGTGAACTGATGCGGATACCGGTGTACAACACCGACTTCGCGATTGGCTGGGGCATCACCAACGAGAGCAAGCGGGTGCTGGGCGAGGGATTTCCTCGGGGTGGCGACCTGCACCACCCTCACATGAGCCAGACGCATGGACATTACGACGGGCGCTACCTGTTCATGAATGACAAGGCGGGTACCCGCGTTGCGCGCATCCGCTGCGATGTGATGCGAACCGACAAGATTACCAAGATACCCAATGTGCAGGCCATCCACGGCTTGCGTGTGCAGCGCGAGCCGCGTACCGGCTATGTGTTCGCCAACGCGGAATTCAGGATTCCCGCCCCCAATGACGGCCGTGACCTGGACGATCCGAAGAAATACCAGACCATGTTTACGGCGCTCAACGGCGACACCATGGAAGTGGCCTGGCAAGTTCTCGTCGACGGCAACCTGGACAACACCGATTGCGATTACGAGGGCAAGTACGCAGCGTCGACCTGCTACAACAGTGAGGGCGCCGTGGATCTGGCCGGCATGATGGAGAGCGAGCGTGACTGGGTCGTCGTGTTCAATCTCAAACGAATCGAGGCGGCCGTCAAGTCCGGAAAATTCAAGACCATTGGTAAATCCAAGGTCCCGGTCGTGGATGGACGTCATGGCTCGAACCTGACCATGTACATCCCCGTCCCGAAGAACCCACACGGCCTCAATGCGAGCCCGGATGGTAAATATTTTACCGCCAATGGCAAGCTGTCGCCTACCGTCAGTGTGATGGCATGGAGCAAGGTCGATGACTATTTCGATGGTAAGTTGAAGGATCCCCGCGGCACGGTGGTTGCCGAACCACAACTCGGGCTTGGCCCGTTGCATACCGCCTACGACGGTCGTGGCAATGCCTATACGACCCTATTCATCGACAGCCAGATTGCGAAATGGAATATTCAGGACGCGATCGATGCCTATGCGGGCAAGAAAGTCAATTATCTGCGGCAGAAGCTCGATGTCGCCTACCAGCCGGGACATGACCACGCATCGTTGGGTGAGACGCGCGATGCGGATGGTAAATGGCTGGTGTCACTGAACAAGTTCTCGAAGGATCGTTTTCTGGCCACCGGTCCGCTGCATCCCGATCTCGACCAGTTGATCGACATTTCCGGTGACCAGATGGTGCTTGTGGCGGATGCACCGGTTTACTCGGAACCCCACGATGCGGTAATCATTCCGCGCAAGATGTTGGAAGGCAAGGTCAAGCGCATCTGGGACCGCAAGGACCCGTTCTTCGCCGAAACCGTCGCCCAGGCGAAGAAGCACGGCGTCGTTCTGGAGAAGGAAAGCAAGGTCATTCGTCAGGGCAAGAAAGTCTTTGTCTACATGACCAGCTCGGCGCCGAAGTACGGGCTGGACAGCTTCAAGGTGAAGAAGGGCGACGAAGTGACTGTGGTGATCACCAACGTTGACACCATCGAGGACCTTACGCACGGATTCTGCCTTACCGACTACGGCATCAACATGGAGATCAGCCCGCAGGAGACGACCTCGGTCACGTTCGTCGCTGACAAGCCCGGAGTTCACTGGTACTACTGCACGTTCTTCTGCCACGCGCTGCATCTGGAGATGAGAGGCCGGATGCTGGTGGAGGCTTGAGGAAATTCGTGCCGTCGCGGCGACTCGCCGCGACGGCACGAATCCCATGACATCCATGGTATCCATTGAAATGCAACGCGAGCGGGCATGTGTCCTGGTGCTCCTGATGGTGGCGTGGGTCATCTTGCCCGCGGCGCATGCCACCGATGCATTGGAACGCGCGGTCGCCACAGCGGCGGTGGGCGCTACGCTGACCGTGTCCCCCGGGGTCCATCACGTGCACCTGCTGCTCGATCGGCCGGTCACGCTGCTGGGCCAGCCCGGCGCGATCCTGGACGGCGATGGCAGCGGTGACGTGATTCGGATCGCCACGTCCGCAGTGACGGTGCGCGGCCTCACCATCCGTCATTCCGGTAAGGACCTCACCGCCATGAATGCGGGGGTTTTCATCGAGCGCAAGGCAACCGGTGCCACGGTCGCCAACAACCGGATCGAGGACACCTTGTTCGGCGTCTATCTCGATGGTGCCACCGGCGTGCGGGTGATCCGCAACACGATCAGCGGCATCGCCAGCCTGCGCGTCGCCGATCGCGGAGACGGCATCCACCTGTGGAATGACAGCGGCTGCGTGATCGATGGCAACGACGTGCGTGCCACGCGTGACGGTATCTACGATTACGTCAGTCACGATGACCTGATCGCGAGGAACCGCATTCACGGGGTCCGGTACGGCGTACACCAGATGTATGCAAAAAATGAGACGTTGCAGGACAACATCAGCTTCGGCAATGTCGCCGGCATGGCGCTGATGAGTTCGGATCATCTGCGGGTATGGGGCAATCGCATCTACGACGACTCGTCGTATGGCATCCTGTTCAACTATGTCACCTATAGCGACATCAGCGGCAACGAGGTGCGCGGCATTACCGGGCAGACCGATCTGGACGGGGCGGTGATCGACGGCGCCGCAGGAAAAGCGATGTTCGTCTACAACTCGGAATTCAACGCGATCCACATGAACCTGCTCGCGGATTCGCCGATCGGCATCCACGTCACGGCGGGATCGCAGGACAACCGGATCTACGCGAACGTGTTCCGCAATAACCGGACTCAGGTCAAGTACGTTCAGAACGTCGCCGAGGAATGGTCATTCGACGGGCGCGGCAACTACTGGAGCAACTACCTCGGCTGGGACCTCGATGGGAACGGTGTGGGCGATGTGCCTTACCGGCCGAATGATGGAGTGGACGTCTTGCTGTGGAAGTATCCCGACGCGAAAGTGCTCATGTCCAGTCCCTCGATCGTCCTGCTTCGTTACGTGCAACGATCGTTTCCCGTGTTCACACCGCCAAACATCCAGGACAGCCATCCGCTGATGAGGCCGCCTGCCATAGGGAGCGCGCACATCGATGCCAAACGCCATTGAAATCACTGCGCTGGGCAAGCAGTACGGCCAGATCACGGCATTGCAGACGATCAGTGCGACCGTTCCCAAGGGGCAGGTCATCGGGCTGCTCGGCCACAACGGCGCCGGCAAGTCGACCCTGATCAAGCTGATCCTCGGCCTCATCGCGCCCACGACCGGCCAGGTCAGGGTTCTCGGTGAGGTGCCGTGGGGACCGCATACGCACCCGTTGCGCCGACGGCTCGGCTATCTGCCGGAGAGCGTCGCCTTTTACGGCAACCTCACCGGGCAGGAAGTGATCGATTACCTGGCCAGCCTGAAGCACGCGCCGCGGCAACAGTCGCGACAGCTGCTCGAACGCGTCGGTCTCGGCCATGCCGCCGGGCGACGGGTCGGCGGGTATTCCAAGGGCATGCGGCAGCGCCTCGGCCTGGCGCAGGCCCTGTTGAATTCGCCGGAGATCGTGCTGCTCGACGAACCGACCGCGGGGTTGGATCCGCAGGCGACCCGCGAGTTGTACGCGATCGTCGGCGAGTTGCGGCAGGCCGGCCGCTGCGTGCTGATTTCCTCGCATCTGCTGGCGGAGCTGGAGCCGCACATCGATGGTGCGCTGATCCTGCGCGAGGGCCGGCTGCTGGCGGCGGGCAGCGTGGTCGATCTGCGTAGGCAGGCGGGGTTGCCGAGCATCGTGAGCGTGCGCCTGAACGCGCAGGCCGATGGATCGGCGCTGGCGCGGGAGCTGGAGCATATGGGTGTCGTGCATGAGATACAGCCGGACGGGCGGCTCGAAATACTGGTGCCGGAGGGTTCCAAGGTGGATGTGCTGCGAAGCGTTCTGGGGCATCCGGTCATTGCCGATGTCGAAGTCAGGGAGCCGACGCTGGCCCGCTTGTACGACTGGCTGGGCGCCAATCAGCGTGGCAATGCGGGGGAGATGGCATGAACAGCATGCTGGTGGTCGCCAGGAAGGAGTTTCGCGACGATTTCCGCAATCGCTGGACGATTGCCGTGGCGATCCTGTTCGCGTTTCTGGCGCTGGGCATTGCCTATTTTGGCGGCGCGGCGGCGGGCAAGGTGGGATTCACCTCGTTCGCGGCGACCCTTGCGAGTCTCACCACGCTGGCAGCATTCATCATCCCGTTGATCGGCTTGCTGATCGCCTACCACACGATTGTCGGCGAACGGGACAACGGCACCCTGCTGCTGATACTCAGCTATCCGCTGTCGCGAACCGAGCTGGTGGCCGGAAAGTTTGCCGGGCATTGCGCGGCGCTGGCCGCCGCGGCACTGGCCGGATTCGGGCTGGCGGTGGCGGTCATCCAGTTGATGCAGCCACAGACGCGCACCCTGGACGCCTGGCTGCAGATCGGCAATTTCATCGCGAGTGCCTCGATGCTCGGCGCCAGCTTTGTTGCACTGGCGTGCGTTATCAGCGTCATGACGGACGACAAATCCAGGGCCGCCGGGCTGGCGCTGGTGATGTGGTTCGCCAGCGTCGTGTTGTTCGATCTGGTGCTGCTCGCGCTGCTGGTCTTCAGCGGCGGCAACCGCGCCGAGCAGGCAGTCTACCCTTACCTGTTGCTGCTGAACCCGATCGACGTATTCAGGCTCATCAACCTGACCACCTTGGGTCATGGTGCCGGCAACGACCTTTTCATGGGCATGACGGCTTCGCATGTCTACCGTCCCGCGGTGCTGTACCTGGTCATGCTGGCCTGGATTGCGGTGCCGTTCTGGGTTGCGCTGCGCGTGTTTCGCCGGAAGGAAGTATGAGGTCGGTGATGAAGGGCATTTGCTTGAAGCTCGTCATTCCCACGAAAGCGGGAATCCGGCGCCTTTTGCGGCCTGAGGCGACGAGGAAGTCACTGGATTCCTGCATTCGCAGGAATGACGAAATCGGGGCTTCCCACCTAAGTAAGGGCCATTCAGGTCGGGAGATGAACCGCTCCATGTCGGCGCTACGCCGGCACGCCGGCAGGGTCGGCTTCCTCGTGCTGTTGGGCTCGCTGCTGGCCGGATGCGGGGACAACCAGGCATTGCCGCCGCAAAACGCGGTGGCGATCCGGAAAGACGATGTCTGTGCCGTGTGCGGCATGTATATCGCGGGGTCGCCTGGCCCGCGCGGCGAGGCGTACCTGGAGGGACGCAAGTTGCCGCTGAAGTTCGACTCGACGCGTGATTTTTTTGCCTATGTCCTGCAGCCCGAGAACGCCACGCGGTTGCAACATCTGTTCGTGCAGGACAGCGCGCGGATCGACTGGAAACATCCGACCAACGCCGCGGACAGTTTCGTCGATGCGCGCACGGCCTATTTCGTGGCCTGGCAACCCTTGCCCGGATCGATGGGGCCGACACTGGCGTCGTTTGCGAAGCAGACGGATGCGCAAGCCTTTGTCAGGGAGCATGGCGGAGAAATGCTGGGTTTCCAGCAGGTGCGTCCCGAATTGATCTCCCTGTTGAAGGATGCCTGTCCTGTACCGGGAACGCCCGCCTTCCATCTGGCCCGGCATTGCCTGCCGCCACGGGCGGGGGCAGCGACGCACAGCGGCAGTCGTCACGGGCAACACGCACTTCCCATGGCGCATCGCGACGATGCGCGGTGATTGCCCGGCGGTTCGGGCTTGAATCTGGCGAGCCGCCGTACCTGCCGCCGACACGCCGGTCCTGCGTCATCATGCCCGCACCGCCCGATCGCGACGAGGCCGCCGCACTTGATATGATGGGGCGGACTTGAGCATGCGCCACATGGCGCCAGCGGATGTTATGGCTTCGAAGATTCCGTACGTCGTCGATCCTCGGCGTAGCCCGATCGCGGATGACGGCGACGAAGTGCGCTTCTGCAGCACTTGCGCATTCTCCGGCATCTGCATTGAGGCCGGCTACGACAAGGCCACGCTGCGCGACCTGCACGTGCTGGTCGAGCACGTCGGCGCGTTTCGCGCCGGCGAGCACGTGTTCCGCAATCACGAGCCGTTCAAGGCCATCTACGCGGTACGCGCCGGCATGGTGAAGACGGTCAGCGTCGATCGGGACGGCAACGAGCAGGTGCTGGGTTTCTACATACCCGGCGAGGTGATCGGGCTGGATGCGATCTATCCGGAGCATTACCCCTGCGATGCGGTCACGCTGGAGACCTCCTACTTCTGCCAGTTTTCGTTTCCGGCGATCAGCTCGCTGGCGACGCGCGTGCCGGGGTTGCAGCGGCAGCTGTTCCGCCTGCTCTCCAAGGAGTTGGGCATGACCGCACTGCTGGCCGGCGACAATACCGCCGAGGCCCGCGTGGCGGCGTTCATTGTCGATCTGTCCGAGCGCTTCGAGAGCCAGGGCTTTTCCGGCACCAGCCTGCGCCTGAGCATGTCGCGCATCGATATCGGCAACTACTTGCGGCTGGCCTCGGAAACCGTCAGCCGGCAGTTCACGCGGATGCGCGACCTGGGGCTGATCCAGCTCGATGGCCGCCAGCTGGAAATCGTCGATGCCGCCGGCTTGCGTGAGCTGGCACGCAACGCGCGCGAGCGTTGAGCGATCGATTACGCAACGCGACGATTTTTCGCACCGCCAGCTGATCCACATCAGGAGTCGCCACGCCACCCTCCCGCAATATGCCGTCATCGTATCGATGGCTATTGAGGAAACATGGCATGAGCGTCTTGTCACCTACCGCGGGCCAGGCGGGCCCGCAGGATCGCACCAGCCGGGTGCTGATCTGGATCTTGCTGATCGTCGCCGCAGCCTGCTGGCTGGGCATGGCCGCCGCCACCCGCTCCACCTATCGGCAGGCCGCGCCGCTGCCGCAGCAGATGGTCACCCACGACGGCACCACCGTCATGACCTATGCCGACATCGTGGCCGGCAAGTCGGGCTTCCAGAAAGCCGACCTGATGGACTACGGCAGTCTGTACGGCATGGGCTCGGCCTTCGGCGAGGACTACACCGCGCAATACCTGGTGGAACTGGCGAAGGAAGTGCAGAACAACCTGGCGCTGGCGCGCTACGGCAAGCCTTTCGCCGCAATCGACGCCGACCAGCAGTCCGGCGTCACCCGCGCCATGCGCAAGCAACTGCAGGGCATCGATCTGAGCCAGCCGCAGGTGGTGCTGCCTGACGCCGTGGCCACGGCGATCGCCACGCTGCGCACGCGCATCGGCACCTCGCTGCTCACCGACGACTCCACCAAAGGCTACTCGCGCGCCCGCTCGTTGAACCCCGCCAGTGCCGCGCAGACCGCCAATTTCCTGCTGTACTCGTCGTTGACCACGGTGGCCCGCCGCCCGGGCAAGGATTACTCGTGGACCACCAACTGGCCGGCCGAGCCGCTGGTCGGCAACAGCCCGACCAAGGCCACCTTCCTGTGGACCTGGGTGTCCTTCACGATGGTGTTCTTCGCCATCGGCGCGGTGCTGGTGGTCTTCCGCCTGTGGATCGAACCGAAGGCGGCCAATGAAACCTTCGAGCCGGCGCTGCTGGGCTTCAAGGCGCCCACGCCCAGCCAGAAGGCGTTGTGGAAATATTTCCTGGTGGTGGCCGGCGTGCTGCTGGTGCAGATCCTGGCCGGCTCGATCATGGCGCACTACTACACCGATCGCGTCAGCTTCTATGGCATCGACGTCGGCAAGTGGCTGCCGTTCGCGTTCCTGCGCAGCGTGCATCTGCAGGCGCCGATCGTGTGGATCGGCGTGAGCTGGATCGGCGCGGGGCTGTTCCTGGCGCCGCTGATCGGCAAGCGCGAACCCGCTGGGCAGAAGATGCTGGTCGACCTGATCTTCTGGGTGCTGGTGACGATCGTGGCCGGCGCGTTGATCGGCGACTACCTGGGCATCATGGGACTGGTCGACACGAACTGGTTCTGGTTCGGCAACCAGGGCCTCTCTTACCTCGAGCTCGGCCGCTTCTGGCAGATCCTGTTCTTCGTGGGCCTGGCGGTGTGGTGCCTGGTGCTGCTGCGCGCGTTCCTGCCTACCCTGAAGACGCTGTTCAGGCAGAGCGGCGGCTCGCTTTACGGGCTGTTCCGGATCGAGCACCTGCTGTGGATCAGCACGCTGACGGTCGCCTTGTTCTACGTGTTCGGCATGATCCCGCTGGCCTCGCCCAACCCGTCGTTCTCGATCACCGACTTTTGGCGCTGGTGGGTAGTGCACCTGTGGGTGGAGCTGGCGTTCGAGCTGTTCACCGCGGCGGTCACCGGTTATTTCCTGATGGCGCTGGGGCTGGTATCGCGGCAGATGGTCGAGCGTGCGGTGCTGTTCGAATGGATCCTGATCGTCATCGGCGGCGTGCTCGGCACCGGCCATCACCTGTACTGGGCCGGCGAGCCGGGGCTGTGGGTCGGCGTGGGCAGCATGTTCTCCTTCGTCGAGGTGCTGCCGCTGGTGCTGCTGGTGCTCGAAGCGATCGACCAGCATCGCCACATCCGGCAGAAAAAGGACTTCCCGTACAAGCTCGCCTATCTGTACATCCTCGGTGCGGCATTCTGGAACTTCGTCGGTGCCGGCGTGTTCGGCGGCGGCACGCTCAACGCGCCACTGGTGAACTACTACGAGCA
>Ga0307376_10002057_pt1 | contig 20350 bp, 15 predicted proteins | sample TR2MG_FD_202536 | JGI IMG/M metagenome (GOLD analysis project Ga0307376, IMG submission 202536) | Soil microbial communities from Risofladan, Vaasa, Finland - TR-2 | ecosystem: Environmental > Terrestrial > Soil > Coastal area > Acid sulfate soil | place: Finland: Risofladan, Vaasa | collected...
CGAGCTGCTTGGGGGGCACCAGAAAGCCTTCGCGGTGAAGGATGACCGCGGTGTAGGCGCAGGGCTCACTCTCAAAGGTGAGCTGCTGATCCCCAAGCCACTGGCGGACCCAGGCGGCCTCCTTGACGGCCCAAGCGATTGCTGTTACCGGAGCCTCCTCGAGTGCCTCAGGATTCGGGGTCTCATTGTCGAAAGCGTGAACCGTGTTTTCGAAGACCATGCCGTCCCAGTAGAAGCTGGGGACCAGGTGCAACGTTAGCGCGGCCTGGAGCTTGACCCGGTTCTCCTCGGGCAAAACGATCTGGTGGTGCTCTAGCTCCCGCCAGATGGACTCAGGCTCCCAGGAAAGGAAATTGCCGACGATCTGCTTGCAAGCAGGGAGGAGGGTGACAGCGGTCGTCTGAGGGTTCAGGAGGAGCCGACGAGCGGCGCCCGGGTCCGCGGCGGCGTATTTCTCCCTGCGGAGATGCTCGATGGCGGCGAAGGGGTTCATGTAGTTACACCCCCGCTAAGGCGGAGAGGGCACTAACCGTTCCCAAACTCTTCCGCTTTTTCATCTTCCGTGCGGCGGCCTCCGCCTCAGGTGCAGGTCCTGTCGGAAGAAAGATTTGCTGTGCCATGAAACGCTCCGCTGCGTCTCGCTGTCCCTGGTCAAACGCCTGTTTGAGCATTGGTTTTCCTAGCGCATGTGGGAGGCCAAAAGGCCCTTCATGTCCCGTGGCAGTGTCCCGAGGATCATGGCCAGCTTCTGCGGGTCGATGTCTCCGCGGGCGTCACTGGCCTCACGGATGAGGTCGTCGCCCAGGATGTCGCCGTAGAAGGTCGACGGATAGGCGGCGAGCTGGCTGGCGGTGACGAAGCGACCGTTGAGGTCGACGCCGTGGCCAGCGATCTTCTCCGTGTTGAAGACGGTCTGCATGGCGTCCGGCAAGCGCTTGTCGTAGTGCCTGACGAGCCCAGCCTTCTGATCCAGCTCGCTGATGACCTCGGCGAGCTTGATCTGGTCCGCCCTGTTGTGGATCTCAGGGGGTAGGCGCCGCGTGGTGGCAGCCAGCTTCTCGAAGGCGTCCCGGTAGGACCCCTCGGAGGCGCCGGCGCGAGCATCGATCCAGTCGGTGAGCTGCCGCGTGGAGGTCACGGTGAAGCCCGCGAGCTTGTGCATGAGCGGGTCGAGCTTCTCGCCGTACGCGGCGGCTTTGTCGACCAGGCGTTTGCAGGCTTCGGCCCGGTGCACGAGAGACAGCTTGGTGAAGTCACGGAGCAGTGTCGCCTCAGCGGTCTTGACCTGGTAGGCGTTCCGGACCGGGAGCCGCATCAGGTCGGGGAGGAGATAGTCGTCGGGGTCCTGGGGCGCCGCGGCCCGCTTTTCCCGGGTAAAGAGGTCCGCGGATACGTCGTAGATGTCCCGGGCTTCTTTGAGGCACGCATCGACGTGCGGAGGGACCCCGGGGGTATTGTCCCGGTAGACCTGCGACAGAATAGTGTGTTCCTTGGAGTGAATCGGGAACGCACGCTTCTCCTGCCATGCGAAAGCGCTGTCGGGGAGGTTCTCGACTTCGCTCGGCTCGATGTCGTAATCGGCCACAGCCGAAGCTATCTTGGGGCGGTCTGCCACAAGGTTCACGAGCACGGCGAGGGTGGGGTCACGGAATTGGTCCACGAGCGTCATGCCCGAATTATAGGTCACCAGACACTCGCGCTGGTGCAGTTTTCCACAACAAATGAAGGGACGAGAATGAATCTCACACTCTCGCAGTTCTTTACCCATCTTCTGAGCACGAAGAACTTCTATGCGATGGTCGCCAACAGGCTCAAACGCGTCGAGGTTCCGGGTCTTGGCACCATGGCTGTTGGTATCAAACAGGGGCGCCTCGTACTGTTCTATGACCCCGAGTTCGTCAATAACGTATCTCTCGCTCTTGGCGTTTTCGCGGTCGAGCACGAATTTCAGCACGCCATCTGGGACCACATTCCGCGGTATCTCGAGCTGCTAGCACAGCTCCCGGAGGAGGGGCCGCACAGAGACAAGGCAAAGGCGGTCTACCAGATCGCTATGGACTGCGCAGTCAACACGCTCTTGCGTAACGATAAATACCTCCCTGTCGCACAGGCGGAGATGCGTGAGAGGTCCGCACGGAAGCTCCAGGAGATGAAGAACGCGGGGATCGTCGACGCAGACGAGAAACTCGACGAACACGCCGGGCTGGTTACCCCTGCCGCCTATGGGCTGGACGAAGACAGATCTTACGACTTCTACCAGCACGAACTCATGCAGAGGGAGGAGGACTACAGCAAATCCCAGGCGCTACGCCTCGGGGATATCCACGTGCTCTGGGTCGATAGCGAAGAGGGCAGTGACGGCACGGGCGAGGCCTCCGGCGATGGCGACAGTTCGGTTAGAACGCACGAGGAACTGCAGGGGCTCGCGCAGCAGATCCGGAGCCAGATAAAGCAGGTCCTTCGGGATACCGTCAAAGAGGTTCAGCAAGGACGTGGAACGATCCCTAGTGAGTGCGAAGAATGGCTCACCCAGTACCTTGCGCCTCCGATTACCCCCTGGTGGGAACTCCTGGTAACGCGTGTCCAAGCTACCAAACGGATGCGCCGTGACCGTGGAGTGAGCCGCCCCAACCGTATGCTGTTGGCGCTTGCCGAAGAAGACCCGTCGATCGTTCCCGCTCTCGGCCTGATTAAAGACCCCTGCTACCGCGTGTTCTTCGTGGTGGATACCTCAGGGTCGATGAATACGGAGAGCTTGAAAATCGCTGCAAGTGAACTGACGCATCTCCTCCGCGCCGACGATGACATGGAGGTGCGCTACATCCAAGGTGACGCAGACGTGCACTACGACGAGCTGTTCCACACGGGTGACATCATCCCTTGCAACGTCATAGGACGAGGGGGTACGGATTTCGACGCCTACTTCGAGTACATGAAACGGTATGTTCGCGACGACGATACGTGCCCAGACCTGGTCATCGTTTACACCGATGGCTATGCCCCAGAACTGGCGGTCTCCAACCGCCTTCCACTAGACGTCCCCGTAATCTGGCTCCTAACACCCCGTGGGTCGCCACCACAGAACTACGGAGAAGTCATCATTTGCGACCCCAACCACAATCACCTTCACGAGGAGGACTGACTTGTATCACCACGACCAACGTGAATACGGCGCCGCCGTTGACGAAGCAGGGAATAAGTTCAAGATCATGCTCGAGGAGCAGATCCACAAGTCACAGAACAGCGCCATGGGCGTCATCGAGAAGGTCACGAACGAGGTTCCCACTGACCGCGTCGTTCACACCCGCGCATTGACCTTCGCGCTCCAGGAGCAGGAACAGCCGAAGAACTCGGACATCATCCTGCCGCCCACCATCCTGATGGGCACCAAGGACAAGCGCTTCAAAGGCCACTTCATGGAGGGGATGCACAAGCACGCGCTCACCCAGGTCGCCGAGCGCGCCGGCATCCCCGGCACCTACCTCAACCGCTTGCTGGGAAAGCCCTATGGACCGGAGCTGGTCATCGAGAACCTGACGACCATCTTCCAGAAAGAAGAACCGTCCAAATACCTCGTTCGCTCGGTCGGTGATGAGATCCGCGGCGTCCTCAGCGACTCGTTCCGCCGCATGGACTCTCGGCCCATCATCGAGGCGTTCGCTGCCGAATGCCAGGCCGTCGGCGCGGTCCCCGTCGAGGGCGTTGGTGGGGACCTCCGTTGGTCTCTCCGCGCCATCCTGCCGATGGTCTTCCAGCCGTCGACGAAGCCCGGATCGGAAGAGTACATCGCCTTCGGGCTGGCCCTCACCAATTCCGACTTCGGCGTCGGAGCGCTGTCCCTGCGTCTCTTCATGCTGCGCGTCTGGTGCAGCAACATGTCTTTGTTGGACGAATGTCTCAGGCAAGTTCACCTGGGTAAAAGACTTGCAGATAATATAGAGTTTTCCGCGGAAACCTACGAGCTTGACACGAGGACACAGGTTTCCGCCGTGAAGGATCTGATCCAGGGTAGCCTCGCTCCCGCCAAGATCAACGAGTCCGTCGCCCTCATCGGCAAGGCTCTCGAAGAGAGAATCAGCCCGAAGAACGCGTGGGCCGAGCTGCCCAAGCAGGGACTGCTCAAGGGAGAAGTTGCCAAGGTCCGCGAGATCTTCAACGACGGTGGCGTCGAAATGCTGCCTCCAGGCACGACCACCGCCCGCTTGTCGAACGCGATCTCCTGGTTCGCCAAGCAGCCGGAACAGTCTCCGGAGCGCCGCATCGAGCTGGAAGCAGTCGCAGGTAAGCTCCTGATGGGGATGCCGGCGAACGTCAAAGTCAAGCAAGCCGCGGCGGCCTAACCGCGCCTGTACGCTGTGAGAGGGCCCCCTTCGGGGGGCCCCTCTTTTTTTAGCCTATGGAGACGGTGGAACGTCGTCGAGTAGCGGAATCGTGTACTTGTCGAAGTCCGGGGAGATCGCTAGGACCGCATTCAACGTCGAGGTCTCGAGCGTTTGCGCCGACGTCAACTCTTGGTTTGCTGTGATGAGCGCGGCATCGGCAGCAGCGAGGGCAATGGCCGCAGCGTCGCGGGCATTCTGGTAAGTCGTCTCGGTCGTGCCCAGGCCGCCGGCGAGCGACGTCGCGTTGGTGACATGCTCAGCCATCTCCGTAGCGTTTGTCAGCGCGATGTCGAGAGCAATTTGGTAGGTGCCGATTGCCGCCGTGGCCGCGACGACAGCATCTTCGGCGATTGTGCGGGCAGCAAGGAACGTGGAGTCTGCTGCGTCGCCCGTGTATTTGGCGTTGTAGTACACCTCCGCCGCGTTGTTGGACGTGAGGTAAGAGTCGCGGGTGACCTTGTAGGCCGCTTGCACGATAGCGCTGGCAGCGTTGGCGGCATCGAACGCGACCTTGTCCGCCGACATCGAACTGGACACCGAGTCGGACAACAGCTTCAGCGGTTGGATGTTGGTGACGAGCCCGTACTTGTAGATGTAGTCGGTGTTGGCCGCGGTTCGGGTGTTGGCGGCGGTCGCCTGCGTTAGCTCCTTCTGGTAGCGGTCCTGTTTGGCGACTTTGTACGCCTCGACCAACGCGCAAAGGGAAGAGAGGTCCGGCGAAGGCAGTGTGTACGAGGCCGGTGTCGGGCTGGGGGCGCTGAACTCATCGTCGAAGGTTTGCCACGACGTGATGAGGGCGTTGACACGATCCTTGATAACCCCCGCAGCCGCGATACCCTCGTCTAGGGTCCCGTACTCCAGCCGCCAGGTATTGATGAGGTAGAGAATGCCGACGTTGTCGGCGGACGCTAACCCCGCGTCGCGTCCCCGAGGTAAGTCTGTAAGGTCCGCTACGGTAGCCACCCGTACGAGCGTGTCATCTTTCGGGTCTTCCCGTGTGGCGATGTTGATGACGAAAACGTCAGGGTGTGGTAGCTCGTCTACGAGGTAAGAGACGAGGGTACTGGTGATGACGTAGACCTCAGTCTCCCCGTCGCGCAGCTCGACGTGTCGTTCCTGCTCGAAAACAGCCATCCTACGCTCCTGTCAGGACGACGGTCCTGTCGATCTCGAGCAGTCCTTCTTCGTCAGTCAGGGAACTGGCGAGGAGCTGTACTCGGTTATAACCCATGGTTACATCTTCGACCATGAGCGCCACTGTTGACCAGTCCCGAGTGACCTCTTCGAGCCTGTAAAAATCCACCCCATCGATGACTGCTTGGGCGTATGAATCGGGGTAGGTCCGCATGTCCATGATGGTCGCGACGTGGTCGAACTCTTCTGTACTCGTCTTGAACACGAAGACAGCTTTACTCGAGTTTACGGCGGCGGTGATCTCTTGGAAGACCCGATAGAGCGGCCCGTCGAGGGCTGTGGTGACTTGGTGCAACGTGAAAGAAATTGTAGGCATTTTTCAATCTCCGAAAACCATTGATTGGTCTTCCAGGGCGCCGAAGACCATGATAGCGTCATCTTTCCTTGGGCGCTACGCTCCTCTTTCTCGGGGTTGACCAGTCGCTAAATGGGTCGGGGATCTGCCTCCTCGACCAGGCGGGGGCCATGGTGCATCTGGAGACCGTAAACCCGGGAAAGCGTAGGGGTGCGGAACGTCTCGCGTTCGTAAAGTCAAGGCTATTGGCCCGTTTGAATTCGAAGGTAAAGTTTGTCTGTTTTGAAGGCTATGCCTATCATTCTGTGGGACGCGTTTTTGAGCTAGGCGAGATCGGCGGAGTCCTTCGATTGGTCATTTTTGAACACGGAATACCAGACATCGTCGTCTCTCCCCTGACGCTCAAAAAGTTCGCAACCCACAACTCTGGGGCCAGTAAAGCAGCCATGGTTAAAGCGGCCATGGTGGAGGGTGTTTCCGTTGCTGATGACAACCAAGCAGACGCGTTTTTCCTCGCGATGATCGCTCGCTGTATCCATACCGGCATCGCACCGAGGACACGAGTCCGCATGGACGTCGTCCATCAGCTACAGCACCCAGTCCCCAAGCCCCCCGTTCGTCGCCTTCGCAAACTCACAAAAAATTCACTGTAGGAGAGTTCTTTGACCGCCACCGTCCAAGATTCTTGCGCATCCGTCGTGTCCACGTTCCCTCTCGTACGCTCCGAAGCGCCCAGGAGGATTAGAAAGCGCGATGGCAGCACTCTCCAGTCGTTCGACTACAACAAGATCGAACGTGCGATACGGGCGGCCTGGGGTGACACCGGGGAGCCGGTGAACGAGTCGAAATTGACGCGGGTCGCTACGTTCGTCGTCAACACTCTCCACGCCGATGTGACCGACGTTGAACAGATCCAGGACGCCGTCGAAGTCGCCCTGATGAAGTACGACCTGTACGCGGTGGCCAAGGCGTACATTGTCTATCGTCAGAAGCGCACCACGTTGCGCGAGACGCGGCTCACACCGGACCCCCTGGCAGTCAGCGATTACATTCACGCTGCGAAGTACGCCCGGTACCTCCCTGAAGAGAAGCGCCGAGAGATCTTTCCAGAGACCATCTCCCGCGCCGAAGGCATGCACCTGAAGCGCTTCTCGCACCTGCCCGAGCTGCAGAAGGATATCCGCTGGGCCTTCGACCAGGTCCGGGCCAAACGGGTGCTCCCCTCGATGCGCTCCATGCAGTTCGGCGGGGCCGCGGTCGAGGCCAACAACTGCCGCATCTACAACTGCAGCTTCTCGTTCATCGACCGGCCTCGGGTTTTCGCCGAGGCTCTTTTTTTGCTCCTGTGTGGCTGTGGTGTGGGCTACTCCGTCCAGTTCGACCACGTCGACAAGCTGCCCCCGCTGGCCAGGATCGACCGCAAGCAGGTCGTCCACCACATCATCGCAGACACCATCGAGGGCTGGGCTGACGCGCTGGAGGCCCTGGTCGACAGCTACGTCAAAGGCTACCTGGTCGAGTTCAGTTACCACCTGATCCGCGACGCGGGCTCGCCCCTCAAGGCATCTGGCGGCAAGGCCCCCGGGCACCTGAAGCTCAAAGAGTCGCTCGAGAACATCCGTGCACTCCTTCACTCGGCCCAGGGGCGCAAGCTCCGCTCCGTCGAGTGCCACCGCATTATGTGCCACGCCGCCGACGCCGTCCTCTCGGGCGGCATCAGGCGCTCCGCGATGATTTGCCTGTTCTCCCTGGAGGACAGCGAGATGGTCTATCTCAAGACCGGTGAGTGGTACAAAGACGAGCCCTACCTGGCCAACGCCAACAACACGGTCGTGCTCAAACGGGACGAGGTCAAACGGAAGCAGTTCCGGCGCATCTTCAAGATGGTCAAGGAGTGGGGCGAGCCCGGCTTTCTGTTCGTCGAAGACACCGACTACGGAACCAACCCCTGCGGCGAGATCGGAATGAACCCGAAGCTCGTCGTGAACGATGATGTGCGTGACCTCATCGCCAAGAAGATTGGGAATAGAACCACAGCTGACTTAGCCGACGGCACAGAGCTAACCGGTTGGGGGTTCTGCAACCTCACAGAGATGAACGCGGCCCGGTTCACCAGCCTCGACGACTTCATGGAGGTCGCTCGCGCCGCAACGATCATCGCCACACTCCAAGCCTCCTACACGTCCATGCCGTACCTCGGCTGGGTCTCAGAAGTCCTCGCCGAGCGCGAGGCGCTCCTGGGCATCGGCATGACGGGGATGTTCGACGCACCGCAGATTGCTCTGGACCCGGAGTACCAGCGCCAAGTCGCAACGCAGATCAAGGAGTGGAACTGGGAAATCGCCACCCAGATAGGTATCCGCCCCGCCGCCCGCACCACCTGTGTCAAACCCTCCGGCACCACGTCGCTCGAGCTGGGCTGCGTCGCCTCCGGTCACCACCCCCACCACGCCCGGCGTTACATCCGGCGCGTCACTGCGGACGAGCTGGAGACCATCTTTCAAATGTTCCGTCGAGCCAATCCGAGCGCGTGCGTAAGAAAGCCGGACGGGAAATGGGTTATCGAATTCCCCGTCGCCGCGCCGGAAGGGGCCATCGTCAAAGACGACTTGCTCGCTCTCGACTTCCTGAACATGGTGAAATCGACACAGCAACACTGGGTTCTCCCTGGTACTGCCCGCGATGACGTCTCCCCCGGCCTCGCTCACAATGTCTCCAACACCGTTCAGGTCCGCCCTGAGGAGTGGGACAAGGTCTCCGACTACCTCTGGAAGAACCGTGGGAGTTTCACAGGCGTGTCGCTACTGGCGACGACAGGGGATAAAGATTACGCGTTCAGCCCATGTGAAGCGATCACGACACAGGCCGACGAAATCCGCTGGAATCAACTCGTCTCGAACTACCAGCCCGTCGACTACACCGCGCCGTACGAGACCGACGACGGGACAAACCTTTCGGGGGAGATTGCTTGTGGTGGGGGTGCTTGTGAAATTCACGTCTGACTTCCATCAAGAACGCTTACGTGGTAAACATCGAGCATGACATCCCATGCTTGCTCGAATTGTGGCTCCCAGTTTGACTTCGATCAGGTCGGCTCAGTAGCCGTTGTCCAGGGCATCGAGTCCGACCATGGTGCTGATGGCGTCCAGCCTGTCTCCATCGACATCGCTGGGCTCTGTCCCGACTGCCTCGAGGGCGCCAAGACCATCAAGCTCGTCCTCAAGCGCAACACCGCCGGCCAGTTTGCCTACGAGCAGTTCTCCGTGCTCGAGATGGCGAACCGAGCCTTCGGTACGACGTGAGCCGCGTCGAACACCTACTGGGGCTCTCGCCGGTCTTCAAGAGGCTGGCGTACTACTACCTCCGAAAGGGAGTAGGTTCCCACGCGGTTGAAGCGCCCTACGACGTGTTCTACGACGAGGTCATTGTCCGCGACCTCTACGACTGGCACACGCCGGACAGCGCCCACTACCCGCCGCAGGGCGGGTTAGTGGTCGAGTTCATGTTCCAGGAGGAGCGGGTGCGGTGGGCGGAGTTCGGTTGCCACTACGTGGGCGGCGGCGGGCAGTGCATCATGCGCGAGGTCTAGGCCTGGTCTCCCTCAACATGAAACTCGCCGATGTCCACTGTCTGTGTGGCGCCTGAATTGGAGACGCCAAACTCAACCCCAACAACACCTACTCCGTCCTTTAACTCCACGTCACCTCGGTCCGTCGTAACGGCCAGTCCAGTTGCATTGGAGAAGGCCGCCGACACCGTTCCGTCGCTGTACGAAAGAGTAATCTTGGGTGTGACATCTCCAACTTTCGGAGGGAGTGTCCAAGACGCCAGCATGAGTCCGACGTAGCCGTTCTCGGGTTTGTACTGCGCCACCATCGCGTACCCATTCGGGAGATTGACCATCTCAGCCGGGTCGATGGACTTAGAGAAGTTCTTGGCGGAGGCGTATCCCTCCGTGCCCCAGTCCAAGCCCTCTACAGAGAAGTTGTTCCAAAACCGGTTGTTAGCCGGAGAAGTGCCTCCTGCGAATGCGAACGGTTGGAAACCCGCCGGAGACCACGCGTAGTTCCCTGTGACGATGCAAGCCTCCGGCCCGTCACCCGCAGTGTTCTTGTCGAACAGGTAAACGTCAGCTCCCCCCGTCAATTTCCCGCGGTTTCCAGTGATGATCAGTACCTCACCGTGGAAACGGTATGCGTTGCCCTGGATGTTGTAGACGTTATTATTCGCGACGGTCGCGCTGGTTCCAGCAATAATGCCGACCCCCAGATTTGCCGCCTGCCCGCAATTCAATACGGTGTTGCCTGTAACCATGCAACCGGAACCGTCGGCCCCCGCATCGATACCAGTGGTATCGCCGAGCCCCGCCCCTCCCCCTGCTCCGGGCGACATGTCGACGTAGTTGTTCTGGACGACGCTGTCGAGAGCCGTGTCAGCCAGTTGGATGCCGGGAGGCAGGGAGCTGTCGTCCGCGGCGGCATAGAGCTTGTTGGCGGAGATGAAGGCGCGAACACCGGAGGCGTAGATACCGTTGCCGTAGAGCCACCCGTTGAGATAGTTGCCCTCAACGAATGCATCTGCGCCGGTGACGTGAATGACCCCGTCTGAGCCAGCCGCTTGCGCATCCGTGATGTAGTTGTCGGTTACTGCGCACTTCGCCCCCGTCAACTTAATGCAGAAACCGCGCGGAGACTCACACTTGTTTCCCTTGACGACCGTAGCTTCGCTAGTGAGCGATACGCTGTTCTTGCCTCCGCGGATATCGTTGTTGCAGATCGACCCTCCAACAGCACCTCCGATGTGGATCCAGTCGTCGGTGTCGTCTGATACCAGGAGGTTATCGTGAATTGACGCGTTTCCTCCGACGCCTCCGACACAAGAACCGGCGCCAACGCCGCCCCTGAACTGGTTGTGGTGAATCTGGAACTGTCGGACTCCGCCGGAATTCAGCTCGATGATAGGTGTGCCGTTGCCGCCAACGAACGTGCAGTTGTCAATCTCGACATTCAAGATACTCGTCGCCACGGTCTCGAGGAACCCACTCCCCGCTGTGGTGACGTCCATGGAGACACGCAAGCCAGTGAATCGGCTGTCTTGGGACCCGCTTTGGAGATTGAACGCGGTGCTTCCCACGGGTGGCTTGATTCCGGGGAATGAACCCGAGGACACGGCGCCGCCGCGAATGTGGATAGGGAAATCGATATCGATCGTCGCGTCGACAACGACATCGCCGCGAACCTCGATCACACAGGGGAAGCGCTCGCCTGTTGACGCGGTTCGCGTAGCACGCGCCCACTCGACCGCAGCGTCCAGGCTGGCGAAGTCGTAGTTGTTCTCGCCCCCGACAGTGACGAGGTCCTTGCCGTTCTGACGGGTAATGAACCGGCGCAGGTCCACGCTAGCCGTCACGACGCCGCCGGCGGTGGTGACCTTGGCGAGGGGAAGACGAGGAGGCTCGAACGCGGTCGCCAGCGTAGTGGTAGTCTTCAGGACCTTGTCGGTGTCCATGTAGACGTAGTTGACGGTGGCGTCGGTCAGCGTAACGCTGCCCCCTGTGTAGGTGATGCGCTCGCCATTGAGCCAGTAGATCCCTCCTACGACGTCCCAGTTGAGTGCCGATGGGCTGGACCCGTAGTCCAACGTGAGAACGCCACTGCGCGCGTAGTCACCGAACTGGTCGGCCTGGGTGTTCGTCAGCCCCAAGAGGGCCGCGAGACGTGCGGCAACGTCCCCCGGAGCGGCCCAAGCGTAGGGCGACCCGGCAGCCGTGGGCGCAACGATCTTGTCGGCGTCGTGCTTGTCTGCCGACCCTGCGTAGTGGGCGTTCTGCCATCCCAACAAATCCGCCAGAGCCGTGTCGACCCCGAGCGCAGCCGCCCAGGCGTGAGGAGCACCGGCGACGATTGGAGCGCCGATCTTCGCAGCGCCTGTTCCTGCGGCGGTTCCCAGGTCGGTGATGATCTTGGAGACCTGCAACCCAACAGTGGTCGCGGGGTTCGTGGTGGCGTCGAACCAGGCTGGCCCCGGGCCCCAGGCCGTCTCGCTCACAGGGCTGTAGTCGACGGCCCCGGGGGGAATCGCGACGCCGTTGAGCCAAATGAGGTTGTTGTTGAGGACCTTGGCGACCGGCAGGGCGTTGACGAGCCGCTCCGGGTGCAGGCGGCTATTGAAAAACGCCCCCTCGAGGACAGTCGTGTTTGTGTTCTCCGGAATCGACTGACGCCGACCACCCTTGGTCGCAGGTGTCCCTGGGTCGATGAGGTACTCAAACCAGATGCACAGTGAATCCCCGTCCGAGAGAGCGTTCGCGCCAGCGCCAACGGCGAAGAACGCATCGAAGTTCGCCTTCGTAATGAGGTGCGCCTCGCCATCGTAGTTGCCCGCTACGAACTGCTTGGTCTGCGGAGCAACGATGACGTGCGCGTCTGCGCCGGCACCGTAGTAAGTCGCAGCAACGAACTGCCCTTCGCTATCGACGAGGGCGTTAATCGCGTCTTTGACCTCGAGCAACGTGGTGGTGCCTGCGATGGCTGTCACGATGATCGTGCGCTTATCGGCGAGCAGTTCGACAGAGAACGCGGCGTCGGCTATGACCTTGACGCTGATCTGGTCACCACCAGAGTAGCTGCGCCGCATGCTGGTGCAAAGGATGCCGCCGTCCGGCACTTCGATGCTGTCGAGTTGCAGCGTACCGTAGGCGGACGCGACTGGCGGGGTATTCCCAGCTTCTCCGGGGGTAAGGGCTGGGACGATCCAGAGGTTATCGCTGATTGTGGGGATACCTGTTCCCCCCACCCACGCGGGCGGCCCTGGCCACGTAACGAGACCTGGGCCCCCGAGCATGAGCTGACGGTCGGCATCTGCCAGGTACCGCAGGTCTTCCAAGACACCCCGGATGACCTCGGACCGTTCCCGTAGGTTCTCCGCAGGCCGATTCACCACGCCACCAACGCCCGCAATGACGTTCTCACCGTTCAGGACGGGTTCGATCGATTCGGCGTCGTTCTGGTTGTCGTCGCTCGCGCTGGTGTAGTCGATGAATTGACGAATCGTGCCTTCGGACATTTGTCGCTCCTACGCCGTGAAGGCGATGCGCCACGAGTAATCGAGTACGATGGCGGAGGTTTTGGGGATGGCGGGGTGAATCTGACGGGAGAACATGAGGGTCTCGCCTGCGAGCGTTCCAGGGGCGTCGCTAGTTGAGGCCACGGTTCCCCGCGTAAAGAGCCCCGCTTCTTGCAGCGTTACACCGTTCGCGTCTCCGGCCTCGAGCTGAGCGGTGAACTCCAGCTCCCCTGGGACACCGATGGTCTTGTTGACATCAGCGAGCACCTTACCGATTTCGAAGGTCCCCAGGTTCTGGTCAGACCGGGACGCGGGGGTATTCGAAAGCCCCATACGCATGGAGTAGATCATCCCCGTGACCGCAGCTGGGTCAGCCGCCCGCTGCGCGAGCAACACGACCAAGACGTCGGCAGCCAGGAACGTGATCTTGTTCCGAATGGAAATGCGCCGAATCTTCCGGCCTGTCTTTGCGTCACGGACCACGATGGTGAGATCCCCGCGCATGGGGATGCCGTCGTAAAACTGTGTGTGTGGGTTGCTCATCACCGCTCCAGGATTGAGTAAATCATAGGGGAGTTTCGTGGAAACTGCTAGAAGCCTTCACTACGTGAAGAACCCAAGGAGACGGTAGGGCTCAACCATCGAGAACGGTGCGACGTTCGGGGAACTCACGGTAATCTGGAGGGCGCGGTCAACGAGAGACATGTCCCGCGCCTCGTCGACGGGGATTGGGTTACCGAACCAATCGATTTCACCGGAGTAATCAGCGTGCGTGTTGGCGGGGTCGATGCTGCTGTGGATGATGGGTGTGTCCCCTGCCTCCAGCTGAGGACCGTCAACGTAGTTGATGATATTGAGCTGCACCAAGCGCACAGTGACGCCTGTGTTCGAGTCCCACTCCGTCAGCCGTGTCAACGTCTCCGCGACGTCATCGTAGGTGTAGTCCGTGTTCTCTTGCAGACGGTAGGTGCGTCCCCCGGAGGTGATGGTGCCATCGACGATGACTTTCACGATCTTGCGTCGCCGAGGAGACGCCGGAGCGCCGCCAATCGCGTAGGGCGTCGCGGTAGCGGGGAAGTCGATAGAGAGGGGGACGATCTCGTAGCGGAAGTAGTCCCCGAAGTTCCAGACGCCAGTGCCGTAGCTCAGCTCAGCGTCGGTGAAAAGGACCTGGTCCCGCTGTGCATCCAGGTTCGGGCCGAGGGTGATGCCCAGAAACAAGCCGAGCTGCACGTAGGGCTCGGTGCCGGAGGGGAGGGCACCGACGGTCTCGTAGATTTCTTGGTCCTCGACGCCCCCCACGTAGCGCTGCGGCTGGTAGTAGTACTCCTCCGCGGCCAAGACCTCGTCGTAGAACTCCGTCGCGGGCTGCACGAGGACGTAGGTATGCGCCGGTTTCGCCGAGAAGACCAGGTTCTCCATATCGGTGATTGACCGCGCGAACGCGTCTCCCAACGACAGTGAGAAGACGATGGGATCGAACCGGATGAAGAACGTGTGGTACTTGAGGTACCGGTCCATCATCACGAAGGCGAGGCGGTGACGGAAGATCGGGTGTCCTGGTGCAGGCTCAAACCCTCCCTCGTCAGCACCGAAGACGAGTCCTGGGTCACCGAACTTGGCCCCATCCACGGGATTGAATACGTGCTCAACGTAGGCTGAGCGAGCTGTGCGCCTGCTCGTTGACGGTATGCCCCCGTCATCGTCGGGGAATAGCTCAGTGGGGATTGTGACCCCGTGCCACCAATCCGGCGACTGTACATAGTCGGTGACCGTCACGCCTGTCGTGAGCGGTTCGAACGACTGGAAGGTCAGCACGCCGATGTTGCCCGCGTCGAGGACGTCATCACGTATAGGAGCACCCTTGGTGAATTCGTATGTCGCCCGGCTCCCGTCGGGCCGGAGGGTGAACACGTAATCCTTCAACGTGCTCGTGGTCGTGTCGGTCCCGTCGAGGACCTCATCTTCGTCACGGACGACAGGCATCCCGAGGATGACGTTCATCGCGCTCTCGATGCGTGCGAGCACGGGGCCGAGAACGTAGAGCTGGAACACGCCGCGGAGGAACGCCCGGTAACCCTCTGAGCTGTCCCGCTCGACCCCGATGAGAGTGCCGAAATTGTTGGAGAGTGTAAGGCGGTCGACCAGGGTATCGAGGGCCCAGAAAGCTTGCTGCGTCACCTGCGCTACGCCACCAACAACAGCGATCCCGGTGCGCGAGTAATAAGGGACGAAGGGTGTGGTTGGGAACACCTCGACGAGCCACTCATAGCTGACCTGGTCGAGCGATGAGACAAGCCATGTCGTGAGCTTGTAGACGATTCCCCGTTCGTAGTCGACCTCGTAGTCAGTCCCTTCGATCACGTCAGCGCCGTCAATATCGCGCTTCGCGTAGACGCGGACGCTGCCAACGACCATACGGTCTTTGGCCAGGCTGGCTTCGTCGCCGACGAACTCCATCTGCTCGAACTCGATCGAGTTGTCGTAAGGAGTACGTAGGATGACGTAGGCCTGCGGATCTGCCGCTAGCAACGGTGTGTCGGTAGCGACGTAGAGAGCGTCCTCACGGATGAGCGTGATGAGGTGGTCCGACACACCCCGTTGTGCGGGTCCATGAGGGTAAACGGCGGCGGGACCCACATCGAGTATGCGCAGCGTGTCCCCTTTGTAGATGCCTTGGAGGAGCCACGAGGGGTCGCCCCACGTATCTCGCACCGAGTCATCGAAGGTGCCCCCGAAGGAGACATCGACTTTACGGTAGGCGAAGCCGACCAGGGGTACCCCCATGTGGAGGGGGTCAGTTGGGTCGACTTTGAAGTCGACTGCTTCGGTAATCAGGTCGTAGTCGACGCGGTCTTGCAGGGAGACTGTGGGCTCGATGACCTTGTTGTCGAGGGTCTCGAAAGAGATCAGCCCGTCGGGCAACGTATACGACCAGCGGTCGTCCGCGGTTACGTCGCCGAGCTTGTAGCGGATCTCATCCTCACGGATCGCGAGCAGGCGGAAGAACTCCTTGTTGAATGCCGGCGTGTCCGTCAGCGAAACGTTGAGCACGTTCGAGAGGAGGTCAAGGTACGCCTGCCCCAGAAGCACGGACGTGCCCTGGTACAGGCTCTCGAGCTGGTCCGCGTCAGCGAAGAAGCGCTGCCAGAAGTCGGACAGGTTCTCCAGGAACGAATGGGGAAAGCCAATAAAAGGCATCAGTACACCTGGGATGGGCGAATGTTGTCGCTGCTCGCGGTGTATCGGATCGTCCTGTCAGTCACGCTGTAGGGAGCGGGACTATCAGTGTCTCCTGCTGTCTGCTTGAGAACGTCGATACCGACCTCGTCGGTGGTTGCGTAGACCCGCTGGGCTCCGGTAGGCATATAGAGAGTGTAAGTGATCGTCAGCGGCAGCACCGAAGCGATAGTCGGGTACGTGTTGCGGATGAACGTCTCGACGGCGGACACATCGATGGGCTCGACCGCGGTATCGAACTGGTTAATGTAGTTAGCGACTGCCCGTGCAATCGCGTCGTTGTCGAGGAGGGACGTTGCCGTCGTCTTGAGCTTGTAGTAGATCTCCATTTGCAGCGCGACAGGGAAGTGCCCTCGTGGCAGCTGACTAGCCGCGCAGGTACGCTCGAACCGACTCCGCACGAAGGTATCGATCGCATCGAAGCCCCTCAACGTGTTGTACTTCACTCGCAGCTGAAGACCGTTGAAGCGTGTCAACGCTTCGTCGTCGAGTCCAACGTACAGCTCCGCCCACTGAACAGAACTTTGCGCGTAGAGAGGGTTGTTGACGATGATGCAATACCAGAGACCCACGCCAGCATTGCCTGTCAGCGCGTCGACACGAGTAGGGAAGTGGATGAAGCCATCTAGGGCGGAGATGTAAGCCGTGTCTCCGGGGTCGGGATTGAGGATGGCGACGTCCAGGATATCCATGAGGGGGCCGCCGGGCAGCGAGAGGGCGCCTTCGGTCTGTGCCTGGCGGGACGAGATACCTGTCTCGAGTGCCACGCCCCCTGACCCCGGGACAACATCGGAGTAGAGAGGTCCGGTGCGCCCAATGGTGTAGTCCAGGTAAGTAGCAACGGGTTCCTCATCGGTGGCGATAGGAAACGCTGCAAGGTCGCTCACGACCAGTTCGTCACCGTTGTTCGCGACGATGAGGAACTCTGATGGAACGGTTGGCAACCCGTCCTTTATGCTGAGGATGTCGCCAGGTTCGACCAACGAGAAGTCAGTCGCCGCAGCATCCCGGAAGATGGTGATGACGTAGTTAGGGCGGGCATACAAGGCCCCGACCGCGCCGGTGAAGGAGGTCTCCTGTAGCCCCAACCACAGGTAGATATCCGCAGCGCCACCGACATGAAATTCGAGGTGCGGAGCGATACTAGGTACGCGGTCCCTCTGCATCTCCGGCATCCCCATCCCTACGACGAAGACGTTGATCAGTTCGTCCGTGAAGGTGTCCGCCAGGACCGCCGCGATGGACCTCTCATTGATTAGGTTACGGACGGAGAGTGCTGTAGGTGCGCGCTCCAACACCGCCGCGATGGACTCCTGCCCTTTGCCTCCCGCGAACCACTTCACGTTCTCGATATAGGAGACGGACGGACTGAAGCGGTTGAAGGATTGGAACATCCCCGGACTGATGTTGCTGTTTTCCCCTGTAGTAGTAGCGATTAGCGGGAACGTAAAGGTGTACTCGAGTACCACATTGTTCGCGTCTATAATCGGAGAGAGCTGCGTCTTGGGGATGAAGTACGTCTCAGCAGAGTCCACGACGAACGGCAACCCGGCGGTTCGGTAGAACACGGTGTTCACCGGAATGAAGATGTCGACCTGCGCAGAGGCATGCCCTACAGCTTGGCCTCGTGCGCGGGCACCCTCTTTGGGGGTGATGAAGATGTTCGACAGAATCGCGGTCACCGCGTCCTCGAGCGCTTCTGTGTCTCCGCTGGTCGCGTCCTGCACAGTCTTCAGCGAACTCATCTCGCGGATCTGTGTGGCCTCTGCACGCACGAACGCGAACACCGCGGCGAGAGCCTGTGCAGTCAGGTCACGGAGCGCGGTCCCCTGACGGAAGTCTCCGATGGGGACAGCGTCAGTCAGGTACTGCTCGAGGTAGTTAGCTGCGGACGTGACATCTTGCGCATTGATTGTCAAAGAAGCCGCCATGTCACAGTCCTCCGGTAAGTGCCGGGAGCAGGAACGTCAGGCCCGCCCCCGCGACGTTTTGGATGTAGATTTGAGCGGAGAACCCCGGCAATGCAGGGATGCTGATGAACTCCGTCACGGTAGCGCCGGCCAACGCTTCGTCGTCCGGCGGGCTCTGTTTGCTCTGCGTCGCACGAATCGCGCCCGCGGCTTTTTCCACGGCGAGGACGAGGGTCTCTTTGGTGTCGACGACGTTCACGTTGGACCCGATGAGAAGGGGTAACGCCGTGCCGTACTCTAGGTCGAGCGGGTCGGTTCCGAGTGGGGTCATCAAGTACTTCAGAAACATGTTGACGAGCTTCTGCAGCCCCGCCACACCGAGGGACCGTGTCTGCCCGAAGGTGAAGGGTTTCGTACCGAGGTACCCCGCCGCCGAGAGAGACTGAAAATGAATGTCGAATACGTTCGCCATGCTACACCGGCCCGTTGGACACTTCTCCGAGTTTCCAAACACCCTCGACGAAGTCGTAGGTCATCGCATCAATGACGACGAAGCCTGACTGCTGGTACTTTGCCATAGCTTCGTACAATTGCCGTTCCTGTTGCCCCATGGTTTGAGCGATATACGAAGTGTGCGCCGCTTGTGCGTCGGTCACGTTCTTGCGTGTCGTGTTCTGCAAGTCGGTGCTGCGGTCCGTTGTGCCGGCGGCGGTCGCGGCGTTGGCCGTGATCAACGTCTGGCCATCGGGGCCAGGGCTGATGAAATTGGCTCGCCACGTCTCGATGTTCTGCTCTGTAGAGTCGAGCTGGCCGTCGTAGGAGTTCGGAATGAGCGTGGAGGGCCGCACGCGCACGGCGTCGCCGCCGTTGGACCAGGACAAGGTCACAAGGAGCTGTGGTTCCTTGATGCCGCCTGAGGTGCCTGTCTTGCCGATCACTTGCCCGTCGACAACGGATTTTCCCCGTGCGACGCCAGCGGCAACAGAGGAGAGGTTGAAGTACTCCGTCAGGTACCCGAAGAAGTCCCCGTTATGGCGGACGCGGATGACGATCCCGCCGTTTCCAACGCGGTTCTTGTGCGCGACGATGTCACCCTGGGCCCCTAGTACGTTCTGTTCCTCGTCTTGGTGCGCGTCTGTAATGTCAATGTATCTATTGGCAGGGACCTGTATGTAGCCAACGAACTCGACACGCCCGCCCGCGCAAGTGATCACGTCCTCTCCGTACTCGGCGTAGTAGTTGAGTCCGGTCTGAAGTGTGCGTGCGTAGGCCGCAGCTCCCCACCCTTCACGGAGCTTGCGTACGTTGTAGCGCCCGACCACCCACTTCCCTGTGCGGTGTAGAGGCGAGTCGAAAATGCGTTTGAGACGTTCGGGAGCAGAGAGGTAGACGTAGACGTCGCTACCGTCGGGCTTCTCCGGCTTCGGCTCCTGCCAGTTTCGTGTTGCTTTGACCTTCTCAAGTAGTGCGCTTTTACGGGCCGCGAGTTTTTGAATGATCGTGCGGGTGCTGCTATTCGCGTCCTCTGCAGGGATCCGCGTAGGGTCGCTAGCCGACGGAATCGTTGTCCCATCCCCGGCTTTAGGGGCCTCAATGGCGCCAGACGGGTTGGGGTTATCTGGATCGTACGTGGCCGCCACTATCGTTTCCCTGTGTCAAGGGCACCCACGGTATCGATCAGTTTACGTTTTTGGTAGCTATACTGGCCTTGAGTGAGCCCCAGCTTCTTTTGAATCTGCTTGTTGTTGAGCTGCTCAACACCCTGGTACCCCGTCAGATGTTCGAACATTGACTTCTGTACAGGAGGCAGATCGTGGTGGATGAAGTCGAGCATGTGGTCAGACGCTTCCGCCTGTGCCAAGCTCTTGGACACATTCTCGACCCCCACCGATTCAATCAGCTCTTGGTGTCCTGTTTGCTTATTGAATCGGGTGATTTGTGGGAGCGTCCAACCAAGATGGTCAGCCATCTCATCTATGGTTGGAGGCCTACCGAAGTCGTCTTGCAGCTGTTCATGCCCGACGTGGTAGGAGTGGAACTGCAACATCTTGTTCTCGGGCAGTCGTGCGACGTTCTGGTTCGCATAGGATAGCCGGGACATTTTCTGTAGCTGATTGACGACGTGCGTACCGAGGGCCGCTCCGCGATTGGGGTCGTATGTCTTGAACGCTTGCACAGCGAGGCGCTTGCCTTCGGTCTCAAGCAAAGGCCGTGAGAGCGTACCAGCCCACTTGTTCGCTTCCCGCTGAATGAGCGGGTTCACC
>Ga0307376_10002059_pt1 | contig 20343 bp, 19 predicted proteins | sample TR2MG_FD_202536 | JGI IMG/M metagenome (GOLD analysis project Ga0307376, IMG submission 202536) | Soil microbial communities from Risofladan, Vaasa, Finland - TR-2 | ecosystem: Environmental > Terrestrial > Soil > Coastal area > Acid sulfate soil | place: Finland: Risofladan, Vaasa | collected...
ACTTTGCGGCGGTACTTGGTTGACCAAACCAGGTGGTAATAGACGTTGTAGACACACCCTCTTGCCGGTACCCAATGATCTTGTTTCACAAGCACATGGTAACACAAAATAGGTAAAAAGGCAAGTGTCACCAAGGAAAAGTTAACCATACATGGTAGGTGGTGGCTGTATCCCGCCTTTAAAAAGACGGGGATTAGCCGCCCTTTATCCTAAAGTTCCCCGGTCATGGCCGCCAGCCCGCTCTCCAGGCCGTAGCTGGGCTGCCAGCCGAGGACTTGCGCCGCCCGGGCCGGGTTAAAGAGGCTGTCCCGGATGTCACCCGGCCGGGACGGCCGGTAATCCGGTTCCATGCGGCTGCCGGTCAACTCCTTAAGGCAGCGCCATAGCCGGTTGACCGTAGTGGCCTGGCCGGTGCCGATGTTGAAGACACCCTCCCCGGCGGTCAACGCCGCGCAATTGGCCCGCACCACGTCCTCCACGTAGACAAAGTCGCGCGTCTGCTCTCCGTCGCCGAAAATGACCGGCACCCGGCCCCCGGCCAGGCGCTCGCAGAAGATGGCCACCACGCCGCCTTCGGCATGGACGGCCTGACGCGGCCCGAAGACATTGGCGTAGCGCAGGACGCAACAAGACAGGCCGTACAGGTTACGGTAAAGGGCCATGTACTGTTCGGCGGTATACTTGGAAAGGGCGTAGGGCGAGCACGGCGAGACGGGATGCTCCTCATCCAGGGGCAGATATCGCGGTTCACCGTACACCGCCGCCGAGGAGGCCAGGATAAACCGCTCCACCCCGAAGCGGCGACCATGTTCCAGAATGTTCAGGGTGCCGCCGGCGTTAACGGCCAGATCCCGGCCCGGCTCTTGCAGAGAGCGGGGCACGGAAACCTGGGCGGCCAGATGTACCACCGCTCCGGGACGCTCGGTCTCAAATACAGTGTCCAGTTCGCCGGTCACGGAAAGGTGGTGGAAGGCAACCCCCGGCGGCACGTTTTCCAGCCGGCCGGTGGACAGGTCGTCCAGGACGCTCACCCGGTGTCCTTCTTGGAGTAATGCGTGACAGACGTGGGAGCCGATGAAGCCGGCGCCGCCGGTAACCAGGATACGCATGAAAACCCCCCTTAGTCAGGCCAGGGCGGGCAGCAGTTCCTGCAGGTAGGTGCGAAAGGCCGGTCCGATATCCTCACGGGCCAGGGCGAATTCCACGGTGGCCCGCAGGTAGCCCAGCCGGTCGCCGATATCATAGCGCCGGCCCTCGAATACGAGGCCGTACACCGGCTCTTCACCCAGCAGGGTGGCCAGGGCGTCAGTGAGCTGGATTTCGCCGCCCGCCCCCGGCGGGGTCTTTTCCAGGATGGGAAAGATGGCCGGCGTGATACAATAGCGGCCCATGATGGCCAGGCGGGAAGGCGCCTGGTCCGGGGACGGCTTTTCGACGAGGCCCCGCACGCGGAAAACCCCCGGCCGGATCTCTTCAGCGTCCAGAATGCCGTACTTGGAGACTTCGCTCAAGGGAACCTCCTGAACCCCCAGCACCGTCGCCCCCGTCTGGTCGAAGAGGTGGACCAACTGCTGCAAGGCCGGTACCTGACCCTGTACGATGTCGTCGCCCAGCAGGACGGCGAAAGGTTCACCGCCCACGTAATGCTTAGCGACGGACACGGCGTGCCCCAGCCCCCGTGGTTCCTTCTGACGGACGGAGTGGACAAAGGCCAGATCGTTCAACTCCTGTACCACCCGCAGGAACTCGGTCTTGCCCTTGCTTTTCAGGTGCTCTTCCAAAGCCGGCGCCCGGTCGAAATGGTCCTCGATGGCCCTCTTGTTCTGGCCGTTGACCACCAGGATATCCTTGATGCCGGAGGCTACCGCCTCCTCTATTATGTACTGGATGGCCGGTTTGTCGACGATAGGGATCATTTCCTTGGGCAGGGCCTTGGTAGCCGGCAAAAAGCGCACACCAAAACCCGCGGCCGGAATAACGGCCTTTCGTATCTGCATCGGATCGGACTCCTCTCTCTATACAATGAGGCGGTCCCTTACATCCTGCGGGACCGCCTCACTTCCTTCGTTAAATAGTCAGTTCGCAGATGTTGAACGATAACATCCAGCCGGTTGACGGCCACCACCGCAACGAGGGCTATCGCCACGACCAGCATCAAGGCCGACCCCTGGGACATTACCGCCATGAAAACCGCGCTGCCCCCCAGCACCAGATCCACTCCGTAGATGGCCAGCACCGCCTGCCGGTGGTTCAAGCCCAGATCCAGCAAACGGTGGTGCAGGTGCTCCCGGTCGGGCTGCATAATGGGCAGGTGCCGGTGGGCGCGTCTGACAACGGCAAAAACGGTATCCGCCAGCGGAATCCCCAGAATCACCAGGGGAATGATGACCGAAACGACTGTGGCGCTCTTGGCCACCAAGCTCATCACCGCCATGTTGGCCAGCAAAAAGCCCAGTAGCATTGACCCGCCGTCGCCCAGGAAAATACGGGCGGGATGAAAATTATACTTCCAGAAACCCAGGGTGGCCGCCGCCATGATCAGGGCCAGCCCCATCACCCCAGAATGCACTTGCCCTTCCAACCCAATAACCGCAGCCATGGTCAGCGCGGCGATAAAGGCCGTTCCACTGGCCAGGCCGTCCAGCCCGTCGATCAGATTGACGGCGTTGGTGACGGCCACCAGCCAGAGCACGGTAAGCGGTGCGGCAACAAATAAGCCCAGTTGCACCGGGTCGGCCCCGAAGGGGTTGCTCACAACCTGTATCTCGATCCCGAAGAAGAGAACCACAACAGCCGCCAGCACCTGCCCGGCCAGTTTGACCCTGGCGGGAAGCCGGTAAATGTCGTCCAGCATACCCACCGCCATGATCACCGTGGCCCCGGCCAAAAGACCCCATAACTGCGGGGTCATCTGCTCGCTCACCAGAACCGCCAATACGAAACTGGCGTAAATAGCCAGCCCGCCAAGGCGTGGCATCACCCCCTGATGCACCTTGCGGTGATCCGGACTGTCCAAGGCCCCAACCCGGAAGGCCAAGCGGCGAACCTGCGGCGTCAGTATCAGTGCTGCAACAAGGGCCACCAACGGAGCCAGGACTAATTGCAAGACGATTGACCCTCCTGATGTCTAGCCGCCAGGCTAGCTTGACAATTTAGTATAGGACATCATAATAATGCTGTCGTTCGACGTGAAAATAAATAATCCTTTCAATCTTCACCAATATTAAGAAATACTTATTCTTTTGTGGTCATAAACATAAGTTCCCCTTCAGCCGCCACTTCCCCTTCCACAGTAGCCAAGATCCGGCATTTGCCGAACTTCTGTTTCAGCTTCAAGGCCACGGTTTCGAGGTGCAACACATCGCCGGGCACCACCTGGCGGCGAAACCGCACCTTGTCCAACCCGGCCATAAGAATGAGAACATTTTCATACTCCGGAATGCTCTTCAGCATCACGGCCCCCACCTGGGCGGCCGCCTCTATTATGAGAACCCCCGGCATGACCGGCAAACCGGGAAAATGGCCGGCGAAGAAACCTTCGTTGACCGTGACGTTCTTGACGCCCAGCGCCCGCACTCCGGGTTCCAGTTCAAGGATGCGATCCACCAAAAGCATGGGGTACCGGTGCGGCAACAGCTTCTGGATAGCAACCGAATCGAGCATCTTTTCCCCCTGAAATTCTATTGGCAGTTTTCCGGCTGATCAGTTAACTCTTCTGTTGGCGGATTCCGGATAAGAAAGAGCTTTTTCAGCACACTAATAAATATACCACAACGGCACGGTGGGGGCAATGCCCCGCGGCCTGCTTCCAGTCTTATGCGGTAAAGGTTGACAGGTTCAGCCGTTAAAGATAAAATGGGACCAGAATTTGCAGGCCTTCTTCATTGAGGCGCGTCGCCCCCGGCGGGGAGCGCGGATTGCAATAAACACGGGGAGCGGATAATTTGGGGCTCTTAGACGACCGGGGCCGGCTCTTCGGCCGGATCAACATCATCGACATCGTGGTGATCGTGATTGTGATCGCCGTCTTGCTGGGCACCGGTTACAAGCTGTTGAAAACACGGACTGCCGCCCCGGCCGAAACCGTGCGCTTCGAGGTCCTGGCCCCGACGGTGATGCCGGAAGCGGCCGCTGAAATCCACCCGGGAGACCAACTGGTTGCCGGTAACAACCTGATGCCCGATAAAATCACTTCCGTGGTGGTCATACCGGCCATGCTGGGTGTCAGCAGGGCCGACGGCACACGGGCCCGGGTGCCGGACCCCTACCTAAAGGACGTAGTGGTATGGGTCCAGGGGCAGGCTCCGGTGTCCGGCGGCACCATTACTATGGCGGGCCAGCAAATCCGGGCCGGAGCGAACTTTGTTCTCAAGACCCGGTTGTTCGACGCCGAAAAGGGCACCATACTCACCGTCCAGGTGGGGAATCCTTAAGACCCGGCTTCTTCTCTCTTTTCCAGAATGGCCCGGCTGATCGGGGCCAGTCTCTCCTCCCACGAATTAGCGCGGGCCAGGTTAATCCTGGCCTCTTTTTCCGCCTCCTTGCCCCGGACCACCCAATCGCGGACCATGCTCACGAAATCCCCCGTGCTCTCGCTTACGGCTACGAGGGGCTGAAAAGAACGTACCTCGGGCAGGCCGGTGGAAACCACCGGCACGCCGGCGGCCAGGTATTCGTATAGCTTGACCGGGTTGACCGCCCGGGTGAGGTCGCTTATCTCGAAAGGTATAACCGCCACGGCGAAAGCTTTCAGGTAGGCCGGCAAGTCCCGGTAGGGGCGGTGTCCCAGAACCAGCACGTTGGGACGGGCAGCGAGGGCGGTCACATCGCAGTCTACCGGGCCCACCAGCACCACCCGGAACTGCGGGCAGGCATCGGCCAGTTCACCGAGCAGATTGAGGTCCAGCCAGGGGCTCACCGCCCCGATGTAGCCGACCACGGGCTCGCGCACGCCGGCCAACTCGGCCGGACAAGGTAAGTCCGGGTCCAGGGCCCGGCCGAAGTGTTCAACATCGGCTGCGTTTGGCACCAGCAGAAGGTCTTCCCTCAATGGCAACCTGGCGCGGTATAGCCACCCGGCGCTGGCCAGGGCCACGTCGGCCCGCTGGAGGAGTTCTTCTTCCATGCCGGCTACCAAACCGGGATCCAAAAGACCGGGAAAGGAAGTGTGTTCGTCGGCACAATCATAGAGAAGGAGACAACGCTGGAAACGGCCGACCAGGTCGATGCTGCCCGGCAGGTATGTCCAGAGTAAAGTAGGGTTCCATCCCAGGCGGGTCAACTCCTGCTGCACCCGGCGGGCCAGAAGTTGCATGTTAAACCGGTTCAGTCCACGACGCAGGTTGCCGAAAGGCAAGTGGCCCGGCGGCCGGAAAACGGCCAGGTTGTCGCCCAGTCGCTCCCGCCCGGTCCTCAAGAGGGCCAGGTTTTCCTTCTGCTTCAAAGGAGCGAGGAAGGTAACCGGGGGCTCTACGAATAGGACCCGGTTGGGCCCGGCCAGTCTGACCATGAACTGCTGGGCGCGCGCCCACATGCCGCTCCACCGGGCGGCGGCCAGGCAGACGATGGTCTCGCCTGTCAGCACTGCGGCCACCGGGCCGCCACTTTCCGGTAGACCTCAACCGTACGGGCGGCCATCTGGTGAGCGGTAAACTCCCGCCGCACCACTTGCTGCCCCCGGACGGCCATCTCCCGGGCTTCCGCACCGTGCTCCAGAATCCAGATCACTGCGTCGGCCATGGCCTGGTTGTGCCCGAAGGGCACCAAAAGACCGGTCTCAAAAGGCCGGATGATTTCCGGCAGGCCGCCTACGTCGGTGGCCACCACAGGGACGGCCATAGCCAGCGCCTCGGCGGCGGTAAGTCCGAAGCCCTCCCACCGGGAGGCCACCACCAGGACGTTCAGACGAACCAGCAGGGAAGGAATGTCGTCGACGAAGCCCACAAAATGAACCGCAGAAGATATCCCCAGATCACTGGCCATCTTCATTAAAGCCTTTTCGTCCGGCCCCCCGCCCACCACCAGAAAACGGACCCCGGGTTTTTTCGCCAGCACCGCTTTGGCTGCCTGCAGAAAAAGCCGGTGGCCCTTTACCGCATGCAGGCGCGCTATGATAGCCACCAGCGGCACGTCCGGCGGCGAGGAGGCTAAGGGCTGCCCGCCTGCAGCGACCGGATCGAACCGCTCCAGGTCAACCCCGTTGTGCACGGCCGTAACACGCTCACGGGCGATCCCCTGGCGGATCAGGGCCTGCCGGAGCTCATGAGACACGGCAATGAAATGGCAGGTCATGCCCCTGGTGACACGTTCCGCCAGGCTGTTGGCCAAACGGCTTACGGGGTCGGGATAATCCATGGCCAAAAGGCTATGTACGGTGGTAACCACCGGCCGGGAGGCCTGGGCCGCGGCCAGGCGTCCCAGGAGGTTGGCCCGCACGCCGTGGGTGTGTACAATGTCCGGCCCGAAAGAAGCGATGGCACTTCTCATCTTTCCCACCACGTGGAAATCCAGCTTATTGCGCATAGGAAGAACTTGGTGCGGTACTCCGGCCTGCTCGGCCGCTTCGGCGAAGGGCCGGGCAAAAAGGCAAAGGATACTCATCTCCACCTCAGCCGGGTCAACGGCTTCGGCGAGGTTGAGAATGTGGCGTTCGGCTCCGCCGAATTCGCCTCCGCCGATTATGTGCAAAATCTTCAAACGTCCCAAAACAAGTTGCCTCCCAGGCGGCCGCCGGTTTTCCCGCTAACCCCCGTTGGAACCCTTTGTCGTCTGACTCGGTAGCCGGCGGAACTGCACACTGGCGCCTGGAACGCCCTTGGGCGCGCCGGGCTGGTTAACCTGGCCGTGCGGCCCGCCGGTACTCTTAGTTACGAGCGGCTGGCCGGGCTGCCCGTAAGCACTCGATGTCACCGGTTGGGAAGACCCATAGGTACTCTGGCTCACGTCAGGTGGTGTGTCCAGGACCACCTGAACGGTGGCCTGGCCGTTCAATACCTGGGCCGCCACCTGTTGGGCCTGGTTCGGATCCACGGCCCAGTAGCTCACCCCGTCCACAGTCTCGAAGAAACCGGGGAGGGTCTGGTGCGCCACCTGGAGGTTTTGCATATTGGACGCTAACCGCGCCAGGGCCAGTACCTGGCCGGCCGGCAGGTTGGTTTGTACGTTTTGCATGATTTCCGTCCCCAGTTGCGGGAGCTTGGGCAGGGTGGATGGCTGCATCATCTGCTTGAGCAGCGCCACCAGAAACTCCTGCTGCCGCTCGGTACGGCCGATGTCGCCTAGGGCACCGTCCCGGAAGCGCACAAACTCCAGAGCCTGGGTACCGTCCAGGTGCTGTACGCCCTTCTTCAGGTTTATGGTGTAAATGCCTCCGTCCATGGGGTCGTAGTGGTACATGTTGGACTTGACGTCGATGGTAAGGCCGCCCAGTGTAGTGACGATGTCCTGGAAACCGTTAAAGTTGGCCAGGACATAGTAATTGATATTGATCCCCAAGAGATTGCTCGCCACTGACATGGCCATCTGAGGTCCGCCGTACACGTCGGCGTCGTTGATCTTATCCATGCCGTGACCGGGTATGTCCACCCGGGTGTCCCGCGGTATGGACACAAGGGCCGCCTGTTTGGTCGACGGGTCGACACTGGCCAGGATCATGGTGTCGGTTCGGTTGGACGGCTCCCCGGCCCGGGCGTCGGTGCCCAGAAGGAGTACGTTGGTCCGCCCGGGCTGAGAGGTAAAGCCAGGCAGGACCGAAGTAGGCAGCTGCCCGGTCGCAACGTAATACGCTCCGGCCGTCCCCACCGCCAGCAGCAAGACGCCCGCCAGCACCAGGGGCCATTTCCGCTTCAAGCGCCAACGAAAACGCCTCTTGCGTAAAGCTGTCACGCATCTCCCCCCCCACACCAATCATCCAATCCGGTCTATGGTTACGTCCGGGCGAGCAGAAAATCCCGCACCAGGTCCGCACTTGTTTCCGCCTTCTTTTTCAGGCTGGCTACGATGCCGGCTGTCTTTTCCCCCAAGGCCTCCCTCTCGCTCAAAAGCCAGCGCACCCGGCCGGTCAGAGTGGCGTAATCCAGCTCAGCCACCGGCTGGGAAAGCGGCAGGTCCATCAGTTTCAGGAAGTGGTTTATCTTGGGATCGTAGGCTATGCCCGCCAGGGGAAGGTTGAAGAGGGCACCGAAGATGAGAAAGTGTAGGCGCATACCCACGATGAAGCGAAAAGCGGTAAAAACGTCCAGCAGGTCCAAATAGGAACACGGCTGTTCGAGGAGAAAACCCCTGGTGTGCATGCGCTCCAGGACCTCACGACTGGGCCCCAGGTCGGCCGGGTAGTGCATGGGCACCAGCACCACCTGCCATCCCTCGCGGGATAGATCGTCAGCCACGCGGGCAATTACGTCCAGATAGGCGGAGGAGCCGCGCCAGTTGCGCACCGAAACGCCCGCCACCGGCAGACCGGGGGTGGCCCCCGTCCCGGACAAAAGTTGCCAGCCGCGCCCCGCATCGGCCGCATGGACGTCCAAGCCAAGGGCAGGGTCAGCCGTAACCCGAACCGGAGGCTTTCGGACGCCCAGGCGTTCCAGTTCTTCCCGGGAGCCCTCGTCCCGGACGGTGATCAAGTTGACCTGGTTGACCACGTTGCGCATCAACACCCGGCCCAGGTTCGTCCTTACCGGTCCGATCCCCTGACCGTAAAAAAACACGGGTTTATTCTGCAGGCGGGCCAACTTGACCACGCCCAAGTAATAGGCGATACTGGGCCACCCGGTCACATCCTGGAGCAGGCCGCCACCGCCGCTGATCAACAGGTCCGCCCGGGAAAGGCAACCAAGAATCGCCCACAGGTTGTCCCGGGCCACCGCCCTGACCCCGTGAAAGCTTTCCGTCGTTTGCGGATCCTTGGAGAAGACGGTCAAGTCACACCCCGGCAGGCGGTCCCGCAGTGCCGCCACCATGGCGCCAAGCATGGCTTCGTCACCGCAGTTGTTGAAGCCGTAATATCCCGATATGGCGATCGACGGCATGCCTCACCTTCTCCTCAAAAAGCCGTACCGCACCAGCACCAGTGCGGCGTATCGCGGCAGGACCAGCGCCCGCCGCCAACGGGAAGGCTCACGTAGCAGTCTCCCCAGCCACTCCAAATGCAGTCGGCGCAAAAAAGGTCCAACCCTTTTCACCCGTCCGGCCAGCACATCCAGGCACCCTCCCACCCCCATGGCTACCGGCACAGCCAGTTCCGCCAGGTGGGCGGCGATAAACCTTTCCTGCCGGGGGGCGCCCATGCCGGCAAACAAAAGGATTGCCCCACTTTGGGCAATGGTACGGACTACGCCTTCTTCCTCGTCCGGGCCGAAGAATCCGTGATGAGTGCCGGCCACCAAAAGCCCGGTGTGCCTCTGGGCGAGCCGGGCGACAGCGTCACGGGCGACGCCCGGCGCGGCCCCAAGGAGGAAAACGGGCCAGCGCCTACGGGCCGCCAAGGCCGACAACTCTTCCAGCAGGTCGATGCCCGCCACCCGGCCCGGCAGGGGTGTCCCCGCCATCCGGGCGGCCCAGACGATGCCGACCCCGTCGGCGGTAACCAGGTCGGCCCGGTTGATCAGCTCCAGGAGACCCGGCTCATTCCGGGCCCGGTACAGGATCTCCGGGTTGAGGGTTACCACGTGGCCGGGCTTCCCCCCGGCCACCATGTCTTTAACCTTCTCCACCGCTCCGGCCAGGTCGACACAGTCGATGCCGGCTCCCAGGAGTTCGACCCTCATTGCCAACCCCTCTTGCCGATTTGGTCCATTTTATCACATTATTTTCCCCGGCAAAAGGCCCCTGGCTGTTTTCGCTAGAAACCGCCGTCCTGGCTCGAGTTCTGGTCCACCATCGTCGGTGCCGCACCATTGATGGACTGCGAATCGAAGGACACGGCATAGATGAGCCACTGGCTGCCGCTCTTGATCAGCCGGTAGTACACGACTCCCTGGTAATTCACGGGAGCCGGGGAATTACCCAAAAAGCTCAGGTTTAGCTCCACGGTACTCGCAACCGTAGCCAGATAGACACTCTTGGCCACCACCTGGGGCGGCCCGGCCGGGTAGCTGATCTGCGCTTGGGACACGTTTCCCAGGGGGGTGCTCTCGAGCAGGAAGAAGTTGCCCGACGAAAGGCCCAGCGCCGCATCACCGGTCAGATAGGGGGCCAACTCAGTCTTGTTCTGCCCCCCCAGTACGCCTACCACCAGGTTGTTGACCTGCTGCACCGGACTGATGAGGTCCGTGTCGGCGGGGAGACCGGTCTTGGTGCCGGTCAGCAGCCGCCAGAGCATGGCCATTACCTCCACCCTGGTAGCATCCCCGGACGGTGCAAAGTAACCCGGTGATTCTCCCTGTACTATACCCGCCTGATAGGCGGTCATGACATAGTTGTAAAACCAGTCCTGGCCGGTGACGTCCCGGAAGGGGCTCGCGCCGGATGCGGAAGCCCCGCCGGCGCCCACCGCCCGTTCCAGCATAGCCACCAGTTCGGCCCGGGTTATGTAGTCCCCGCCGGCGAAATAGGTCTGGCCGCCCGGTCCGGGCTGGCCCTGCACCACGTGCTGGTTAAAAAGGGTGGCCACTGCGGGTTTGGCCCAGGCGGGAACGCTGGCCCAATCGGCCAGGGGGGGCGTGGCGCTGGAATCGGGCAGGTTCAGGCTCCGGGCCAGGAGAACGGCAAATTCGGCCCTGGTTACCGGCTGGTTCGGGTAGGCGTAGTAGGTATTGCTTGCGGAACCGGTTCCCTGGTATCCCTGCATGATACCCGTTTGAATCATGCGCTGCATGATCTGGGCCCCCCAGGCCGGCTGGCTTATGTCGGCGAACTGGGTGTAGAAGGCCGTCGCGGGGCTGGCGAAAGCCGCCGGTGCATTGGTCAGGCAAAGCATGAGCACGGTCATTAGGGCCAAAACCTTTTTCATAATCGTTCCCTCCGGAGAAGAGAAATTTCGTTGTTTAATGAGTTCTCCCCTCCATCCCCCATCCCTGCCGGGAATAAGTGGTACGGGCAACAGGGAATAAATGGTACGGGCAGGATTTAGCAGTGATTTGCGGTTTTTGGTGATAACCCAGCAGGATCGTGGTCTTTGTTGCCGAAGTATAGGGAGTTAAAAAACGACGGAGAGAATCGATGACCAAGAAGAGACTTCTGGCCCGGGCCCTGGCCCGGGCCGGCAATGACGGACCAAAAGGCTCACCTGAGCCACCTGACCCCTTGGCGCTGGGCTTTTCCTTCTTCCGGCAGGGAAACTACCGGGAGACGCTGCAGGCATGGGAGAAGGCACCCGCACCGCCCGCGGCCATGGCCGAAGCCCTTTTCCGCCTTGGCCTGGAGCACCAGGCCGCCGGCAAAACCCGGGCGGCCCTGGGTTGGTGGCACCAGGCCGCCGGGCGTCAGCCGGAACGGGCCGTCTACCATTTCCACTGCGGTCTGGCCGCCCACCGACTGGGCGACCTGACCGCAGCCGCCGCTTCCTACCGGCAGGCCCTCCAAGGCAACCCGAACGGGAACACTAACCGAATACTTTTCCACCTGGGTCTGGCTCTGGTCATGCTCAGCCCGGACAGCATGGAACTGCCCGCCTGGCTGGCGGGCGAGGGCCAAAACCTCCCGCCGGCAGAGCGACGATTCCTGCTGGCCGCCTGCTGTACGCCCGGACAGGATCCGCCGCCCGAGCCGGGGGAACGTGATCTGGCCGGCACCCATCTTCTGCAGGCCTTGCAGGCCGAACCTCTTGCGGCACTTACCTGTATCGAAGAGGCTCTTGCACTGGAAACGCAAAACCCGGCCGCTTGGCGAATGCGCTCCCTGGTCCTGGCCGCCCTGGGCGACCCGGCCGCCGACGCCGCCCTGCAACAGGCTTTGGCTCTGGGCGCCCGCAGGGAAGAACTGGTGCCCCGGGTGATAGAGCAAAAAAAAGCTTTCCTCAACCACCTGGTGGAAGAGGGTGACCTGGCCCGGGCAGCGGACTTTCTGACCGGGGAAAGCAAGACCCTTGCGCCTGTCGACCCCCGGGGCGAAAAAACGGCCCTTCTCCTGACTGCCCTCGGCGATGCCCTGGGCAGACGCCAGGAGTGGGCCCAGGCCGCCGGTTGCTGGCGGAAGGCCCGGGAACTGGGCCGGCGGGATCCCCGTCTTTTACACAACCTGGCCCTGGCCGCTGAACTGCTGGGACAGACCGGGGAAGCGGCCTTTTCCTGGCGGCGGACCATCGATGCCTGGACAGGGGAGCTCAAGGGCCAAGATGAAGGCCGTCTTGCGCAATACCTGGCAATCGCCTTCCGCCACCTGGCCGAACTGGAAGCCGACCAGGGCCGCTACGAGGAATACGTCATCGACCTGCAACTAGCGATCAAGTACGCCCCGGCGGATGTCCAGATCCGCCTCGACCTGGCCCGTGCCTACGCCTCCTTTGATGAGGAGGACAAGTGCCTGGCCGTGCTGGAAGAGGCGCTGCCGCTGGCCCCGGAAAACACGGAAATCATCAGCGGCCTGGCCTTTGCTTACCTGAAACGGGACGAGTTGCAAAAGGCCGGGCACCTTTTAACCAGTGGTCTGGCTGTCGCCCCGGAAGATCCGCACCTGCGGAAATGCATGGCCAGTTACTATCTGAAGCGGTCCCGGGACGAAGACCGGGATTATGACTCCGCCATCGGCTGGATGGTCAAAGCCCTGGAGATAACCCCGGAAAGGGTGCCCGTACTGGTCCGCCTGGCCGTCTTTGCCTACATCAACAACCACAGGCGTGATTACCGGAAGTATCTGGACGAGGCGCTGTCCCTGCAACCCGGCGACCCCGACGTCTATTTCGACGCGGCCGGGTTGTTTTTTGACTGCGACTGCCCCGACATGGGCAAGAAGAACGTCAAGCTGGCCCTGGCGGGCGCGCCGGATGACCCCGGTGCTTACCTGGAGGCCGCCGGCCTTTACTTGGAGGGCGAACTGCCCGTCGATGCCGGCAAATGCCTCCAGCGGGCCCTGAAACTGAACCCGGCCCTGAAAATCTACGAGCGGGCCGCCGAATTGTGCATCGAGCACGACCAATGGGAACTGGCGCTACCTATCCTGACCGAGGCCAGAAAGGCCTTTCCGGACCAGCCGGAGATCGTCGTTGATCTGGTCGGGGTGCTGGTCGAACTGGACAGGTTCCCGCAAGCGTACCGCACCATACTGACGGCCGAGGAACAGTTCCAGGAAGTTGGACTTGACCCGGTTTTACTCCGGGAATTTAGGACTATCCTGAGTTTTCTCGAGGAGGAACTTGATTGAACACTCTCTCCGACCCCTACCGGGTTCTGGACATCTCCCCCTCGGCCGGTCAGGACGAGATCCGCGGTGCTTACCTGAAGCTCCTGCGCTCCCATCCCCCGGAAAAGGACCCGGAGAAATTCAAAGAAATCCGGGCCGCCTACGATAAATTGAAGGACGAGAAGACCAGGATCCGCACCGCGGTCCTGCATATGGACCTGACCGGCCCTTTGCCGCGACCGCTCTTCCCGGAGGCGGCCCAAAAACCGGCTGTGTTCCGTCCGGACGACTGGCGGGACATCCTTGTGGCGGCGGGGGAATTGGCCCGCCGGGATTTTCCGGAGGACATGACCGGCCTAGACGAAGAAGGTATGATCAATGAGAATTAACCTGCCTTTCCTGGAAAGCCGGCCCCGAAAAAAACCACGGGACGACCAGACCCTGGAGACCATGACCCGCCTGGAGGCGACCCTACAGGAACTCACTACGGCCGTGTCCAAAGTCGCCAAGGGTCAGTTTCAACTGGCGGCCCTGGTGGAAAGCCAGGGCGAAACCCTGGAGGAAACGGCGGAAAACATAAGCGGGAGCCTGTCCCGGAGGCAAAGACTGGATGACGAGGACCTGGCGAGGCAACTGGAGGAAAAAACCCTGCTCTCCCTCCTCAAGGAGTTCCTGCCAGTGGTGGACGGCTTGGAGAGGATCTTGCGCTTTGTCACTCAAAACGGGGAAATAAACAACCTTTCCTTCGGACCATCCCTGGTGGAGGCCCTGCGGGCGCTGGCGGACCGCACCGGACAGGCCCTGGCGGCCCTGGGCGTCACCCGGATACCCGCCACCGGCCACCCCTTCGACCCCTACATCCATCATGCGGTCAAGACCGTGGCGGTGGACAACCCGGAACTGGCCGACCGGGTGCTGGAGGAAGTGATGTCCGGCTACGCGGCCAGGGGTAAGGTTGTCCGCTACGCCAGCGTCGTTGTGGCGGTAAAAGAGCAAATCTGAGAACAAGAAGGTGCGTGGGTATGGACTCACCGGTTATCGGTATTGATTTGGGTACCACCAACTCGGTGGCGGCAGCCTTGATCGACGGCAAGCCCCGGATCCTGGCCGCCGGCGGCGAAAGACTCATCCCCTCGGTGGTAAGCCTTGCGGCCGATGGCCGGCTCCTGGTGGGCACACCGGCCAAACACCAATATGTTGTGAATCCCCGGCACACCATCAAATCGGTAAAGCGTTTGATGGGGCAGGATACCCTTCTGACGCTGGGGGAGCGGACCTGCACCCCGGCCGAAGTATCGTCGCTGATCCTGCAAAAGGTCAAGGCGGTAGCGGAAGAGAGCATGGGGCAACCGGTGGAGCAGGCCGTAATCACCGTACCCGCTTATTTCACCGACATCCAGCGCCAGGCCACCAAACAGGCCGGTGAAATGGCCGGCCTGGAAGTTTTGCGTATCATCAACGAACCCACGGCGGCGGCCCTGGTATACGGTCTCGGGCGCAGCGCGCACCAGAAAGTGCTGGTCTACGACCTGGGCGGCGGCACCTTCGACGTTTCCATCGTGGAAATCCAGAGCGGCGTGGTGGAGGTACTGGCCACGGCCGGCAACAACCTGCTGGGCGGCGACGACTTCGACGCACGCCTGGTCGACCACCTGGCCCAACAGTTTATGAAAAAGCACGACACAGACCCTCGGGAGGACATTCAGGCCCTGGCCCGCCTGACCGCCGCCGCCGAAAACGCCAAGATCGTGCTTTCCAGCCACCCCTTTACCCGCGTCAGCGAACCCTTCCTGGTCACCAAAAGCGGGCGGCCCCTCAACCTGGACGTGGAAGTTTCCCGGCTCCAGTTCGTCGACCTGATCGAAGACCTGTTGCAATCCACCGGCGTCCTGACCGCCAAGGCTCTCCAGGACGCCGGACTGGCCGGCCAGGATCTGGACCAGGTCCTCCTGGTGGGAGGCTCCACCCGTATTCCCGCAGTGCGGGAAATGGTGCAAAACTGCCTGGGACATTTTCCCCGGGGTGAGATCAACCCCGACGAATGCGTGGCCCTGGGAGCGGCCGTCCAAGCCGGTCTGGCCGCCGGAGCCGGGGTGGACATGATCCTGGTGGACGTCAACCCCTATTCTCTGGGCGTCCGGTCCCAGGGAACGTCCTTCGGTCTGTTCCACACCGACCTGATGAGCGTCATCATTCCGCGCAACACCGCCATTCCGGTCTCCTGCTCGGAAGTTTACACCACCTCCGTGGACAACCAGGACGAGGTACGGGTCCAGATTTACCAGGGGGAAAGCAAGATAGCCTCCAAGAACATCCTCCTGGGCGAGTTCGTCATGGAGGACATTCCACCCATGCCGGCTCACGAGCCGGAGATCGTGGTCCGCTTCGACTACGACATCGACGGCATGGTACATGTATCGGCCACCGAAAGATCCACCGGCCAGGAAAAAGATATCACCATCAGGGGTACCGGGGAGAAGGCGCCTGCCGACGCCGAATCCGGCCGGGGTGGCCGGGCCCGGCGTAAGGCTGCCGTGAGAAGGGCCGAAAAACTCCTGGACAAACTTAATGAACACCAGCGGGGTTCGCTTGAGGGCCTCCTCAAGGCCCTCGAACGGGCCGAGAAACAGGGCAACGAGCAGGAGGCCGACAGGATGGTGGAGGACATGTGGGAGCTGATGTACGAGGACAGGGACTGAGAAAGCATTCTTTCGCCGGCCCGCGTTCTTCAGCATCCCGGCTGAGGATGGCATTCAGCTATTCCAGGGGAGACCTTGTTTCAGCGCGGGAAATTCTCTCGGCATGACCCAACAGGTACAAGAAGGCAAAAGCAGGTATTTTTACGATTGGAATTCTGGTCGGAAAGGGAACCACTCCAAAATCGCCGGCCGTTTTGGTTACCACTATGGCGCCCAATGTTTCCGGATCATTAGCCTGCTCGACAATAGCATCACTTATTTCCAGAGTGGGATCGTTTCTATACTTGACTTCAATAAGAATACGGCCCCGGGGAAGAGACACGACGATGTCTATTTCCCTGTTCTTCTTGCCGCCCAATAGCCCACACGGGGAAGAACAGGATAGTAGAACGAAGCAACGTGCTTATATACCGCTGTTTCGATAATAACCCCCATTTCATTTGGATCAGAGAGAACGGCTTCATCAAAAACCAATATGGCGTTTCTTAGTGCCGTATCAGCTATATATATCTTGGACCTGCTCTTTAATGCCTTTTTACCACCCATGTCTACAAGGTTGCTGATATAGATCAGATTAGCCTGCTCCAGTATGGTACGGGCAAAGCATATCCTTTGGGGGAGAAAGACGCTACCGACCCCTGACCGGAACACAACAGGCCCCAACCGAAGCGGCACCCCTTGGTACCGGCGGTTGAGGCCTGTGTGGCTGCTTGCTCCCGCTAACTCTGTCTGACCGGAACTACGAACCCTTGACCGTAACTTTCTCGTCCGGGGTCAGCCCCTGCTGACCGCTGGTAATCACCTGATCCCCCGCCTGGAGTCCGGAGTCGACGGCGGTCTTTTGCCCGTCCGTAGCGCCCAGTTGCACGGTGTGCTGCTCGGCCTTCCCGTCCTTGAACACCCAGACCGTGCTGTCGGACCCCTGCTGCACCACCGCCTGGTTGGGTACCAGGAGGTAGCCGGCGGAGTTCTCGCTAAAGGTCACGGCTGTAAACATGCCTGGCTTCAACGCCCCGTCCGGATTGGGCAGGGTGACCTCCACCAGGTAGGTCTTGGTGTTGGGGTCCGCCGCCACCGCCACGTGGCTGATGGTTCCGGTCAATACCTGGTCGGAAGCACCGGTCACGGCAACCTGAGCTTTTTGTCCCACCGCTAGGCCGTTAACCTGGTCCCCACTCACGTTCACACTGGCGTAAATGGGATCCAGCTGTACCTCGACCAGAAGCGGTGTTTCGCCCGGCAGGGCCGGCGGCCCGGCGCTCATACCGCCGGGGTTGATGGTGCGGGCGGTGATCATGCCGCTGAAGGGAGCGGTCATGATGGTGTTGTTGTACGCCGCCTGGGCCGTCTGCACCCCCGCCTGGGCCGCCTGCAGCCCGGCCTGGGCCTGGGCCACGCTGGCAGGGTCGACTTGATTGGCCTTGGCGTCACTCTGTTGGTAGGGTAGTTTGTACTGGTTGTCAAAAGCGTACGGGGAGAGAGCCCCCTGGGTAAGGAGCGCCTGACCCCGCAGATAGTTGGCTTTGGCTGTCGAAAAAGTTATCTGGTCGGCATTTTCCCCGGCCTGGGCCATGTTAACGGCCGCCTGGGCCGTATTAATACCCGCCTTGGCAACGTTCAATGCCGCCGCCTGTGAGGCGGAGTCCAGAGTCAGGAGAACCTGGCCAGCACTCACCGCAGAGCCCACATCCACATTCACCGTGGCCACCCGGCCTGCAGCCAGGGTAAACAGGTCGGCATACTGCACGGGTGCCAGCTTGCCGCTGACCGAGGCGCCGTTGGTCAACTGACCCCGGGCGACCTGGGCCGTTTGCACCACCGGGGGACCGGCGGCCACGGTGGCGCCGCATCCGGCCAGTACCAGCGCCAGAATGGCGCCCAGGGGAAAAATAAGAACGCGTGCTTTTTTCATCTTGCTCCCTCTTCCCTCCAAGTCTTTGGGTTGGTCCCTAAAAATCTTCGTCCTGGACAATCACCAGCAATTTGTCCAGCGTGGCGACCATCTGATCTACCTCGGCCAGGGGTAGCCGGTCAAAGTACCGCGATATCAGCTTCTTGCGCTGCTGCAGGAAATCATGTGCCGTTGTCTCCCCTTCCGCGGTCAATTCCACGAAAACCAGACGGCGGTCATCCTGATCCCGCTGCCTGACCACCAGCCCCTGTCTCACCAGACGGCTAGTCAACCCGGTTATGGCACTCAGGGAGACACCCAGATCCTCGGCCAGTTCGCTGACGGTTTGGCGGCCCCGGAGGCCGATGGCGACAAGGACGAAGAGTTGGTTACCGGTCAGGCCCGGTATGAGCTGGGTGTTGAGCCGCGCGTAGAACTTGCGGAACCAAAAGTATATGAGTTCGCCCGTCCGGCAGTAGGCCTGGGATCTTAACTCTTCCTCGTCCAATCCCGTCACCTCCCGGAAAAAACTGACCGTCCCGCTATTTAGGCTGACCGTTGCCAAAGGCGGCAACTTCCCTCGCCCGCGCGGCGTCCACCCGGCCCTTGGTCAGGAAAAACACCAAGGGAATGGCTGCCACGATGATGATCGCCCCCACCACAAAAGCGTCGTCGATCCCCAGGGCCAGAGACTGGCGCAGGGCCAGGCCTGAAAGGGTGGAAACAGCGGCATCCCGGCCGAGATAAGCCGACAAACGATGCAATACAGTCGCGCCTGCCGGGGACGAATAGGTTATGGTGCCGGCGAGCCAGTTGTAATGGTAGATCTCCCGGCTCAGCATGATATAGGTCATGAAGGCGATTCCCAGGGACCCGGAAATCTGGCGCACCAGGCTGTTCAGGGCCGCAGCCCGGTTCACCAGGGGAGCCGGTATGGTGTACATGCCGGCGGTACCGACCGGCATCATGGCCAGACCCACCCCCAACGCCCAGAACACGACCGTAACCTGAATGCCGTGGTAGCTGGACAAAAGGCCGATCGTGTGCAGGCGGTAGGTGACGATGGCCGCCCCCGTCAGTCCCACGACGGCGGGCCAGAATGCCCCTACCTTGTCGAACAGGCGCCCGCTGATAGGCATCAAAACCCCCATGGTAAGGGCCATGGGCAAGGTCAGGAGACCGGCTTGCAAGGGGGTGTACCCCAGGAGATTCTGGACCAGGAAAGGAATCAAATACATCGTGGAAAAGAGCCCGATGGTCATCAAGCCGGTGGCAATGAGACTTATGGTGAACACGCCGTTCTTCAAAAGCCGGATATCGATCATGGGCTCACGCTGGCGCAATTCCCAGAGGGCGAAGAGCAGGAAGGCAAAGCCGCCGGTCACGAACATAGTTACAATGAACAAGGAGGTCCAGCCCTTGTCCTGCCCCTCGCTGAGGGCCAGGAGGAGGGCGAAGGAACCGTATGCCGCCAGCACCGCGCCGGGCACATCGAATTGCAGATGGGGCCTCCCGGGGAATTCCGGCAGGATCAATACCACCAGTATTATCGCTAATATGCCGATGGGAATGTTGATGGTAAAAATCAGGCGCCAATCCAAGCGGTCCACCAGGTAGCCGCCCAGGGTCGGACCGATGGTCGGGGCGGCGGCAATCGCAATACCCCACAGGCCGAGGGCTACGCCTATCTTCTCCCGCGGTACCATGGAATACATGATGCTCATGGACAGGGGCATGATCATACCGCCACCCACGGCCTGCAGCACCCGGAAACCGATCAGGACGTTGTTGCTCCAGGCCAGGCCGCACAGGAGTGAGCCCACCGTGAAGACCGTCAGGGCGAAAACATACATTTTCTTCATACCCACGCGGTCCGCCAGGAAGCCGGTCGGCGGCACCACCACGCCGGAGCCCAGGAGGTAGCCGGTAACCACCCACTGGATTTTGTCCGCCCCTACGCTGAACACCGCCATTAATTTGGGTATGGCTACGTTGACGATGGACGAGTCCAAAATGGCCATAAAGGCACCAATCACTACCACCAGCAGGGGTACCAGAGGTAAAGCCGTATCGGGGTGCAGTTCCCCGTTGACCGTCATATTCGGGTCGGCAAACGTTCCTTCCATGGAGTCTCCTTCCCCGGGCGCAGTTACCTGATGTGGATCTTTACTTCCGTGCTCATGCCCGGCACCAGGGTGAGACCCTGGTAGTTATCAATGCTGACCTTGACCGGGACCCTTTGCACCACCTTGGTGAAGCTGCCGCTGGTATTCTGCTGGGGCAGGAGGGAGAACTCGGCAGCGGTGGCCTCACCCAACTGGAGCACCCGCCCGCTAAAGGTGTGTCCGGGGAAGGCGTCCACCGTGAAGGTGACCAGTTGACCGGGCTTGACTTCGTACAAATTCGTTTCCTCTACGTTGGCCGTAACATACAAGCCGTGCAAGTCAGCCATCTCGACCACCGGGGAACCGGGAACAC
>Ga0307376_10002063_pt1 | contig 20315 bp, 17 predicted proteins | sample TR2MG_FD_202536 | JGI IMG/M metagenome (GOLD analysis project Ga0307376, IMG submission 202536) | Soil microbial communities from Risofladan, Vaasa, Finland - TR-2 | ecosystem: Environmental > Terrestrial > Soil > Coastal area > Acid sulfate soil | place: Finland: Risofladan, Vaasa | collected...
TGCCAACCGGAGAAGCGCATTCTGACCAGATCAACGGACATATTAAAGCCGCAGTGCCACAAGCTCTTGGTGTAACTTCGCGATACGTTCATTTGAGAAATGACCTGGTACTAGAACAGCATGTCCCTCTTCAATGAATGGTTGAGAAAGCCAGCGGCCAAAAAACTCTTTGAAGCTTTGCTTTTCAACGAGCCCATTCTGAATGAAGAATTCCCGCAACTTGTGGAGCTCAACGGGAAGATTATTATTGATGCTTAGGTAAAGGATGTTCCGCTTTAGCTCTTCAAGCTTTAACGAGCGTTCCCTGCGTGACCGCCACTTCTGCAGCAACCCACCCAGCAATACATCCAGCAACTTGAACAAAACCTCCATGCTTACCCCAACTTCCTTGCGAGATCCTCGGCGCGAGGATGGTAGCACCTCGCTAACATCTTCGTGTCTTTATGTCCCGTCACTTTCATTAATTCGTGCAGAGCAAGTTTTTCAGCCAATCGGCTTGTGGCCTAATGCGACAGTGCTTGCTTAACTTTTAATGACTTTGGCTTGCTGCTGGAACGGTCTTTTTCGATTATTCCCGACAATACCAGAGGGTTTTGGCGTAATTTTGGCGTAGTGAATCAGGCAATCTTGAGTAAACGGCGGTCAGCGAAAGCCACCTAAAGCATCGGCAAGCAATCGTAACTTATTGATTTGGCGGAGAAGGGGGGATTCGAACCCCCGTTGGGATATTATCCCAAACACGCTTTCCAGGCGTGCGACTTAAACCACTCATCCACCTCTCCGAAGGGCGCGCAGAATATCCCAGAACGCCTCTTGCCGCAATCAGAAATGATTTTTCCACTCGCGCATGGCAGTGAATATGCCCAGTTCACTGACACCACGCTCACTGGTGTCGGTCAGGCCGCGCTGTTGCAGGGTACGGATGATTTCCGGCTGGGTGCAGCGCAGAAACGGGTTGGTGGCTTTTTCCAGCGCGATGGTGGAAGGCAGGGTGATCTGGTTTGCCGCGCGCAGCTGTTGGGTGGTGGCGATGCGCTGCTTCACGGCGGGGTTATCCGGTTCGCATGCCAGCGCAAAGCGCAGGTTGGCGGCGGTATATTCGTGGGCGCAGTATACGCGGGTCGTGTCGGGAAGCTGTGCGAGGCGCTGCAGGGAATGGTGCAGTTGCGCCGGGGTTCCCTCGAAATTCCTGCCGCAGCCCGCACCGAACAGCACGTCTCCGCAAAATACGATTCCCGGCCCGATAAACGCGATGTGATCGTCGACGTGCCCGGGAATTTCGATGATGTCGAACTGGGCGCCAAGCCCTTCCAGCTTTAGTTTGTCGCCCTCGCGCAGTTCATCGGTGATGTGCAAATTGTTCGGATGTCGCCGCCCATACACCGGCACGTTGTATACTTCGCGCAATTCTGCGATGCCGCCGGTGTGGTCGTGGTGGCGGTGGGTACACAGGATCGCATCCAGCAGCAGTCCCTGCGCATCGAGGAAGGCCAGAACCGGGGTCGCATCGCCGGGGTCGACCACGACAGCATGCCGGTCATCGTGTATGGCCCAGATATAGTTGTCCTGCAGGGCGGGAATGGCGGTGATGTCGAACATGGAGTTAATGGAAGTCGAACGATGCCTAATTGTAAGCCAACTGCAAAAAGTTTGAGCGAATGGTTTGCCACTCCGCAGGGTGGCTATGTGCTGGCGCGTGAGCAAGCTCATTTCGATCGCACACTAAGCGATATGTTCGGCTACAACGCGTTGCAATTGGGCTTGCCCGAACATGATTTTCTGCATAGCAGCCGAATACCTTTGCATATCAGCGGGGCTAGCCAGGCTGGGAACGCGGTGCGGATACGACACACGGTGGCGGAGTCTTCAGGTTCGGGAGCCCCCGCATCGCACCCCCTCCCGCAATCGGCTGATTCCGCCATAACCGGCGACTTGGCGGGTGTCGTTGACTTGTCTGGTCGAGTGGCCGGTAGTTCCCCCAATAACGTGTCGGAGGTGCGCCTGATTTGTACCGAACTGCCGTTCGACAGCGACTGCATGGATCTGGTGGTGTTGCCGCACACGCTGGAATTCGCCGCATACCCGCACCAGATATTGCGCGAGGCGGCCCGGGTGCTGAGGCCGGAAGGCAATCTGATCATCAGCGGTTTCAATCCGCACAGCTTGTGGGGATTGCATCGCGCACTGGGCAGGCGGCAGGGTTACCCTTGGCAAGGCCAATTCATCGCGCTGCATCGCATCAGGGATTGGCTGGCATTGCTGGGCTTCGAGGTGGCGGGAGCCCGTTTTGCAGCTTATGCACCGCCGTTTCACCAGAGTAAATGGCTGGAACGCTTCTCTTTCATGGAAAGGGCCGGCGACCGCTGGTGGGCGGTGAGCGGCGGGGTGTATTTTGTGCATGCGATAAAGCGCGTGCACGGCATGCGGCTGATCAAGCCGAAGTGGAAAGAGGGGCTGGTGGGCAAGTTGTTGCCGGTCGCACCGAAGTTGAACAACAAGATCACACAGCGTAACGAGACAGAACCGCAATGAGCAATGAACCGATTGAAGTTTTTACCGATGGCGCATGCAAGGGCAATCCCGGCGTGGGCGGATGGGGCGCGCTGCTGCGCAGCAAAGGCAATGAACGCGAGCTGTTCGGCGGCGAAGCGCACACCACCAACAACCGCATGGAGCTGATGGGCGCGATTGCCGCGCTGGAAGCCTTGACGCGGCATTGCCATGTGCGGCTGCATACCGACTCGAAATATGTGCAGCAGGGCATCAGTACCTGGATACACAACTGGAAACTGCGCGGCTGGAAGACTGCCGACAAGAAACCGGTCAAGAACGAAGACCTGTGGCGCAGGCTGGATGCGCTGGCGACGCAACACAAGATCGAATGGATATGGGTCAAGGGACATGCCGGACACAGCGGCAACGAGCGCGCCGATGAATTGGCGAATCGCGGCGTGGAAATGATTTCCGAAAAGCTCGTGGCCGGCCTTCCTGCGGGGGGAGAAAACCATGCGTAAGATCGTGCTGGATACCGAAACCACCGGCCTGGATCCCAGGCAGGGGCATCGCATCATCGAACTGGCGGCGATCGAGCTGGACGGGCGCAAGGTGTCGCTGCGCCGTTTCCATCGCTATCTCAATCCCGAACGCGAGATCGAGGCGGGCGCGGTGGCGGTGCACGGTTTGACTTATGAGCGTCTGCAGAACGAGGCGAAGTTCGCCGACATTGCGGCAAGCTTTCTCGAGTTCATTCAGGGTGCCGAACTGATCATCCACAATGCGCCGTTTGATATGGGGTTCCTTAATCACGAGCTGGGCCTGATCGGTCTGCCTCCGCTGCAGAACGAAGTTAAGGATACGCTCAGGATGGCTCGCGAAATGCATCCCGGGAAAAAGAACAGTCTGGATGCGCTATGCGGCCGTTATGAAATAGACAACGCGCATCGCAGCCTGCACGGCGCGTTGCTCGATACCGAGCTGCTTGCCGAAGTGTATTTCGCGATGACGCGCGGACAGGAAAGCCTGCTCGGGGACGATCTGCCCATGGTGCGCAAACCTGCCGTGTTGAGCACCGACGCGGCACGCCCCAAGTTGAGTGTGTTGCAGCCCAGCACCGAGGAATTGGCCGAGCACGAACAGCAACTCACCGACATAGACAAAGCCAGCAAGGGCGCGTGTTTGTGGAAAAGTATGGAGGGGACAGCTTGACCAGCAGCTGGACGCGCCGCATCTCGATCAGCGTGGCTGCCATTGTGCTGCTGTATGCGGCCGCTTGCGCCTATATGTGGGCGACACAGCGCGAGCATATTTTCGAACCGCAAGCGCAGCTGCAAACCACGCCGGATCGATTGGGCATGAAGTTCGATGAATTGCGCATCCCGGTGGGCAGCGGGGCGGACAAGGGTGAGTTGCAAGCCTGGTGGATTCCCGCCACACATGCCAATGCGCCGACCTTTCTTTATCTGCACGGCAATGACCGCAACATCGCCGATCATCCGGAACATGCGCTGTACCTGCACACGCTTGGTTATAACGTGCTGGTATCGGATTATCGCGGCTATGGCAGTAGCGGCGGCGGCAAGCCCAGCGAGGCCAAGGTGTATCAGGATGCCGAAGCAGCCTGGCAGTATCTGATCAAGGTGCGCGGCGTGAAACCCCGGCAAGCTTTTATTTATGGGCATTCACTGGGCGGGGCAATTGCGATCGATCTGGCGGTGCATCATCCCGAAGCGGCAGGACTTATCACTGAAAGCACTTTTACCTCGATGGTGGCGATGGGTGAGCTCGATTATCCCTATTTGCCGGTGCGTTTGCTGCTGAACCAGCGCTTCGACTCACTGAAAAAAATATCCCGGTTGAAAATTCCCGTGCTGCTGATCCACGGCACCTGGGACAAACAAGTTCCGGCCCGGATGTCACAACAGCTCTATGATGCAGCGCCGCAGCCAAAAACGCTCACCTTGATCAAGGGCGGCGAACACGGCAACAGCGCGACGATAGGCTGGATAGAATACCGCGATGCAGTATCGGCTTTCGTCAAAAAATACGCTCATTAACCAATGCTCGTTATGAGCTTTACGGAAAAAATATGAAAACAGATGTCATTATTATCGGCTCCGGCGCGGCGGGCATGATGTGCGCCCTGCAAGCCGGACAGCGCGGCCGGTCCGTGGTACTGCTCGACCATGCCAAAAAGCTAGCGGAGAAAATTCGCATCTCCGGCGGAGGGCGCTGCAACTTCACCAACATCAACACCCGGCCGGAAAATTTCATTTCCGCCAACCCGGCCTTTTGCCGCTCGGCGCTGGCGCGCTACACGCCGCAGGATTTCATCGAGCTGCTGAAAAAGCACAATATCGGTTTCCACGAGAAGACACTCGGCCAATTGTTCTGCGACGACGAGTCGGAAGCGGTGATCGCGATGCTTAGAGGTGAATGCGAGGCGGCGGGCGTGAAACGTTTCATGAGCTGCGAGGTGAGCGAGATCAATTATTCTCCCGAACCTGAAAACGGCGAGACTAAGCAGCGTGGGCACCGTTTCCATGTCAGCACCTCACGCGAGGAATTCAACTCCGCATCGCTGGTGATTGCCACCGGCGGCCTGTCCATTCCCAAGATCGGCGCGACTCCGTATGGTTATCATGTCGCCGAACAGTTTGGCATACCCATTACCAAGCTAAAGCCCGGGCTGGTGCCGCTGACTTTTGCACCGGACGACTGGAAGCCCTATGCCGACCTGACCGGCGTCTCGCTGGATACGGTGGTGAGTTTCGGCAAGCAATCGTTCCGGGAAAACCTGCTGGTCACCCATCGCGGCCTGAGCGGCCCGGCCATTTTGCAGATTTCTTCGTATTGGCAGCACGGTGAAGCGCTGCACATCAACTTGCTGCCGGATCTGGATATGCAGGCCTTGCTTACCGAGCAGAAGGCCAGCAAGAAACTGCTGAGCAATTACCTGATCCAGTGGTTTCCGAAGAGTTTTTCGGAAGTGTGGTGTGCTGAGCTGGCCGCACACCACAAGCTGGAGAATAAACCGCTCAACCAATATAACGACAAAGAGCGCAAGCTTATCGCCGCGCAATTGCATGACTGGCAGGTCATTCCGTCCGGCACAGCCGGATATGGCAAGGCTGAAGTGACTTGCGGCGGGATCGACACGCGTGCCTTGTCATCCAAGACCATGGAATGCATTGGGGTTCCCGGCCTGTATTTCATCGGTGAGGTGGTGGATGTCACCGGGTGGCTGGGAGGCTATAATTTCCAGTGGGCGTGGGCATCAGGTTACGCGGCGGGGCAAGCTGTTTAGTACTATTGCTTTTTTAAATTATCGGTATTCAATCGGAGGAATGGACAATGCGTATCTTGTGGATGGTTTTACTGGCGTCATTGTTGAGCGGCTGCGGCTATAACACATTCCAAACCACAGACAAACAGATCAAGGAGAGTTGGACGGAAGTGCTGAATCAGTACCAGCGGCGCGCCGACCTGATTCCCAAACTGGTCAATATCGTCAATGTTTATGCCGCCGAGGAAAAGAGCGCGATACAAGATGTCACCGAGGCGAGCGCCAAGGCCGGCAGTATCCATGCCACACCCGAACTGTTCAACGACCCTGTAGCGTTCGCCAAACTCCAGGCTGCCGAGGGCCATTTGACATCCGCATTGATCCGCTTGCTGGTGGTGACGGAAAATTATCCAAAATTGCGCACCGACCAGAATTTCCGCGACCTTCAGGACCAACTTATGGAAATTGAGAATCGCTTCACCGTGGCACGCGACAGCTACATTCAGGCCGCCCAGAAATATAACGTCGCGCTTCGCACTTATCCAAGCAGCATGACTGCGATGCTATTATTTTACAAGGCGAAACCCCCGTTCACGGTGGAAAACGACAAGGAGATTTCGCCTACCCCGACGGTGGACTTGCCATCTCCCAAGGTTCCGATATCGGTGGATTGAAAGGAGACTGTCATGGGCGCGGGCTGTTGTGCCTGCGCTATCTCTGGTCTGAACGGGGCACGCCACCGATTTGCGTTACATCAAACCGGTATTTATGGAACGCGATGCCGAACACGGTCAGTGCAAATTTCATCTGGCCGCGCGCCAGGCCGACGAGGCAGCACAGCGCCAAGCGCAGCAGTGGCGGCTACTTTTTTGCGGCGAGGTATTCCCGGTTCCCTTCACCTTGCAGGCGGAAGCAGCAGAAATCCAACCTTCAAAGCAGATATCCCTCAAGCGACTTCCATGCTTCATCCGCAGTCTGTAGCGCTGCTATATCGCCGTCGTTGACAAAATTCACGGCTGAATTCAGTTCCTCGCTGTTGAGTGGCTCATGAAATCCCTGCAGCTTTTGCAATACGGTGAGGTCGGCTTCTGACGCATCGTTGCGTTGTCTGCTGCGTAGCGACAGCCGTTCCGCTAGCAAGATCGCGTCGCTGTGCACGCTGGCGATAACGAACGGTACATCAAGTTCCTGTGCCAGCGCGCGGAATCTGTCCCGTTCGGAACGGAGGATGAACGCGGCATCGACGATCACGGGGAATCCTGCTGCCAGAATGCTGCGCGCCAATTCCTGCAAACGTGCATAGGTGCGTTGTGTCGCCGCCTGGCTATAGATGTCGGTCCCGGCCTGCGCCATGCTGTCGGCCAGGGGCGCCAAACCGAATAACCGCTTGCGCTCGACATCAGAGCGGATGCGGATCGCGCCCAGCCGCTCAAGCGCGATTTGTGCCACCGTGCTCTTGCCGCAACCCGGCAATCCGTGGGTGATAATCAGCGCGGGACGCCGCCTGGTCAGGCAGCTATGTGCCAGGCGCAGGTATCCGAGGCAGGATTTCAAGCCCCGTTTAATTCTTGCGCCGCGCTGGCGGGTGCGAATCGCGGCGATTTTGGCGCGCACCATCGCGCGGTAGCCGAGATAGAAGCGCAACACGCCGACACCGGAAAAGTCGCCGGTGATTTCCAGATAGGCGTTGAGCAGGCGCCACGCCAGCTGCGGCCGCCCGCGCCGCAGCAAATCCATGACCGTGAAACTGATCTCGCTGATCACATCGATCCAGCGCAATGCAGCGCTGAACTCGATGCAGTCGAAAGGGGTGGGCACATCGTCCAGCAGCACGATATTGCCGAGGTGCAGGTCGCCGTGGCACTCGCGCACATACCCACCTGCCGCGCGCTGCCGGAACAACGGCTCGCTGGCGGCGAACTCCAGCGCACTTGCTTCGCGCACGGCTATCAGCATCGCCAGGTCTCCGGGCGTACCGAGCATCTGCTGCAGGGGCGTGAAGTTTTGTTCTGCTGCCAGCTCGATTGCGCTTGTCGCGCTATACGGTGAGTCTGCTGCGGCCGGTGGCAGCGCCTGGTGAAAATCGGCAATGGCTTCCGCCAGTTTGTCGATGTGGGCGGGGGAGACCAGTCCGCGTGCCAGCATGCGATCCATCATGCGGGATTGTGGAAAGCGCCGCATGTGCACCGCGTACTCTATGGCGGATTGCCTGACTGGCACAGGGCCCAGCAGGGGTTCTTCAGGCGTACCGCCGATTGCCACGACGTCAAGGTAGAGGTCGGGAGCAAGGCGGCGATTCAGGCGCAGTTCTTCGCCGCAATAAAAATGGCGCAGTTCCAGCGTCGAGAAATCCAGGAAGCCGAGATTGACTGCCTTCTTGATCTTGTACGCATCGTGTCCGGTCAGCAGCACCCAGGAGATGTGCGTCTCCTCAACACCGGGCTTGTCGGTGAATAATCCGGACGTGCACAGGGCGTCCACCAACTGCTGCTGGGACAACAGGTCCGCCGGGAGGTTTTTTACCAGAGGGAGTCCGGACATCATGCTTTCAATCCTTTCGCCCCTTGCATTTAGATCATTGGCCGGTTGGTTAACAGGCTGCGCATATGCATTATTATGACCTGATATATTGCGGTTTGGCAGTTTTCTTGTTAGCGTTCGTTTATATGTCATCTGCTTGTGTTATAACAAAACATCAATTCGAAACACGCATCGGGCACACTTTCACATGATCTCACTACGTCACCTGTCGTTTACCATCGTCACGATCGGGCTGATTGCCGCGCTCGTTTTTCTGTATCACAAAACCGAGGCAGTCAACCTCTCTGAGCGCAATACAGTGGTTGCGTTGTTGGGCCAATTGCAGGAAATCGAGGGACGCTGGGATAACGATGTGTTGCGCATGCACTCGGAAATGGTTCCCGGCCGGAGTATGCTGCCGGACCGCACTCCGGTAGCGAAAAGTACGCTCAGGGCGCTGCAAAATGCCATGCCACTTGTGGATAGTCCGGCATTGGACAAGAGTCTCGGACCGATAGCAAAAATATTCAACGAGAAAGCCGAGTTGGTCGAAAGTTACCGCACCGTAAACGATAACGCCAAGAATGCGCTGCTCCAGATCGTCTCCCTGGCGGGTCAGCCGGTCGTGACAGAAAGCAAATCTGCCAAGACTGCAGCGCGCCAAAAGGAATTTCTCCAGGCCATCGACCAGGTCGCCTCGGCGGCTTCGGGTTATTATTTGCTGGAACAGGATGCGCAGCGCAATGCGCTCGAAAGCTCGGCGGTAAAAATGCTGGCGCTGTTCGGTGCCGATACGGCCTTACAGAACACAGCCAACCAAATGTATGATGCTGCCCAGGAAATGCTCAAATCCGAGCCCATCAGGCAGGCTTTGTTCACCAGGATCGGGCAGTTGAATTCCGGACCCCAACTAAGTGGGCTGCTGATGTCGTTTAACAGCGAACTGGAAGCAAAACTGACCGAGAAGGAACGCTTCCGGGTTTATATGATCGCCTATGCCGCAGCACTGCTGATTGGGCTTGGTTATCTCGGTATCAGCATCATGGCGGCAAATGAATCACTGGAACGCCGCGTCACGGAACGCACCAGCGAACTTTCCGATGCGTTGCGGCATCTCAAGGAATCCGAAGTCCAGCTGATCCAGTCCGAGAAGATGTCATCACTTGGCCAGATGGTGGCCGGTGTGGCGCATGAAATAAACACCCCGCTTGCTTATGTGAACAACAGCCTGTCTGCGGTGAATGAGCGCCTTCCGGAAATCATCGTGGCAATCGGCAATTGTGAGAAACTGCTGGCCTTGCTCAACGACCCGGACATCAAGCCGGATGACTTGAACCGGCAGTACGCGCTGGTATCAGAGCAACTCGGGGAAATCAGCCATCACGCCTTGTTGGGGGAACTCACCGGTCTGGTCAAGGACGGACTGTACGGCACCACGCAAGTGGCGGAGATTGTCACCAACCTGAAGGATTTCAGCCGTCTTGATCGCAGCAAGGTGAGCAGTTTCAATGTGAACGACGGACTCAGCAGCACATTGGGACTTGCCAAGCATTTGCTTAAATCAATCAAGGTCAGCAAGCATTTCAGTGAATTGCCGCCGATCACCTGCTCGCCGTCGCAAATCAACCAGGTGTTCCTGAACCTGATCACCAACGCCGCCCAGGTGTTGCCGCCGCAGAACGGCGAAATCAGCCTGACCACGCGGCTTGAAAAGAATGGCGTTGCGGTCGATGTTGCCGACAATGGCAGCGGCATCCCGCCCGATGTGCTGCCGAAAATATTCGACCCATTTTTCACCACCAAGGAAATCGGCAAAGGTACCGGCCTCGGACTTTCAATTTCTTACCAGATTGTCAAGGATCACGGCGGCAGCATCAATGTCGACACCCAGGTCGGACGCGGTACAAAATTTACGGTCTGGTTGCCGTTGCAGCCGCCCGCCGATTCCAAGCTTGCCTCCTGAGCGAACGTGATGTCTGAACAGCAAAAAATCGGCAAATACGAAGTCCGTGCCGAACTGGGCAGGGGTGCCATGGGGACGGTCTACAAATGCTTCGACCCGCAGATTTCGCGCTGGGTCGCGATCAAGGCCGTGGTCAAGGCGTCGCTGGATCGGGCTGACCTGCAGCAATATATCAGCCGCTTCCGCCACGAAGCACAGACAGTTGGAAGGCTGGTCCATCCGCGCATCGTGCAGATCTACGACTATGGCGAGAACGAACAGCTTGCCTATATCGTGATGGAACTGGTGAACGGGAAATCGTTACAGGCCCACCTGTTGAATGGCGCAAGCTTCAGCCTGCCCGAGATCGTCCAGATTATCAGGCCTATGCTCGACGGGCTCGCCTATGTCCATTCCGAGGGCATCGTGCACCGCGATCTCAAGCCGTCCAATATCCTGATCAATAGCGACGGGCGTATCAAGATCTGCGATTTTGGCATTGCACACACCGAATCGTCCGAACTGACCCGGCTCGGCGATGTGCTGGGCTCGCTTCACTACATGTCGCCGGAGCAATTCATCGGCATGTCGATCGATTCGCGCTCGGATCTCTATTCGGTGGGCGTGATAGCCTATGAACTGCTGACCGGCAAAAAACCGTTTGTCGGCAATAGTGCAACCGTGATGCAACAGGTGATTTACGAACTCCCCGCAACTCCTTCCAGCATCAAACCGCAGCTGTCCCCGCTGATCGACCAGGTGGTCATGAAAGCGCTGGCCAAGGACCCCGCCAAACGCTACCAGACCGCCCGCGAGTTTTCCGATGCATTTCTGGAGGCAACCGGGGTCATCACCAACCACGGGGGAAATGAATCACCAACCGGCCCGTTTGCAACCCAACCGGCGGTGCAAACCAACGTTGCATCGGGTAACGGACTGATCAATGCCGCGCGCATGATTACCCCCCGGGTTGCGATGCCGCCGGCCGCGCAACCTTCCGCCCGTACCGGTAGCCTGGATTCCCGGCAGCAACCGGCTCCAGAGCCTGCACAAGAGCCAGAAGGATTGTTTGCCGACAGCGATGACAGCCAGTTCGACCTCGACAAGAGCGTCAGAAGGGCGTGTATTCTGGCGATCGACGATGAAGAGCGCATCCTGAACGGGCTGAAATCGCTGTTTCGCATGCGCTACCACGTATTTACCACCACCAATCCGAACCAGGCACTCGACTTCATCAAACGCCACAAGATCAACGTCATCATAAGTGACCAGCGCATGCCGATCATGCTCGGGGTCGAATTGTTGCGCCAGGCTCGCGAAATTTCTCCCAACTCCGTACGCATCCTGCTTACCGGCTATTCCGATCTGGCATCTATTGTCGGTTCGATCAATGACGGCGAGGTCTACCGTTTCATCAGCAAGCCCTGGAATAACCAGGAATTGCAGCAGACGGTCGCGGAAGCGGTGACCATTTCCCTGGAACTTGCCAACATTCCGTCCACCCCGGTCGCACTGCCGCGCAACCTCAAGATAGGCATCCTGGTCATCGACAAGGACGAGGGGATTTTCCGGGTTACCAAAGGGCTGATAGACGGTCTGTGTCCGGTACATTATGCAGCCAACCTGGAAGACGCGATTGCGCTGATGCAGGAACATGAAATTGCCGTGGTGCTCGCCGATGTCGGGTCGGGTAACGAAGATGTGGCGGCCATGATCAAGCTGCTCAAGCAGGAAAATCCGCAGATACTGACCATCGTCCTTACTGCCGCATCAGACTCGGACCTGGTGATCGACCTGATCAACCAGGCCCAGATTTACCGCTTCCTGAACAAACCGGTGAAGGTGAATCTGCTCAAGAAACACCTGTATGCCGCGCTTTCACATTACCTGGCATTCAAACAATCACCGCAGCTGCTTAAACAGTATCAAGTCCAGCAATCCCCGCTGGTGCGCAATTCATCGCTCGGGCAAAAAATACTTGCAGGAATAATTGCGCTGCCCGGTCGTTGGTTCAAGGCCAGATAAACCCGCCCAGTCTGGCTTGTTCCTGCCGTCACACGGCAAGCCTCCCCCGGGAAACTTCCCCCGATATTTTGTTGCGCGCTGCCCGAAACTCGCGGCAAATCGTCTGCTGCATGGCTTCTCGACAGGCGTATACCGAATCATGATTCAACCAGACCAGCAAACCGCCGAATGTTGGTTGCCGGGGTAAATATCCGCCCTGTTCGATTTAAAACAGTCAGTCAGCAAGAACGAACGGTGCTATTCGGGTGATGAACGGTATATAGCGGTAACGAGCGGTAAATTAATGGGATAAGTGGTATTGCCGCGATGGCGTGGAACGGTCAAAGTGTTCTTCGTTCGGGAAGCGCATCTGCTCCTTCCCGGCAAACAAAATGCCGGTGTGTCGGTGTTGAAATGCCGGTAAAAATTTGGAGGGATAAGCAATGATAAACCGGAATACATGGCTGTTTTGGCCCGACAGCGCTGCGCTGTCGATCTTGACCCTGGTGTTACTGGTGATGCTGTTTCTGTATGCGGCCCGGAAACCGATGCATGGGATGATCCACTCGGTATGCAATCTGGTCACACAATCCACCCGTTTCATTTCACGCTGGCTGTTCCTCAGTGCCGACAATCTGCGATTGCGCAACCAGGCAGTGTTGCTGGCGCACAGCCGGGAGAGCGCGGCATCAATGATCGACCGGGAATTCGAGCGCGTCGGCAACATCATTCGCAAGGATATGCAGGAGTTTCCTGTCCTGCAGCGCAAGTTGCTGGAGGAGGTGACGAAAATTGACGACGACTACCGCAGATGCGGCGAAGTCCCGCTTCCGCCACCGGAATGGGTGGCAGCGCTCGAATCGGTATCGCAACTCAAATCGGGTGGCGATATTCCGCGCAAACTGCTGGAAGACATCAACAAGTCCATCCAGAAAATCCATGACAAGACGATCTCGGAATATCGCCGTTCCTATGAAGAACGCCACAAGATGCTGAAGGGAATGCAACCATCGTTGCGTTCGGTGGACAAGCTGATGGGGGAGATGGACAAGAAGATGATTTCCCTGCATGCCAATGCAAAGCAGATTGATGGCGATATGACGAAATTCGCGGGCATGCGCGCCAAGGACAGCAAGACCGAACATGCGCTGACCGTATCGGCATTCGTGCAACTGGCGATTTCCTCGCTGGTGATGGTGATCGCCCTGGGCGGTGCATTCATCAACTACAAGCTGATCGCACTGCCGATGTCGGAGATGGTGGGCGCCAGCGATTACATTACCGACAATTTGAGGACGTCGGATGTGGCGGCACTGGTGATCATTCTGATGGAAGCCTCGATGGGCCTGTTCCTGCTCGAATCGTTGCGCATCACACAGCTGTTTCCCAAGATCGCCAGCATGGATGACCGCATGCGCCGCCGCTTGATGCTGGCTTCGCTGATTTTCCTGGTGATCCTGGCCGGTATCGAATCTTCCCTGGCGCTGATGCGCGACATGCTGGTCGCCGACAAGGCAGCACTGATGCATGACCTGTCATCGTCGGCGCCGGCCGCGACACAGGGCTGGATGTCGAAAATTCCAATGGCCGGCCAGATGATCATGGGCTTTGTGCTGCCGTTTGCCCTGGCGTTTGTAGCGATTCCGCTGGAAAGCGTGGTCCATTCGCTGCGCACCGTGATGGGCGTGCTGCTGGTGCAAACCATGCGCGGTCTGGGTTTCGTGCTCAGATTCACCGGTGTGGTGTTCAGGCGCTCCGCCGGGGTGTTCGAGTCGGCCTACGACATTCTGGTCGTGATACCACTGATGATGGAAAGATGGGTGGTGGGATTACGCGGCGGCACGCCAGCCAAAGAACAGGCAGAACCGGGGAGGGCATCATGAAAGGATATCTGCTGGCGTCTTTGATGCTGCTTTCAGCCCTGTTTGTCAGCGCCTGCGGCGACAGTCGCATACACAGCCAGGCAGTGTATATGCTGGTGGATACTTCCGGTTCCTATGCCAGGCAAATGAACAAGGCCGCCAATGTCATCAACTACCTGCTGGCCACACTTAACCCGGGCGACTCGCTGGCGGTGGCGAAGGTGGAAACGCGCAGCTTCACGGAAAAGGACATCGTCGCCAAGGTCACCTTTGACAAGCGTCCTTCCCAGTCCATCGAGCAGAAACGCGCGTTCAAGGCCAGGATAGACGCGTTTGCCAAGGCTGTTCACGGCAGCGCCTATACCGATATCACCGGCGGCTTGATTCAGGGCGCGGAATATCTGAACGAGACCCGGGCCGGCAACAAGACCATCGTGATCTTTTCCGATATGCAGGAAGAACTGGGCAAGGGAACAGTGCGCGATTTTCCGATCGATCTGAAAGGAATCCGTATCGTGGCGTTAAATGTCAGCAAACTGGGCACCGATAATGCCGACCCGCGTTTGTACATAGACAGGCTGGCCCGCTGGAAGGCCAGGGTGCGCAAAGCGGGCGCGACCGATTGGGTGGTGGTGAACGATCTGGACAACAACATGGAATCCATCCTGAATACCCGCTGACAGCGGTTGCTTAATCGATGCGCGTCTGACCGGGCCGGCATATGCCGGCCCGGATTTTTTTGCTATCCGGGACGGCAGCGTATTGGCTGGGCCGAGACAAGCGGGATGCCGGCAAGGTTAAGCATGAAAAATTTCAGCTGTTAAGATTAGGGAACCAATCACCTTCTTTGGCGACTATAACCATCATGCGCAAAAATCAGAACCTTGCAAAAGCGCTATTATCAAGCTGCTTAGCTGTTATCGCTCGGAATCGTATATTGGCTGGTGGGCCGCCGGCCACCAGCGCCAGATGCAATGAAAATTTCAGGTGAATAATTTTCAGGGGAATAACGATATTGTGATTCGATGCCATTTGCATCAAACGGGATCCATAACAATTGAATCCCGGAATTCGCCCGATTAATTGTCCAGAGAGGTCAACGATGCGCACCACGCCTTCCGGTGTTCATATCATCCTCATCAGCACGATTGCCTGTTATCTGCTGCAATCCGTTGCCGGTGCCGGTGCGATCACCAGTTTTGCGCTGTGGCCGTTGCAAAGCAACTTCAAGCCCTGGCAACTGGTAACCTACGCCTTCCTGCACGGCAGTATCACCCACATTGCTTTCAACATGTACGGTCTGTGGCTGTTCGGCCGGCAGGTGGAAAACTTGCTGGGACGCAGAGTGTTTCTCCAGCTCTATTTCGCCAGCGTTATATCAGCCGCATTGATGCAGTTGCTGGCCACGGCCTACAGCGGGGGCGTGTATCCAACGATAGGCGCATCCGGCGGCGTATTCGGCGTGCTGCTGGCGTATGGCATGTTCTTCCCGAACCAGGTCATCATGCTGCTGATTCCGCCGATCCCGATGCCGGCGCGGGTGTTCGTGGTCCTGTATGCAGGCCTGGAACTGATACTTGGCGTGACCGGGACGGAGGCAGGGGTGGCGCATTTCGCACATCTCGGCGGCATGGTTGGCGGATATCTGGTGATACACCACTGGCGAAGCGGGCGTGGCCGGGGACGCAGTACTTGACTGGATTACGGTATGGTTGCCATTGCACAAACAATACTGCCGCCAATCTGAAATAAATCGCAATTCATAACGAAATTCATACTGCCAATTTAATCAAACAGGAGGATAAATCATGATCAGCAATCCCATCGACATCTCCGCCCGGGTAAGTCCGGAATTGTCTGCAATCATTGCAACCCTGATCAGCCAATTTGACTCCGGCGAGTCGCTAACACTGGTCGAGATACGTTCATTCCTCATTCACGGCATGCCTGCCGAGACGGATGAGGACGAACAACTGCATCACTTCGATGTTGACGAGTCGGTCATTGATGAACTGGATCAGCTGATCGAACAATTCGGCGAATCGGCCGCGGCAATGGATTTTATCTACGCCTTTGCCAGCGAAGCGCTTTCGCGGGTGATAGAGGAAGTCATGAACGACGAGAATCGCGACAGCCCGCCAACGCTCGGAGCTGTTCAGGATGCGATAGCCGGTGGCCTGGGTGCCAGCATGATCGGCGAGGGGATTCTGGAAGAAGACGAGGACGATGTGCTGATGCCCGAGATCGAAGATCTGATCGAACGATTCGGCCCTGATGCGATGGCGGAAGATTTCTTGCGGTATGAATAGCGGGGCGCACAGCCTGCCGGTTATCAGGTTCGGTATGGGTTTGATCCGTAAAATGCCAAGGCGCGCGGCTTTCGTTGAGTTTGCCGTGCTGTAGCTCCTGATGCAGTTCCGCCATCACATGCACGGAAAATTCAGGAGTGAATTTATCAAGCGCAATGATCAACCCATATTTGCAATAATCGAAGCGATATAGGAAATGACGATGAATCCGATACTCGATGCATCAGCAAAGGCTTTTCGCGACCTGTTTCAGTTCAGGATATTGTGGATCGTGATCTGGCCGGTGCTTGGCGCAGTGCTGCTGTGGCTGGTTCTGGGCGTGACCTTCTGGGACACTTTTTCGGCTTTGATCGTCAGCGGCCTTCACCACATTGGCATCCAGCACTGGCTGGACGGTCTGGAACCGCGCTGGATTGCCAACTCAATCCAGGCAATCCTGCACATGGTCCTGTTCGTGCCGATGGTGATGATTACCGCACTGCTGATTACCGCGTTCTTTGCAATGCCTGCTTTGATCCGTCTGGTGGCCGATCGCGATTATCCGCAACTCAAACGTGAGAGCGGCGGCAGCATAGCCGGCAACCTGCTCAACGCGGTGCTTGCGATCGGTATTTTCATATCGATCTGGATGCTCACCCTGCCGCTGTGGTTTTTGGGTGTGGGCGTGGCGATGCCATTCATCGCCGCATCCTATCTGAATCAGCGATTGTTTCGCTACGATGCGCTCTCCGAGCACGGCAGCAGCGAGGAAATGAAAGTCCTGTTTTCCAGGTATCAATCGTCATGGTGGGGACTGGGCCTGCTGAGCGGCCTGCTGCAATTCGTGCCGCTGCTGAATCTGTTCGCACCGGTATTCACGGGCCTCGCCTTCATCCACTTCGGGCTTGCGCGTCTGGCCAGCCTGCGCCAGCAGGCTTAGCGAATAGGATTGTCTCGTCGCGGGCCTTGATCCTGGACAGTACTACCGGATCACCCGTTGCATGGCACCCGATACGAGGCACTTCCGCTGCAGCCATGGCGGCAGGAAGCGCCGGCAATCCTTATTTTTTGATGATGGTTACATGGTTGACAAAGGCGATGCTGGAGAAGGTGCGGTTAAGCGTTTTGCTGGTGAAATTTTTCACGGTTGTGCCGCTGTCAAACTCGATGTCATCACCTTTTTTTACATTGACTACCGATGCGGCGACAATCCAGCGCGTCTGGTTGTTCTGGCTGACCTCAAGATAGGTAAACTCGGGTATGTTGAGGATGGTGACTACCGTGCCTTTTTGCAACTGGAATGTTCCGGGCACCGCAGCCAGCGCATCATCCTGATTGTTGATGGAAGGATGCCCGGCGGGCAAGGTTCCTGTCGACGGTATTACCGGATCCGGAACAAACGGCTGCTCGGCGGGCTTTTTGTTGCATGCGGTGAGTGAAAACATGAGCAATGCTGCCATGATCGCAATGTTTCTCATTTTACTTCCTTGTCTGAAATTGATGGATGGCCAATACTACTCAAAATGTGCCGATCTTGAAATCTTTTCTTGAGCGCATCCCGATTGGGGCGAACTCGGCATTATCGGGACGAGATATAGCCGTGGTAAAAGGCCGCATGTCCTGATAGATTACGCGAGGGTCGGTGCGCAACGGCCGGCATGGGGGTAAGCGGGGCGTAAATGCCGGAAATACTGACCGATATTGCATTCACCGCAATTGCTATCGGCAGAATTGAATTTCTTTGGACTGGGGGAGTTAATGATCGGGAAGGATGGATTTCATGTGCTATTCAATTTGGCGGCGGATTCCATGTTTATCCTTGATCCGGACGGCTTTATCAGGGAAATCAACCAGACCGCTTATGCGCGACTGGGTTATAGCAAGGACGAGATGCTGGGTAAGCATATCGGCGAATTCATTCTGCCGGAATTTTCCGACAAACTGGTCGGCCGGATCGAGAAGGCGCAGAGCCAAAATTTTCTGATTTACGAGTCGGCCCAGGTGCACAAGGACGGTTCGGTGTTGCCGATCGAAGTGTGCAGCAGGGCCATCGTGCTGGAAGGCAAAAAATTGCTGTTCAATATCGTCCGCGACATCGGCGAGCGAAAGCGGCTGGACACGGCGTTGCGCGAGAGCGAGGCGCGCTTCCGTACCCTGGCCGCCGATGCGCCCGAGGCGATCGTCATCCATGATTTGGATACCGACCGGTTCATCGACGCGACAACCAGTGCAGAACGGCTGTTTGCCTGCGGCCGGGAGGTAATTCTCAACCATGGCCCCAGGCATTTCTATGCGCCCGTCCAGCCCGTATATTCGCCTTCTGTTGAAAGTATTCTTGAGCGCGGCGAGCGTATTCTTGCCGGTGAGGAAATGAAATTCGAGCGACTGGTGCGGAATGCCCGGGGCCAGGATATTCTTTGCGAGGTGAGGCTGGTTCGGCTGCCTTCGGAACAGCGCCGATTGATCCGGGCCAGTTATATCGACATCACCGAGAGGAAGCGGATCGAGAATGCGCTGCGCGAAAGCGAGGAAAAATACCGTTCGCTTTTCGAGGAGTCGCTGGATGGACTGTTTATCAGCAATGCGGCAGGGAATTTTACCGACATAAACCAGAAGGTCATCCGGATGTTTGGTTATGAATCGAAGGAAGAGATGCTGGCCCTTGATCTTGAAAAGGACTTCTATGCTTACCCTGCAGACAAGGCAAATATATTTGCTTTTGTTAATGAGAAGGGCTTTGCAGAGCTGGAGGTTATCGTCAAGACAAAGAACGACCAAAGGATAACGACGTTCTGCAGCTACAGCGCCGTCAAGGACAAGGACGGCGCTATCATTTCTTACCGCGGCATGATCCGTGATATCACCGAAAAGAAAAAATCCGAAGAGCTGATCTGGCGCCAGGCAAATTTTGACACATTGACCGGATTGCCGAATCGGGACATGTTCCACGACCGTCTCGAACAGGAAATCAAGAAGTCGTTTCGCGAATGCCTTCCCCTTGCTTTGCTCCTGATCGACCTCGATCATTTCAAGCAGGTGAATGACACACTCGGGCATGCGATGGGCGACCAACTGTTGCAGGAAGCAGCCCGGCGCATCCGCGCCTGTGTACGCGGATCGGACACGCTGGCCCGCCTCGGCGGGGATGAATTTACCGTGATTCTGTCCGCGTTGTCCGAAACCGGCCATATCGAGGATGTTGCACAAAAGATCGTGAGCAAGCTGGCACAGCCATTCCGTCTGGGCAGCGATGAAGTATATGTATCGGCCAGCATCGGCATCACCATTTATCCCAGTGATGCAGGCGACATTGATTCGCTGGTCAAGAATGCCGATCAGGCAATGTATGTGGCCAAGAGCAAGGGCCGCAATCGCTTCAGTTATTTCACCCGGTCATTGCAGATTGAGGCACAGAACCGGTTGCGCATGATCAGCGACCTGCGCGGCGCGCTGGACGGGGGGCAATTCAGCGTTCATTTTCAACCGGTCATCGAGTTGTCGACCGGACAGATCCGGAAAGCCGAAGCACTGCTCCGCTGGCATCATCCGGAACGGGGTACAGTCAATCCGTCGGATTTTATCGCGCTGGCGGAGGAAGCCGGTTTGATCAACGAGATCGGCGATTGGGTATTCAGGGAATCCGCACGCTGGGCGAGTGTATGGAACAAGCGCTGCGGGGGCGGATTTCAGATGAGCGTCAACATGTCGCCGTTACAGTTTCAGTATGGCGGCAGGATGTGCGATGCATGGGTCGAACATCTGGCCGGCCTCGGTCTATCCGGGAAAAACATGGTGGTTGAAATCACGGAAGGATTGCTGTTGAAAGCAGAGTCAGAAGTGACCGACAGTTTGTTCAAATTCCGCGATGCCGGGATACAGGTGGCAATCGATGATTTTGGCACCGGTTATTCATCGCT
>Ga0307376_10002065_pt1 | contig 20307 bp, 23 predicted proteins | sample TR2MG_FD_202536 | JGI IMG/M metagenome (GOLD analysis project Ga0307376, IMG submission 202536) | Soil microbial communities from Risofladan, Vaasa, Finland - TR-2 | ecosystem: Environmental > Terrestrial > Soil > Coastal area > Acid sulfate soil | place: Finland: Risofladan, Vaasa | collected...
CCCAGGGCTATTCGGACGGAAGCTGCGGTTCCGCTCATCCATGAACCGGTTGGCTTCCCTTTGTTCTCTGATAACAGAGGGGTCTCCGGAGAAGCCGCCATACCGCCGAATCGAGCCATCAGTCTTGTGGGACGTCCCGCGATAGGTCATCCCATATACGCGCTCTGGATTTGAGTCTGGATAGCAAGACCCGCCGCAGATGGGGACGCTCGCGCGGCCGGCCACAAACTTGGGGTGCTCCACCAGGATCATCCCCACGCCATCCTTGATTGCGCCAATGGAAATCGGCTGCACAGCAAGCCCGTGCCACTTGGTCCCCTCGGCCTCAAGGCGGCCCGTTATCATGTTGTAGCAGACGTTGTCCGGCAGGAATGAGGGCGTCGGAAGCTTCGGCTCCGGCCGCGGGGTCCTCGGAGGCGGCGGAGTCCTGTCCTCGGGCGGGGGCGGAGGCGGCCGGCGTACCGGCGGCGGCGGCTCTTCTCGGTCCTCAGGAGGCGGAGGAAGCCGTACAGGAGGCCTCCGCTGCGGGGGTCCCTCCCGGCAGATGGGCACTCGCGCGCCACCGCCAGGCATGGATGGGTGGGAGACGCTGGCGATCTCGGTGCCGTTGGGCAGCCTCGCCTGCGTTACCAGCTTGACGACAAGCCCGTCGTACGGGGTCCCCTCACAGACCAGGCTGCTGGTCTCTGGGTTGTAGCAACAAAGCTGCGGCACCGGGACCCTCTTGGGCGCGGGTACCGGGGATAGAATTTTCTTGGGCGGGACACGGGTATCAGGCGGCGGAACCCGGGTAGAAGGCGGCGGCGTATCGGACGGCGGCCGCCTCGGGACATCCACCTGGGGACGATCTCCGGGGACCTCGCAAACGGGAAACCCCCTACGGCCGGTGGACTCACAAATGTGCTGAAGGAACTTCTCAACCTCATCCGCAGGAGCCCCGGAGATGCCACACTGCACAATGCAGATACGGCCGCCGTTCGGGCTATCCTTACAATCGAGGTACTCCAGCGGAATAAGCATTCCGTGGTAGGCCGCAAGAACGCTCGACTCGGGGCAGTTCATTTGCCCGGTCTTTTCATCAATACAGCACGGCGCCTCTTCCTTCTCAGGCTCCAGGTTCTCGCAAACCAAGACTCGTGCGCCGCCGCCGGGAAGATCTGGGTGCTCGACTGACGCCCCCATAACCCCCTCGATCTCGTGCTCGTTGACGATTTTTACGACAAGCCCATCGTAGGAGGACCCCGGAGCTACCAGCGTCGATGTCTCGATATTGACGCAGGCCATCTCTGGCACGGGATCTTTGCCGACGCTCTCGTCCGTACACCCTGGAACGATCATTTCGGCGTCACCGCCTACATCGATCCGGCACATCCGCAAGCCGGTCTCTTCATCATCCCAGCAGCCGGCCGATACCTGTGCCCCGTGGAGCTTATGGTTCGTATCCCTGTGGCGAATGAAGCTGCCGTTCTCCTGAACGCACAAGTCAAATTCCTCGGGCAGACCGTCGGGCGCGGCTGGAACAGTCGGCGCCTTCAGGCGCGAAATGCTGGGAGGCACCGGGCTGCTGCCGGCCCTCTCCATTCCAGGCCCCTGCGCCAAAACAACAGGAGTGATCGATACGGTCTCCTGTTCATATCCACAGATAAGCGGAGGCTTGCTCTCGCTCAAAAGCGGATATCCCATGCTGTCGGTATGCGAAAATCTGCGATAGGTGACCATGCTTGTCCCTTTTTAGCCCACCCTGCAATGCGGGGGCTGCCCACTGTAGGCTCTTCCGAGTTGCTCAATCTCTAGTGATGGGTCGTATTGTATCACGCCCCTTGGTGTTTGAACTTCTGAGACCACATGAAACACGCCTGTTTCGCCACGCGGAAGAATTGCCGGCCAAGCCTTTCTTCCCTCAAACCTATGGATAGAAACATCGACGCCGATGATGTCAATGCACAGGCCTTTTTCCGGCTCTTTGAGCAACGCGGGAATTGTCCTGATATCTCCGATTTGACTAAGCGTATCTTTGTTACGCGTATCGTACTTAATCATTCCGGACGACAGCACGCAAACATGCTCAGGGTGGCGCTGAAGATGCATGACGTTAATTGCGATAGCGGCCTCCAGCATGGCCAAGCCCTGCATCGCCACTTCCTCAACATCAAGATTCTTGTCGTCTACGTGAACAACGAATTTGAACATTCTTATGCTTCCACAATGAAGGTAGCAACCCAGTCGATGGCGGGGCCGCCCGGCGGGCTTACGAAGGAAAGAAAAGTCGCATTTGGGACAGCCACACGCGCCGACTCCAGGCGGCCGGGCAGCATGGAAATTCTTCCTACAGAGGAAGCGTCAACTCCGCCGGTGGCATACTCAAAGGAGATTCTGTACGTCGCGGGAAGAGGGATTACTGCTCCTATAGTGTTTGCCCGAATTCTTACAGACCTTGAGCCGGGAGGGATTTGTATAAATCCGGTGCCGCCGCTGCCCACAGAAACAGTCCGTGTAACCTGATCTGTAATCTGTGTGACATTCTGGTACGTCGGAATAATACGTCCAGTGGCCATCGTGTTTTCGGCAATGCCGCCATCCGGAAATGTAGGAGTTGCCCCTGGGTTGATTGCGTCTACCTCAGACCCCTGCGCCACACCGTTCAAAGATGGCAGAAGAATAAAGGTCGTGACTCCCCATCCGTAAAACGAAAAGCTTGAGGTCCCATGAATATTTACATCAAAGTAGCGACCGCCTGATTCGTCATAGACCATCACACGCCCCTTCAGCACGGTTGCCGTTGGCCCCGTCCCGACAATCCCGGACTCCACAAGAGGAGGGTTGCTGGCATCAGATAGGGACGATGTGGCAAAGAAGCTAACGTGCCAAAATCTCGGCCGTGTATCGGCAGACCTCGCGGTGGCAATCGCAATGGGGATATCGAAAATTAGATCTGCGGACGCAGCCGGCAATGGCGGGAAGACGCGCGAGAAAAACTGCGCTCGCCTAAACTGGGAAACGCCAGCGCCAGCCTCACCAACATCCAGATCGTTGAAATTCTTCGGTCTCTCCCTGAACCCAAACTGCTTGGGCCTCGACCGCGGCATCTTCTTGCGATCAATAGGAGCCTCCGCCACTGGATTGTCCAGGGTTGGATATATGGTCGGAACAGCCTGGTTTGTGAGAGGCTGCCCAAATTCCACACCCTCTCCATCGGACGACATCTCATCCAGGTGGGGGTTCCTGTCCCTTCTCATTGCAAGCTTCCGCGCCATCTATTTTAGGCCTCCACCGTAAATGTGGCGATCCAGGTTCTCTCAAGAGGGGCCACTACGCTATCAATGAACGTGATGAATTTTGCATTCGGCACTTCGATTGTTTCTGTTTCCAGAAGTCCTGGAATCATGAAGATCAGCCCCATCGCATTCGCTGCGGTCAGTGTTGGCGCGACCGAAAACGCAATGGCGTAATCAGCGGGAAGAGGGCCAACCCCAGTCGTCGTCCGAAGCTGCACCTGCGTTGTGCCTGGAGGAATCTCTATTGCCCCAGTTCCGCCAGCGGGCACAGTGACGCTGCCTGTAATGTTGTCCGTAATCTGTGTGGCATTCTGAAAGATCGGAATCACACGAGCCGCGCAAAATGAATCCTCAACAGTCCCTGAGACACCAAGTATATTTTGATCCGGGTTCTGCTGATCCACCTCAAATCCCAACTGCGTTCCATTGGGGGACTCGGGCAAGAGAATGAACACGGTTACCGCAAATGCGTAAATTGAAAAACTCCGAGTGCCCAAGGTGTCAACATCGAAAAAGCGGCCGCCAGATTCGTCTTGAATCAGAACCCGCCCGCGGAGAAGGGAGACGGACGGGCCAAGATTAGAGGCACCTTGTATTCCACTTGGCGGCAAGGGCGATACGATATTCCCGCCGGGCGGGACATCGCGGATTACACCATTGCCGAAAAAGCTTATGTGGAAAAAGCGGGGCCGCGTGTCAGAGGAGCGGCCAGTCGCCATGCCAATCGCGCGGTTCCAGACCAGGTCTGACGCAGCGATGATGGGAAGCCCGGCGTCATCAACTGTGGCCAACTGTGTGAAAAACTTACCCCTACGAAATTGGGAAAGGCCAGACGCGGCATCGCCCGGCGGAACATCATTGATGTTGAACGGGCGCATCGCAAAGCCAAGCGCGCGCTGACGATCCTGCCAGGGCCTTGGGCGCATGCGGTCAAACGGTGGCTCTTGGACCGGATTGTCCATGTACATCCCCTTCCGATTGATAACCTCGACCTCGGAGGTCTCCATCGGCTCAGGTCTAATGTAGGCCCCATGCGGTGCATGCCTCCTATTATCCTGGGGAGGCGCCATGGTTCCAAATCGGCGCAATTGTCTCTTGCTCATGATGTCACCCTGATTTTACAACCTAAGCTGAAAAATCCCAACCTAGAAAATAAACATGAAAAAAGGACGAGGGCAAAACGACCCCCGCCCTTTTTCTTTTTTATCGAGCGCCTGGTTTAGATGTATCCATCTAGGCTGCTGACAGCATTGCCCCAGATGCAGGCAAAGACCTGAATCGCGGTATTCGCATTAAGGTTGAAGAGACTAATCTGCAACTCTCTTGCGAGGCCAGTTGTTGAGAATACCGACCAGTTGATCAGCAAGGGCTCATCCGAACGATTGAACACGTCCGAAAGAAGCTCGCCGCCGCCAACACCAGTGCCTGTCGGAATGGTCTTGTTGATGGCCATCTGCGGGCTGCCGCCAACGGTCACAGCGCCAATGGTGAACCGAAGATTTGTACCCGGCGCATTTGGGTCGATGCCGAACAGGTACACGGCCTTGGGCTCAAAGTACGGACTCACAGTCGGAAGGACTGAGAGAACCCCGTCTACGCCAGCCGCAATGGTGACGGTGCCGGCAACCTGCTGCCATCCGCAGTACGTGGGCAGCCCGTAGCACCCGGGATAGGTCTCTACACCACCCTCGCCAGCGTAGAACTGCTCTTCGCCATCCGGCATCTGCGGGTCGCAGCCCGGAGTGCCTCGTCCTCGTCTCGGAATTCGTGAAGCGTCTACAGACATTTCTTATCCTTTCAAAAAAAGAAAGGGGAAGGAGAACGAGTCCCCTTCCCCTTTTCATTCCCTAGATGGTCGTCTTACACGTACCCATCAAGGCTGCTGACAGCGTTACCCCAGATGCAGGCAAAGACCTGAATCGCGGTGTTCGCATTGAGGTTGAAGAGGTTAATCTGCAACTCTCGGGCAAGACCCGTGGTCGAGAACACGGACCAGTTGATCAGCAGAGGCTCGTCCGAACGGTTGAACACGTCCGAAAGAAGCTCGCCACCACCCACACCGGTACCGGTGGGAATGGTCTTGTTGATGGCCATCTGCGGGCTACCACCAACGGTAACGGCGCCAATGGTGAACCGCAGGTTGGTACCCGGAGCGTTCGGATCGATACCGAACAGGTACACAGCCTTGGGCTCAAAGTACGGGCTAACGGTCGGAAGGACCGAAAGGACCCCATCTACACCGGCCGCAATGGTGACGGTACCGGCGACTTGCTGCCAACCACAGTACGTGGGCAGGCCATAGCAACCGGGGTACGTCTCCACGCCACCCTCACCAGCGTAGAAGCTCTGGTCTCCATCGACCATGCTGGCCGTGTAGGCCCCGTCTCCACGACCGCGGTCGTGTCCCTGACGGTCCACGAAGGACTGGCGAACAGAACCGGTAAGCTGACCGGATCCTCCGGCAAAACGATATCCACTTGACATTTTTCTTATTCCTTGAAATTTGCTCAGAATGAGCGTTGCTTTTTTGTTGCCTTTATCCACTCGTTTTCGGGGTCACCGAAAGCTTGTTGTGGATCCAAAAAACAGCGTTGTTCTTTGGCTACCTCATAAGGTTGGGCTTTTAGTTGACCCGCCCAACCTTTTTTCCTCGAAGGCTCGAACTTCTTAGTCCTCGGCTTCCAGACCCTTCTCGTGCGCCAGACGGCTGGCCCAAGAGGTCAGAGCACCAATTCCGGCGGCACGAACGGTATCGCTCATCTTGCCACCCATCTTCATCAGACCAACCGCGGCAAGACCGCCACCGATCATAAGGTCCAGGTCTACGCCAGCAATCTGCTGCGCCTCGGCAAGCTCCTCTTCAGAAGCACCGGCGCCAACAGACGCCTCCTTGGTACCCATCAGGTAACCAACACCGGCACCAGAGCCAACGGTGATCACGTCGCGGATAAGGACTTCACCCTCATCACGAGCCTGCTTGCGGGACTTGTCCATGCGTCGCTTCAGCGATGCGTACTGCTCGGCAAGTTCCTTCTTGGAGATATCAGCGAGTGAAGCTTCTTTGGCCATCTTGAATCTTTTCCTGTTGCGTGTTTTGCGCGAAATTTGCGGGTGCGACACACCCGAATTGATTGAGCCCCACCTTCGCTTATTTTTTTCCATTTGAAAATGGGTCAGAGTAAATCCGTACACGTACCAAAACGCCAATGATTACAACATCTTCATTAATGTGTTCCGTTTTTCTCCCCATGTGTTAATATCAAAACATGGCATTTGAGGATCTATCCCACACGCCGGCCTTTGAATTGCCGGACTATGCGCCGCCCATCACCCCAGACGCCCTATCCCTTATTGAGGAATGGCACCAAGGGCTCCACCGAGTCGTAGTAGCCAAGCAAATGCGTAGGGATACCTACGAATTGGTGGCCACGATCACGGTGCAGGAAGGCGGCAATTCGAAAACCCACCCGGCGGCCAACCCTGATGACATCGCCGAATACGTGATGATGTGCATCCAGTGGGAGATCGAGCGCTCAGATAATCCGGGAATCTACAGAATGAAGCTCTTCGGAGCCCCCGGGAAAGGCCGCTTCGACAAGTCCAAGCATATCGACACCCGCGGAGAAGGGGACGCCAGAGACATCAACGTACTCACAGAGGGGGAGTTGAATGAACAGCAGTCCCAGTACATCGGCGAACTCCACAGCCAGATCGTTGCCCAAAACGAAATCCTCATGGGCATGGTCAAGCCGCTCCTCAACGAGAATAAGGAGATGATGAAAATCCTCGGAGAAGCCGTGAAGAACAGCGCCGAGGTCGAGGCGGTCAGAAACAAGCACGCCATCGAAATGAAAATTCATAACGATGATGTGAAGATCCGCGAGGAAGAAGCCGAGCAGAAAATGAAGCGCTGGATGGAGCTTCTTGGCGTAGTGAAGGAGTCCGGCGCAACTGAGGCGATCTTCAAGGCGCTTGCGAAGAAGCTGAATCAGTCCGCTCAAGATTCCGGAGAGAAAACAAGGCAGGCAAGGGAAAAGAAGGAAGAAGAAGATAGCGAGAAAGAGGAGGAGGCGGAGCGCAAAGAATTAGAGGCTGGAGATAAGAAAAAGAAGAAAAAAAAGAAGAAGAAGAAAAAGAAAATCGAAGAGCAGATAACCGAGTCAGAGGGGCAAGTTATCGCAGAGGCAGAGGACGAGTTTTTACGCGAAGGGCTCGCCATGATGGAGAGCAGCCCCCTGGTGCTCTGCGCCCAGTCGCTCAGGCTGAGCATCGAAGAGAAGGACCAATGGTCCCTGGCTGAGGAGATCTTGACAAATGATCAGTATGCTCAGTTGATCAGCATTACCGAATCCGCGACCGACGAAGACCTCATCCAAAAGATGAAGGAACTTTATGAAATGCGCGGTCTCAAACGGCTTTTGAAGCTCGGTGAGCACCTGGACGAGGGGCAAACCAAGTTCATGGACGAGTTGGTCAAGGCCGCAATGGCCACTTAATATTCCTCACATCGTACTCAGGACGCAAATACTATGACAAACGACGACAATATAATCGCCGATCTCTTGAAGAAAATCGACAATCTCCAAGAGGCTATCGCTGTTCAAAATAACTTCATCATGAAGATGGCTACGTATCGTGATGAGCGTGATGATAAATCGGCGGAAATCCAACACGAACGATTCAAGGAACTCAAAGACCTCATAATGACCACAGGCATAATCGAGATCTTCACCAAATGGCTCGTGGACAAAGACCACGCCAGCCGGCGCCCACCCTATTCCGCCAGCCGTCCAACCAAAGACAATCCGGCCGATGAGCCGGATGCCGATGAAAACCTGGGCTCTTGACGTCATGGGGCGTCGGACTTACGGTGGTGTCATGGCCGACAAAGACCCCATCCTCATGAGCGTCTGACAGTCAGCCCACGGGCGCGGCTAGCTCAGTTGGCGGAGCAGCAGGTGTAGACAACCTGGTTTCGGAGGCGGGTTCGAACCCCGTACCGCGCACAAAATTTTTGACACACTTCTGCATCGTCAGAAGTGACCTGCCCCTGGGCGTGGTCGCCGCGCAGCTTGTACACGCTGCGGGCGAATCTGCCCCGGGAGATCTCGCGTCAGGCACGCATGCCGTTGTCCTTGGCGTAGACAATGAGGCCGAGCTTCAAGAAATTGAAGCCCGGCTTTTTCAATTTGATGTGCCCTATCACGCAATCCGAGAACCGGACGCGCCGTGGCAGGGTGCATTAATGGCCATCGGCGTGGTGCCTATGGTTCCAACAAAACAACTGCGCAAGGTCACCAAGAAATTGCGCCTACTCAGCTAGGAAAAACAAGATGGAAAATATCGATATCCCTAAACTCGTCACGCATATCAAGGAAGCCGAAGCGATGCAGAGGTCGGGGAAGTGGAATGCCTACACTAAAGAGCGCGGCCTTGGGCAACAGGTGTCGCAGTGGTGGCGCGCAGACTCCTACGAGGAGCATGTGACCGGCCTGTATACCCTGCGCGCCTATCTGCGTGGACGGATACACCGGAAGAATCCGCCTGCCTCCATTCGCGATTTCAATCGAACTATGGAAGAGACCGGACGGCCAGGCCGGATGAAGTGGGACATGGAGGAGCATAGTCGGCGCATCGCCGAGGCGGTTGCTCAGCGCTACCTCATCGAAGATGATAAGCCTGCTGCGCAAGAAGAAGCCCGACCCCCTGAAATAAAGGGCCGGGCTTCTTTTCTGACTCGCCTGCTTGGAGGCTAGCCGGCCGGCGAAGCGCTTGCCTTCTCCGCACCCGCGACCACGCTGTCCTTGAAGGAGGTAGCCTCACCCTTCAACTCAGGCGAGCCGCTCATCTCGGGGCGGGGTCCGCCGACCTGCTTGCGCAGGGCCCGGACCTCATCACGGAGCGTCAGCAGTTCGCCGAAGATCGCCAGAACAACGCGAGCCTGGGGATCGATCTCCTGCACCACCGTCTCGGGCAGCCCAATAATAAAGCTCCCGTCGCTCAGGGCAATCCCCGTCTTGTCACCACGACGAGGGTGCCAAGGGATCTTGATGATGTCCTCTTCCTCAATGTTCTCAACCTGCTCCTGCAGTGCATGCATCTGCTGCTGGATGCGGCGAATACGGTCGTCTTTTTCTTCTGCCATTTCCTTCTTCTTTCGGTATAGGGCCTTATCGGCCAGTTGCTGTTCTATCACTTTTTGAATATAGCGCCAAGCGATTGTCGTAACTTGCTGTCCTGACGCTCCTTGTCGTCATTCGCCCACGTTGTTTCACCAGGCATTATCGTGCCATCCAATATCGTCACGGGGCAGCGGCTGCAGAACCAGGCATACAAGCCCGGCGACCACTGTGACATCTTTGTTGAAACCGCCCGATAAGGCATCGACTCATGACAGTTGGGGCATGAGTTCTTCCCCTGCCTCGCCCGAATAATTTCGAGCCTTGCTGGTCTTGTCTTCTTTGTACCGATCTCTGCTGCCAACACTTATCTCCTCCTGGGGCCACAAAGCTCCCAAGAAAAGACTCCCTTCGACAAGACCAGCTTTCTTCAGTGAGAAAACGCATCCTAATTGGCTTGGCCTGACTCTTGCTTTAGGTTCAGATAAATCGCGCCGATGGGTGCGCAAAGTGATTCACGTATGTAGCTGCCTGAATTTGGAACAAACGCACAGTTCCGATGGTGCTGCACAGGTACAACACAGGTGTTCACACTTGTGATTCTGGGGTTTAGGTGTGGTTCCATGTCTAATATCTGCATATTAGACACACTTCACACATTGAAAGGGGTAAGCGGCTCTAAGAGTAGAAAACGAAAAAAAATAAATATAAAATAGTAGTTATAGGGTTATACGATATACGGCATATAGTAATACTTTTTCAATTCTCTACCTATACTGGATAGGGCCTGTCTCCCCGTGAAGTGTGCGTTTGTGCCGATATCTGACAGCTAGGCATGGTTGAACATTGTTTAAATGTGTGCAAGCACCTGTGCAGAAGTGTGCAGGCACGCTAGAAGTGTGCAGCGTGTGCGGCGTGATATGCGCAATCGCGCGGCTCACACCCGCGCTCGGCGTGCAAACATTTACACATCGGAATCATTACCCTCAACCAGTTGCAACTGAGTGCCTATCTTTTGGATGCCCTTGATCCCACGCTTCGACCCCACGCGAACCTTCAGGTATCCAAGCGCCTCAACCCTTTGTCGGATAGCCTTTTTAGTCCACTCTCTACCCGAGTGATAGTCATTGAAGAGCTTCGTCAACTCTTCGATGCTAATCACCCCGGTGGGTGTGGCTTCCACAAGGCCGCTCTCCTCCAGGAAGTCGTGAACGGGATTCTCGTCCAGCTTGTACTTCTCGATGGCATCGACGCTGGACTTGACCTTAGGCCAGTTGCCATTCAGCTTATATAGCTGTCTTGCGCCTTCTACAGCCCAGGCCAGAACACCCTCGATCTCCTTTTTAATCTTGTCCTCAAGGTGAGGGTCTCTCTTATCCTCAGCGATTGGGCAGTCGAATGTCAGGATAAGCAGGCGTTCGAAGACGCCGCTGGAGGGGTCATTGATAGCTGGGAGGTTATTCGTGGCGAAGATGTGCTTCGCAGTGGGGGTGTATTGCTCGGGCGCGATGTGCTTTTGATCGATCTGGATGGTGTCGCCAGCGGACACCATAGCTTTGAAGCCGCCGTCGCCGATGAGTTGGCCCTTGGGAAGGTCCGGGATGACGTTGAGCGCGGCACCCTTGATGGGTGCGCAGGCGCGAGGGTCATTCATTTTGGACGGCAGGATGCCGCAGGTGTAGTCCGTGCCCCCGACAAGCTCTGTCGCCACCATGCAGACCTGGCTCTTGCCGGTGTGAGGCGGCCCATACAGCATGAGGGCCTTCTTGTAGCGGGCGTGAGGCATCAGGCAGTAGCCGAGGAAAAGCTGGATGGCATGCTTCTCCTCATCGCGCCCCGGCAACCAGTCTTCGAGACACCTGTGCCACGTAGGACATTTGGCATCCGGGTTGTACTTGTAGGGGACAACCCGCTCAAGATAATCACCAGGCTCATGAGGACGGGTCTCACCCGTCATGAAATCAAGGACGCCATCGAGCACGGGGATTTCCGTGGGCTTCACCTGATTCCATTCAATCCTTTTCTGGTGGGTTTTATTCTTCACACGGAGGATCGTCTCATTTGAGAAGTTGACACAGAACTCATTTGGAGTCGTGTACTGCATAACGGCCTTTTCGACAGTATGCCTACTCGTGGGAATCCATTTTGAGTTGTCGTAGAAATACCACTGCCCGCTGTCTTCGTGGGTGATGTGGTATTCCTTGATGATGATGTGCGCAGCCTCCAATGGGTCTCGGTCTATGTCGCCGTAGATAGGCGGCAGGTCCGAGAGGATATCTGCGGACGATAGGCCAAGGCGCTCACCGGGCTTGCGCTTTTTTTTACTCTTTTTTTTAGCCTTCTTCTTGCCCTTATCCTTGCCCTTGGATTTAGGCTTATCGATTGAGACGACTGAGGACATGCCCCCTTCATCGTCATCGCCGCTGACAGCCCTCAGACGCTGCCCCTCCTCGCGCTCGGCCCAGACATGCCCCTCGGGGTCAGGCGGTGCGGCCTCGAACGGGGCATCAACCTGCCCGAAGCTTCGGACCTCGATACCCGGGTTTGAATCGTGCCACGGCGTATCCAGCGGGACCCGGACGTCGGCGGCCGACGGTGTCCAGCGAGAGCCAGGGCGGTCTACGTCGAGCTTATTCCCCGCAGGGTATTTTGGGACCGCCCTATCGAAGTCGTACCGAAGCTGCCTCTCATCCCACGGTGGAAGGCAGGTCTGGTTCCACTGCAAAAGCATCGACCAGAAGGTGGACTCGGGGATGTCGAAATCATGCCCAGCCCGGCAAGCCTGCAGCGTCGTGGCATGGCCGCCGCTTCCTTCTATAGCGGGGCCGATGCCGGCGAGGTATCCCTCGCACCGCTTGATCTTGTCCTCCAGAGAAATATCCCTACGAGACTGTCCCGTGCCCAACGCACGCGGGACAAGCGTCGGAATCCTTGGGGCAACCGGAGAAACTTCTTCAAGCTGCATGCCCTCGAAAAGTTCATCTATGGTGTAGAGGCGCCCGGTGTCTACATGCTCAAGCTCAACAAGCAGTGGGTCTTTCTTGTGATGCGAAAAACCAGGCAGCCGCATGACGCGCGCGAGATCGTTAACCTGACTGTCAGTGCCAAACTTGGCGGCAAGGGCTTTCTGAACTTGGTAGAACCGCTCCAAAGACTCGCCGCGGTGCAGCAGCCAATAAGCATGTATGCCGCGCGCACTGCGAACAATGATATTGGGCTTCTGCTCGACATCATCAAAGGAGACCTCAACGTTGTCGCAGTCGATGAATGCGGCACGGAGTTCCTGAACGTTGGCATTGCTACGCCTCCCGGAGATTCGATTAACAGCAACAAATACCCCGGCCCTCTGCCCATTCATGTTGAGCAAGAAGTCTTTGACTTGGCCGAGTGTGCCTGATCGTATTTTGGCTAGTGTCTCATCTTTGCGATTCTCATCATCATCGAATGTTTGGAAAGAGTGTTGTGTGTCACCCTCGTCTGCGGCTGTCAGTGCAGACAAAAATGTACCAGCCTGGTCAAAATCGGGCATGGCCTCCTACGAAAAGTGGAAAGAAAAAATAGAGGGAGCTACTGCTATAGCCTATGCAGTAGCTCCCTCTCGCTGTTTTTTAGCTGACGCCTCATACTTCTTCAGGTACTTCCAGAAGAACTTAGGTGTAGCTATTCCCGTCTGCCTGCTGGGCCATTCGCCATAGACTTGCTGATACCGCATCTTGGCCCAATTCGGTTTATACCCTTCTTCCTGACACCGAAGACACCATCTATTGAAGTTGTCTTGCCGCTCCTTCACAGGCACCGAATGAGCATGTGGGCGGCCATTATTGATATTACCGGCGTTGAGTTCTACAAGCTCCTCGTCGGTGTACTGGAGTTCTCGCTTCGGAAACTCGTATCCACACTCGTTACAAGCCGGAGTCGAGATGTGACACAGGGTTTCGCAATCCGGACACTCCCGCATGGGAGCGCCAGCGTCTCCCTTGCGGGCCCTTTTCTCTCTACCCATAAGAGAGAACTCTTCAGGCTCATTCACAAACCCGTGGGTGCGGGTCCAATCAGCATGGTCGAACAGGAACGCAAACCGCTTGTCATCATCGGGGCGCATTAGCCTGCCGATCATTTGCTTTTGCAGATTGCGGGAGCGTGTAATTCTGGCGCCGATAATAGCCTCAAGGTGAGGGAGGTCCCAGCCCTCGGTGAGGATGCCAAAATTGCTGACGACGGTGAGGACGCGACTGCGGAGGTCAGCAAGGATTTGCCTGCGGAGTTCCTTCGGCGTCTTGCCGTCAATGTGCGCGGCTGCGACACCAGCGTTCTTGAACTGCTCTACGATGAGGTGGCTCTGCCTGATGGACGGGGCGAACACCGCTGTGCAGGCGTTGCAATCAGTCCTCACCAAGCCACCATCATCATCGAATTCTGCGGTAGTCCCTGTAGCGGCAGAGCATCGCTTTGCCCAGTTCTTCAACAGGTCACCGCGAAGAACGGTTCCCTCCATGGCCTTGGCGGAGTCCTTTTTGTTGTAGTCTCCGGCCGTGACGCGGATGTTTGTTTTATCGATCTCCGGCGCACCGTAGACAGTAGGCATAACCAGATAGCCCAAATCGATGAGTTCCTGCACGGCCGCGACCTCGACCAAAGATTGGTATAGCTCGAACCTTTCCCGGTCCTTGGGCTTGAGCTTATCTTGGCCAGGAAGATCAACCTCTCCGAGCCCCTTGCCGTCCATCCTATATGGAGTGGCCGTAAGGCCGAGGACAACTGGGTTGTTGTAGCGCTCCAGAATTTTGATGTACGTAGGAGATGTGCTTCTATGCGCCTCATCAACGATGAGAATGTCTGCATCCCAATGGTCACGATTGATAAGCGTATCGATGGACGCAACCTGAACGCTGGCTTCTGGATTTGCGAGCTTAGACTTCCCCTGGATGATTCCATGGGAAACGCCCATGTCATCAAGGCGCTCACTGCACTGCTGGATAAGCTCAGTTCTGTGGGCGAGGAAGATTGACTTCTTGCCCTTCCCCTGGGCCCCAGATATGACCTCTCCTGCTATTGTGGTTTTTCCAGCCCCGGTTGGAGCAACCACAAGAATACGACGGCGCCCAAGGGAAAGCTCCCCGCGCAGCCGGTCCAGGCAGTCAACCTGATACGGACGTAACGTAACCACGAGTTAGTGATTCAACTTGTCGAGCGTTGAGCGATGCAGAGACGACAACCAACAACCCCTAGAGCGCGCAGACATCGCATGGGGACGGACCGTAGCACGGCCCAGGCCCGAGGCACAAGCGCCTTGTTGCAATCGGCCGCAGGGGCGCGCAGACGACTGCGCATCAGGTTGCATGTAAGAAATCTTATCGTCACCTTGACAGTCGCGCGGCCCAACCGTAGGTTGCGTGCTCTATATGAAGCCCCGAAGTAAAAATCCGAAGATCCCTGCACTGACACAAGCAATTGGATATCTTGCAGGATATGCAAACGATAAGAAGGAGGAAGATCGGCTTTATGGCGTAATCGCCTGGGCGGTGATGCGATGGCCGGATGACTCGCCAGATGAGGTCGTCGGTCAAGTCTTCAACGGCCAGTACATCACCGAGGCCGACGCGATGGGTGAGGAAGAGGGGATCGGTTCCTTCATCGGTTACTTTACCGATGACAAGGAAGGTCGCGGAAACTTTGCCAAAGCCGCCGACATGTGGCGCGAAGCAGGGGGAAGTGAGGCTGAAGATGAAGAAGAGGAAGGCGAAGAGGAAGAAGACGAGGACGAAGAGGGGTGGGACGAAGACGAGGAAGACGAAGAAGGCGACGACGAAGAGGTGGAGTTCTAAGATGAAACTTTCCAAGCTTCAAGAACTGAACAGCCTGCTGGAAAAACGGGCGGTTCTCCAGCACTTTGTAGACTCCGCACCTGGGAGCCTGTACATCGGGATGACCGATGTACAAAACCAAATCGGGCTTCATAAAGAACTCGATATGAAGGTTCGCATTCTTCTCGCTGTCCAGATCGACAAGATGGAAGAAGAAATGAAGGCCTCCGGAATTGACATGTCCCCGGAGAAAAAAGAGCCAGAAAAAAAGGCGCCGGAATCGCCACCGGAAGGGGTGATTGATGCAACGGCTAGTGAGCCTGGTGAAGAAAGCAAGAAGCCTGCCGCCCCCGAAGAAAGCTCCGGGGCCGATGAAGAGGGTTCGCCTGGGTGAAGATTTTGATGTAGTCTGCCGGGGCAGCACGGACGTTGGTCTGCGCTACTTCATACGGTATAAACGAGAGCCAATCGTAATGTGTAAGGATTGGCAGAGGCTATTGGAGCATATGCAATGGCACACACAGTAAGCGCATACAGAATACGGCTTGACGACATGTCATGCGATGAGGATGGCTGTGAGGATCAGGCTGAAATCGCGATCTTCTACAGGTCGAATGAGGGGGAATCTTTCCATCAGTTCTGGTGCGCCGTGCACGACAAGACGCTTTCTCCTGGCTCGAAGGTATTCGAGGTTGCAGAACCCTGGCCTCCGGTGGACGCCGACGATGAAGTCCTTGTTGACGACTTGGTACGCCGACGCATGGAGCACAAAAAGACCAAGGAAGAGAATTGATGGGTGATGTAATCAACTGGAAGGACCGCTATGGCGACAGGTACCCAGATCCCGAAACAATTTGCCTGGGCCCCTGCGACGGCATGGGCTGCTTCCCGCTGAACAGGAACGACAGGAATCCCGAGTACAAGCGCCTGTGGGATGAGGCGGAGCGGAAAAAATCAAGCAGGCGCGGTTGGCATTTTGTGAAGTGCCCAGATTGCAAAGGAACAGGAAAGAAGGGGGTATCAGAATGACCAAAATCGAAGTCCTAGACCACGGATATGCGACTCATATCGAGTCATGGGGTAGCGACGAGGGCATAGTCGAAGCCGCAAGAATGTCAACCAACAAGGGGTTCAACGGTTGGGGACCGGTTCTCGTTGAAGAGAAGTGCAAGGAATGCGGCGGCATCGGGATGGTTGGCGGCGGTCGCTATGCAAAGGCGTGCGGGGCATGCGAGGGGATTGGCTTCATCAGGACAGGCGAGGCCAAGCCTGGTGACGAGAAGCTGCTTCGTTATCTGTATGAGCACAAGCACTCCACACCATTCGAAATGGCGGGTCTGACCATCGAGGTTCAGGCGCCTATTTTAGTGTTTAGGCAGTGGCATAGGCACAGAACGCAATGTCTTGCCCCCGACACGCTTGTGCATTTTGAACGCCGCGGACAGAATGGTAAGCGCTATGTTTACAAGATGCGAATCGAAGATGTATGGAAGAAATGGCAGCCGACGATACGAAGGTCTCGTCCTGAGCGCCAGACCAATGCTCTATTTAAGCGTAAGCGCATTCAGGGAATGTCGCTCCGCTGTCTTGATGAAGAGGCTGGCGAAGTCATTAAAACCAGCGTTGTGGATGTAATTAAGGGAGAGCCGAAGGCGATGGTCTGTGTAACGACAGCTTCGGGGCGGTCTATCACAGCAACGCGGGCCCACCGTTTTATGACTTCGCGAGGGTGGATGCAGCTTGGAGAGGCCATTGAAACCAAGGCTATGCTGACCCTTGAGGGTACTACTCGCGCTAAAACTAAACGGTGGGAGCGACCCACTATTTGTGAGGAGGATGAATCCTGGAAGCCAGTTCTTGGGTGGGAAGGACTGTACGAGGTTTCTGATGAGGGACGTGTCCGCCGGATGCGCGGCGCACTGCCAAGCGAGCCTAAACGCAACACGGCCGGCGCCCAGGAATACGATGTAGTAAGCTTGAGCCGGGGAGGCAAGACCTATACGCGCACCGTGCATACTTTGGTGCTGGATGCATTTGTCGGGCCGTGCCCCGACGGACACGAGGCACGCCACCTTGACGACAATCGAGGTAACCCGAGTTTATCAAATTTGGAGTGGGCCACTGCAAAACGCAACGCCCAGGACCGCATAGACCGAGATCGTCAGCAGCGTCTTGTGTCTGTATTTGAGGAAATCGTATCCGTCGAAGAGGCGGGCGAATTGCCCACATACGATCTCAGCGTTGAGGGACCATGGCACAACTTTGTGGCTGATGGTTTTGTTGTTCATAACTCCTATAACGAAATGAGCGCCAGATATACACCTTTGCCGAACACGAATTATATGCCTAGTGTGGACCGTTGCATTGTGGTGCATGGTGCGAACAAGCAGGCGCGTGGGGCTACGATACGCACGCCGACGCATGAGGAGGTGCTTGCGTGGTTGGAGAGCCTCCAGGCGTCCTACGACCTGGCGGAGCAGGTTTACCAGCAGGGCCTGGAGATCGGCATCCCCAAGGAGGTTGCGCGCTGTCCGGTGCCCGTGGCTCGATACAGTCGCATGCGGGCTAGCGCCAATCTGCGGAACTGGCTGGCGTTCTTGACCTTGCGGATGGATTCGCATGCGCAGGAGGAGATTCGTGTGTACGCTGATGCGGTTGGGGGCTTTATTCAGAAGTCCTTTCCACGCACATGGGAGCTTTTCGTGGAGGGTCAAAATGGCAAGTGATGATGTTCAAGTAGCGTACGGGTCGCCGCCGGTGCCGCCTGAGGGTTGGGATAAGATGGCGTGCACCTGCGATTCCGTGCTTGGACAGGACCATAGGAAGCACTGCCCAAGATTCGTCGGGGCCGAGGCGGTGGACCACCCGTCGCATTACGGCGGGGCGGACAATCCCTACGAGGCCATCAAGGTGATTGAGGCGTGGAAGCTTGGGTTCAACCTGGGCAACTCCGTGAAGTACATCAGCCGCCATGAACACAAGGGCACGGCGCTAGAGGATTTGAAGAAGGCCCGGTGGTATTTAGACAGGGAGATTCAGAGGCTTGAAAACGCGTGAAAAGCTCTGGGACTTTGCAATGCGAATGACCATCGTCCTGTCCCTGGCCCTTGCGTTTTGGCTAGGCGTGGTGGCGATGGAATTTGCCATCGAGTTATTCTGGGGTACGGTGACGCCGTGAGCGAGCCGAGTCCCGCGTCGCCTTATCGGCTGGAGGCCCGATTGATAGGCCTGCGCAGGTGTTGGCGTAAGATGAAAAGCGAAGGCCCCCGATCTTACGAGGTCACCGTAAGAGACCAGTGTCCACTTCACGCTGAGGCGAGGTAGCCGCTTTCATGTCACTCAAAAATTCCTCACGGAACGTTGCCGAAGACGAAACATCGGCCGTGCGGGGTGGTGCCCGTGGGCGGCTCTTGCGGGGTGTTCGCGACCCCTGTAAGAGCCGTCGCTTGCCAAGGGTGTGGATGTGAAGATTCCAATCAAGAAGTATGTGATGGACGAATCCCTCTCCTGGGAAGAGCGGTATCGTCAACTTGAAAAGCACCACGAGGAAGAAACGTTGTGGATGATCGAGGAGATTCGGCGCCTGGAGTTTGCGCTGCACACGCGGCGCTCACGATGAATAGGATCGTTTTTATGAACGAAAAAATCGAGAAAGCAAGAACCGGGGTTAGTGACGCGGGGGTGAAGTTGGCACTGGCTGGGATGGAGGTCCAGAACATCGACATGGACAACGGCGAATGGGTTGTGCTGGATAAAAGGCTCGCGGACATGATCGGGAAAGCACAGTCGATGTGTCATGAAATTTGCGTGTATATAGATGAGCGGAGCGAGCCCGGAAAGCCGAGTGATTGACCGCCCGCCCACCGAGGCCGTGGCCCGCAAGGCCATCAAGCGCGCGCTGATGGAACTGTCGGGGAATACGAATGAGCCGATGCATCCTGCGGCCTGGTGGAACGCTATTGCTCAGGCCATGAATCGGTACCTGGGCCCGTCGATGGGCATGACGACGGAGCAGCGGTGGGACCGCCTGAAGATGGTGGAGATCTGGCTGCTAACCGAAAGCCTGGAAGAAAGAGCCGCTATAAAGGATTGGTATTGAACAATGGCACTTGATATGACAATACGGGTAAAGGACAGCGGGGCTTACATCGAGGTCTGGGAGAAGAACAGGAAGCCTGGCGCGCGAATGAACTTTTTCGACGGGGACCGGCATATGAGGCTCGATGAGCTTCGCCGATTTGCAGCGGCCCTGAACGAGGCGGTTAGGGTTGTAGAAACGGCGATATGACCGCAGACCTACATTCACGCCTGTGCGATGTGGCCGCAACGTGGCTGTCCGGAAGATGGAACTGCGCCGTCGTGGCCGTGGAGCCGAGGGCCTGGGCTGTCCAGGAGGAGCCGGATGCCTTCGGTTGGGATATCAATGGTATTTCGCATCTTGTGGAGGTCAAGGTGAGCCTGGATGATTTCATGGCCGACAGATACAAGGCTCATCGGGGAATGGAGGGCATGGGCACGTTTCGCTGGTACTTGGCCCCCAAAGGGGTGATTCCCGTCGAGAAGCTCCCTCCCTACTGGGGTTTGGCCACAGTCTCGGGTTCTATGAAGCGGGTTGTCATCAAGCGGCCGGCATGGGATAGGCCATTCACAGATACGCGGGCGCGGCTTGAGGCGGGCCTGTTGGCTTGCCTTGTGCGAAGGTCGCATGATTACGAGAAGGTGCTGCGTGTGGATGGCGAGATGTTGCAGGGGATGGCGCTTGCCAGAAGAGCCCCCTTTGAAGGAGGGTAAGAATGATTTCCGATGAAGAAGAACTCTTGCGCCGCATCAGGAAGCGGGTTGACTTGTGGCCCGTCTGGAAGCAGAGGGCTGCCGCTGCGGGATTGTTTACAAACCTGGGTGAAGAAGGAGTGAATATGGATTCTGAAAACTGGACCCTGGAAGAGGAAGTCAAGAAATACTGGCATGCTTATGGGGAGCGCTGGGAGGCGCGTGTTGAGCATGACGGCGAGGATAGTTGGGTGTGGTGGGTGTGGGTTGGTGATGGCGAGTATGTTGCGGAAGGATCCCTGTCGGGGCCGCAGCTTGAGGACGGCGAGGACCCCCACA
>Ga0307376_10002070_pt1 | contig 20281 bp, 18 predicted proteins | sample TR2MG_FD_202536 | JGI IMG/M metagenome (GOLD analysis project Ga0307376, IMG submission 202536) | Soil microbial communities from Risofladan, Vaasa, Finland - TR-2 | ecosystem: Environmental > Terrestrial > Soil > Coastal area > Acid sulfate soil | place: Finland: Risofladan, Vaasa | collected...
GAACTATATTAAGAGTAGCAGGTGGATTGCCGCCACGGGGCGCACCTCCCATACTAGGCGTCAACATTGGATCCATAGGATTCCTAGATGAAACAAATGAAAGGAATGTTTTTAATGATATAAATCGTGTATTACAAGGAGATTTTTTAATTGAAGAATGCTCCAAAATAACTGCTTTTATATTAAAGGATTCTGAAGAAATTCGATTGAGCAATGCTCTAAACGAAATTTTAATAATCTCATCAAAGAGTTCAAAAATTCTTTTGGCATCTATAAAAATAGACGGGTGTTATCTCAATCGTAGTTATTTAGATGGACTTATTATATCTACTTCTGTTGGTTCTACTGCATATAACCTTAGTGCAGGTGGTGCGATTGTTAAATCAACGATGGATATAATGCAAATTACACCGTTAAATAGTTTTGCTCGATCAGGCTTGAAACCTATTGTACTACCAATAGAAAGCGAAGTTGAAATCCAACTTTTAAGACCAAGGTTAACTGCTATGATTATTATTGATGGCCAAAAAACTTTAAAAGATATCCAACCAAAATCAATAATTAGAGTACGTAAAGCAAATTCTCATACAAGTTTTATTCGTCTTTCTAAAAGTATTAGCGATAATTATATCCGAAGATTGAGGAAAAAAATAATTGGAACTATAAAGGTGCCTTTAGACGACAGTCCAGAAGAAGAATTCAATTCTAGTTTTTGATACAAATATTTTTTTAACTGGCGTAGATTTTAATTACTTTACAGAAAGAATTTTCACAACACCAGAGATTGTGAACGAGTTAAAAGTACGAAAATATATCAATCGAAATAGAAATATTTTACGAAGAGTAGAATTAGCTATTGAGACTGGAAAACTAGTCGTTAAGAAAAGCCAGGATAAATACACAAACATAGTTGAGGAAAAATCCAAATCAACTGGTACTACTAAAGTTTTATCTAAGAACGACATCAGTTTAATGGGTTTAGTATTAGAATTAATGGATACATACCCGGAAGATATCATGCTATACACTAATGATTATTCCATGGAAAATTTATGTACTATGTTAAAAATTAGATTCAAACCTTTATATAAAAAAGGAATAGAGGAGAGAATGTACTTCGAAGTGTATTGTCCTTATTGCAAAACACTGCACAACCCAGAAGATTTATACAAAAAATGTGAAAGGTGTGGATTGCAACTGAAGAAGCGTTTGTTGAAAAAGGAAAAATTATAGCGTAAGATATATAGAATAAAACTTAGATAATTATTTGATATATAATTAAAAATAAACCATGGGCATTAAAATAAACGAACTAGTAAAAGAAGTAAGGAGAACTATAACTTTTGATAATTTATTAAATAAACAAATTGCTATTGACGCCTTTAACACGATATACCAGTTTTTAGCTATTATTAGGCAAAAAGATGGAACCCCATTAAAAGATTACAATGGAAATATAACTTCCCATCTATCCGGATTATTCTATAGGACAATTAATTTTTTAGAGCATAATATAAAGCCTATTTATGTGTTTGATGGAATTCCTTCTGAGTTAAAAATGGAGACTATATTAGAAAGAAGAAAAATCAAAGAAGAAGCTGAGAATAAAATGATCAAAGCACAAGAGGAAGGGGATTTTAGAGAAGCTAAAAAATATGCTCAGATGACTTCTAAATTGGATACTACCATGATAGAGGAGAGTAAGAAATTATTAAAATATCTTGGAATACCCATCGTTGACGCTACTTCTGAAGGTGAATCTCAATCTGCTTTTTTAGTCGAAAACGGTGATGCTTGGGCATGTGCTTCTCAAGACTACGATACATTACTCTTTGGTGGAGAGAGGTTAATACGAAATTTTGCTGTTAGCCGAAGTAAGAAACTTAAAAACACAACCGTTACCCTTGATATCGAGTACATTTCCCTATCAAAATTTCTTGAAAATTTAAACATAACTCGCGAACAGTTAATAGAAATGGGAATATTAATAGGAACTGATTTCTATCCCGGTATTAAAGGGATTGGACAGCATAAAGCTCTCGAACTTATTAGAAAGTTCGGTTCATTAGATAATATCATAAATAATAAAATTAAAGTTGGAAATATAGAAATTCATGTGGAAAGAAGTACTATTGAACAAATAAAAGAGATCTTTTTATACCCAGATATAAAAAAAGACTATCCAAAGATGATCTGGGAAAAAATTAAATACGAAAAAGTCGAAGAACTTCTGATAGAACAACACAATTTTTCAAAGCAAAGGGTCGAAAACGCGATTGAACGTTTAAAAAAACAGACTTCTTCCAAAACACAAGTTTCATTAGATAGTTTCTTCAAAAAAAATTAAAATCTACTATAAAAAAAAGCAAAAATTTTTACAAAATCATTCTTTCATATTTTTAGAATACTCAAAATAGTATTAAAGGACCTATAATGTCAGCAAAAGAGAACGACAATAACAACTCAAATGGCAATGATAATCTAAAAGTATCTTTACGAGTACAAGAAGCAAAAAAAAGGGATATTGGTCGAAATATAGCTAGAATTGATCAGGAAACCATGGAAAAGTTAGATATAAAAACAGGTGATGTCATCGCCCTAGTTGGAAAGAAAGAGAGTGCTGGAATAGCTTGGCCCAGTTATCCTCAAGATAGTGGTTTAGGAATCGTACGCATTGATTCTAGATTGAAAAAGAATATCGGAACGAATATTGACGAAACAATTCAAATCAGAAAAATAAAAACTCATTCCGCTCAAAGTATCGTTTTAGCACCAATTAGTGTTAAAATAAAATCAAACCCAAGGTTTGAAACCTTCGTCAAACGAAAATTGAGTAATTACCCCGTTACTATTGATGATTTCATATTTATATCAATAGGCATCAGCCGGGAAATTACTTTTAAGGTCATAAGTATGAGACCTAGTGGAATTTGTACTATTAAACCAGAAACATCGCTTCACATAAGTGAACACATTACTGAAGATGAAGAGCGGGGGGCAGATTATGTTACATATGAGGATGTTGGAGGTTTAGATCGTGAAATACAAAGAGTGAGAGAAATGGTTGAACTCCCATTAAGGCATCCTTCATTATTTAAGCGCTTGGGTATTGACCCTCCAAAAGGTGTTTTATTAAGAGGTCCTCCAGGGTGCGGTAAAACTCTATTAGCTAAAGCCGTAGCAAACGAAAGTGAAGCCTATTTTATTTCAATCAATGGTCCAGAAATAATGAGCAAGTTTTATGGTGAGTCAGAAAAAAAATTACGTAAAATATTCATTGATGCTGAAGAAAAAAGCCCCTCAATAATTTTTATTGATGAAATTGACGCTATTGCGCCTAAAAGAGAAACCGTTACTGGAGAAGTTGAAAGAAGGGTTGTAGCTCAATTGTTAGCATTAATGGATGGGTTGCATAGTAGAGGTAAAGTGATAGTAATCGGTGCAACAAATCGGCCCAATAGTTTGGATTCCGCACTAAGGCGTCCAGGTAGATTCGATCGCGAAATAGAAATAAAAGTTCCAAATGAGAAAGGGAGAAGAGAAGTTTTCCAAATTCATACGAGAAGTATGCCTCTCGACAAAAAAATTTCCTTAAAAGAATTTGCTAATGTTACTCATGGATTTGTAGGGGCTGATATTTCTGCTGTATGTCGAGAAGCAGCAATGGCAGCACTTAGGAGATATCTCCCAAAGATTGATTTAGATTCAGAAATAATAGATCCCGAATTGCTTGAACAAATAGAGGTTACCAAAGCTGATTTTGAGGAAGCTTTAAAAGAAGTAATGCCATCTGGAATAAGAGAAGTGTTCGTCGAAATACCAAATGTTACTTGGGATCAGATAGGTGGATTGGAAGATTTAAAGCAAAAGTTGATAGAATCTGTTGATTGGCCTTTATCTCATCCTAAAATATTCGAGCGAATGGGAATAACTCCTCCAAGAGGAATTCTGCTTTATGGTCCCCCTGGATGTGGAAAGACACTTTTAGCTCGGGCAGTAGCAACCGAAAGTAAAGCAAATTTTATATCAATTAAAGGACCTGAATTGCTCTCAAAATATGTTGGAGAAAGCGAAAAAGCAATTCGTGAAGTATTCCGAATAGCTAAAATGGCAGCGCCCTGTATCATTTTTTTTGATGAATTTGATTCGATAGCTCCAAGTAGAGGTAGACACACTACCGATTCAGGAGTTTCAGAAAAAGTTCTCTCGCAATTCTTAACTGAGTTGGATGGATTAGAAGTAAAAAAAGATATTATAGTGATTGCTGCTACAAACCGCCCCGACATTTTAGACCCTGCTTTAATAAGACCAGGAAGAATTGATAGGATACTACTCGTTCCCGCTCCTAATGAAGATGGAAGAGAAAAAATATTAAAAATTTTTACCAAAGACATGCCTTTAGCAGCTAATATTGATTTAAATGCGTTAAATAAGAAGCTAGAGGGTTTCACTGGAGCAGATGTAGAAACTTTATGTCGTGAAGCTGGCATGATTGCTTTAAGAGAAAATTTGAAAGCTAGGAAAATTTCTGCGGAACACTTTAAAGCGGCAACAGAGTCGATTTACCCGAGTATTACACCAGAAATAAGTAAGTGGTATGAAGATTTTGGAAAAAAATTAAAAAGTAGAATTATTGAACAATCAAAAGAAGATCAGATGGTTGTGTAATATTCCAAAAATTAATTTGTAGGATATTATTTTATATTATTGTAACAAATAAATTCTAAATTAAATTCAGTAAAAGGTGATTTATTATCGAAAACCACAGATGGAATCAAAAACCTATCGTAAATTCTTTAATAGATATTTTGATAAAAAATAAAGGCGAAATTTTAGATAAACGTTTAGAAGAACTACTTAAAAAAGAATTCCCATTTATTCAACAACTAATGTTGGAAGAGCTCCTAATGAAGCTGGAAAGTCGAAGTATAATTAATGTATTTAGGGTTTCAAAAACTAAAAAAATGATTGTGCTGAACAAAAGAAATCAAGAAATTAGAAGTGAAATAATGGAAGGTTTAAATTGAGTGGACTTTTTTCCAGTTAATGCATTCTTGAGCTAAAGTTGCGTGTTCCGTTGGAGATTTAAATTTTCTCTCTCGTATATCCACAAATATTGGATAATTTACGACATTTCCCATTAATAACATTTCACCAACGCCAAGGCTTGAAATCATATTAGCGAACTCTTTAGTGATTGCTTCAGAACTGTCCATCAGATGCTTTAAATCGTAAGGATTTTTAATATTTAGAATTAATTTCGAATTGGTTTGAGATAAAGCAGTAGTGCTTAACTTTTTAGGTCTTTGGCTTATTAAACATAAACATGCCATAAATTTTCTTCCTTCTCTAGCAATTGTTTCAATTATATGTTTTGAAATTGCTTTAGAATGAGCTGCTTCTGGGCAGAATTGGTGTGATTCTTCAATTATCAATAAAAAAGGAGGAATCTCATTCATTCTTCTTAGATAAAACAAACGAGTACATATATAATCGACAATTATCTGTTTTTTACGAATTGAAATTTCATTTTGAAGATTGAAGATTGATATTTCTCCTTGCTTCACAAAATTATTTATAACTGGATTTTCTTGCGGTCCGAACAATTTTAACCGGTCTAATTCAGATAACCACCCTATCAAAGCTTGTTTAGTATTTTTACCGCCTTCTGAATCATTTTCAATTTCTTCAATAATTTCATTAAGTGTATATTTTTTTTTAAAATCATTATCTTTTCTCAATGTCTTAATGTATTTAGCTAACTCTCTTAATTGAACATGAGATATTTGTTCTTGATATTTTTTAAAACTATAAGCACCTAAACTAGGGGTTGAAATTTGAAAGTACGAAGTGTCTACAACTTTAACTTTACTTTTTAACGCAGGAATATTTTTAAGATAACTATATTCACCGTGTACATCAACCATAATGATCGCTGGTGTTCCATAACCGTTTTCTCTTGTTAATAATTCTTCTATCAATACTGAAGTAAGATAACTTTTGCCTCCTCCCGAGATTGAGAGAATTGCAAAATGTTTGTTTAGTAATCGATCCATATCGATAAAGGCTTCGATGTCAGATACCTTAACTTTTCCGACATTTAATCCATATTTACGATTAATACCAATAAAAACTTCTAGGATTTCTTTTTCAACTAAAAATACTTCTTTGCCTGGACTTGCTGGATACAGCATCCTCTTTATCCTGCTAAACTCAGTTTCATTAGAATCATTGAATTCTACTATTCCTAAGTTTCTTACAATTGCAATAGCGTATTCAAAATCGTCACTAGGAAAGAGTCCTTTTAGAATATTTGGATTAGTTTCGCTGTTATAAGCTTTAATTGTAAGAGCATCAGAGAAATATTCGTTTAAAAGCACAATTTTTTCAATTATGCCTATTAAATAACCTTCAATAGATTTAGTATATACAAATAATCCTTTTTTAACGAGTAATCCACCAGTTCTCTTATTTATAACAAAAGGATACTTTGAAACATCAGGTAATTGAAGAAAATTAAACACTATACCAAGCTTTAGAGACATTGAATTTAGATAAGTAAAAAGATTAATAAATATAGATAAGAGACAGAATTTACTGATTTAAAAAGAAAGTATATTAGAAAAAAAATATGGATGAAATAACATTTAGGCTCTATTTCTCCAATTTTCCCATTACTCTTAATATTACATAGTATCCATTTTTCCAAAAGTAGATCATAAATAAAGTGACTGCTAAAATCGCAAAGAGCGAAATTCCTGTGAATAAAATCCAATTACCAGCTGAAAATGAGGCTAAAAATGCAGAAAAAGGTGAACTTTGGCTAGGACCAAGCAAAATCTCTTGAATTAATGCGATTACAATACCTATAATAATTGCCATTATGCTTATTAACAAGCCCCCCGCTGCGATTTTAACATCAATGCGATTTTTATACTTTTCTTCAATTTCTCTTACATTGAAAATGAAGTGTAACACCCATCTTCTTCCTTTTTTGAATAATCCGAAGAAAAATATTAAGAGAAAAAACAACCCTGCTAAAATTCCAGCGATAATTGCGATTTGGTATCCTAAGGTTAATCCTAAGAAAGATTCTAACTTCCCGGTTGGCATGATAAAATCAAATATTGACCAGATACCTCCAGTAATGCAAATTAAACAAGAAATAACGATAAAAATATAGAATAATTCTCCTACTACTCTTTGTTTTGAATGATAAATTTCGTTAGAACTTGAATATGATTCTTCCATTTTTTCCACCAATCTATTTTATTTAAAAAATTTATACAATTCTAAATATATAAAATTGAGTATTTTAGCTTAAATTTAAAGTAAAGAACTTGAAGTGAATGCATTAATTGGTTTCTTTATGTTGGAGCGTTTCGATGTATGTTTTAAAGAAATATTTTTCATCTAAATACGAATATAAATTATTTGACATTTTGTAAATCTCATTATATACCTTCTGATGAGATATATTAGGAGTCCATTTCTTATCCACCTTACAAATATTCTCAGCAGCTTTAACAACATCAGGAAACAATCCGGCACCTGTTGCTGCTAAAATTGCCGCTCCTAAAGATGTAGCTTCCTCAATTACATTTCTTACACAAGTTATACCTATAACATCAGAGTAGATTTGGTTCCAAAAATCTGAGCGAGACCCACCCCCAGTTAACTTTAATTCTGTTGGAGCTAACCCTAACTCTCTAAAGATTTCAACATTCTTTCTTACTTCAAATGCCACACCCTCCATAATAGAACGGATAATATCTCTTCTTTTATGACCTAATGATAAACCGTATATTAAACCTCTCGCATACGGATTCCAATGAGGTGCTCCAGCACCAACTAAATGCGGGATGGCTAATAGTGAGTTAGCTCCAATGGGTGACTTTTCAGCTTCTTCAGTTAAGATAACATACGGATCTTGGTTTTGTTTTTCAGCCTGTTCACACTCTTTTGCCCCAAGTTCGTCCCTAAACCACCTTAAAAAGGCTCCAGTTGTAAAAATACTAGCTTCTTGAACCCATGCGCCAGGAATTGCATGACAACTGCATAAAACACGCTTTTTCGGATCAAGTTTAGGTTGTTCTAAATAAGCTAATATAAAACTTCCAGTTCCAGTAGTGACTTTAATGTTTCCTGGAGAGACAACTCCTACTCCCAGTGCCGCTGATTGCTGATCACCTGCTCCGGTTATTACTAAAGTTTTTTTGTCAAATAATGTATCCTCTGTTATGATTTCGCCTATATCGATTCCACTCTCTAAGGGTTCCGGCATTTTATCCAAGTCAATTTCAAGTTCAGAGGCGATCTCATCTGAATACTTGAATTTATTAATATCAAAAAGCATCGTCCTCGAAGCGTTAGAGTGGTCTGTATAAAAATTTCCAGTTAATTTATATATAATATAATCTGAAACAAGTAAGAATTTATGGGTTTTTTGATATATCTCTGGTTTTTCATCTTTGAACCATAAAATTTTTGTGGCTGAAAAATAAGGATCGATAATTAACCCCGTAGTGTTATATATTTTATCTTCTCCTATCTTTTTCTTAATGAACTCAACTTGGTTAGTGGTTCTTCGATCTTGCCACACTAACGCATTATGTAAAGGGTTACCTTCTCGATCTACAGGAACTATTGTTTCGCGCTGATTAGTAACAGAAAGACTTACAATATCTGATTTATCGATTCCGCTTTTTTTAATAGCTATTTCGATAGTTTTCTTTAGTGATTCCCACCACGAATTAGCGTCTTGCTCCACATAAGAAGGAACTGGATAAAAACTCTCCCACTCTTGGTAGTCACTTGATATTATTGAACCAGACATATCAAAAATAAATGTTCTACATCCTGTAGTTCCAAGGTCGAGTGCTGCAACAAACATAATTACTAAAAATCTTTGTATATTTAGTTTTAATGATATGTAATAGATTGTATTATGAAATAAAAACTATTATTAACGATTATAAGAAAAAACTTTTTTTATTTCACTTTTTTAAACCCACATTGTTGACACACTAATCCAGCTTTAGGAATATAAACTTGTGTAAGGGGACCATTACAAATTGGGCACTTCACATCAGATGTTGGAAACCAATGTCCTTTAATATTGGGCATTTGTTTCAAAGTATTAACGAATTTCAATCTCTCTAAATCCTGCTTATTTATCTGCAGCAACTGTTGTTCTTCAGCAATAGATTTTCCTTTTGGAGCTAAAACCATTAAAAATTTCATTTTTTTCGGATTATTTAGTAATGATAACGTTCTTAATATAGCTCCTTCTTTATATTGCTCAAATAATTTAGCTAATTCTGGAGGGGCTAAAGCTACTAATATTGCTTGCGAGTCTTTAGATTCTTCTTTAACTTTTTGGATGAGGAATTGGAAAATTCTTCTTTCATAGTCCATTCCCCAGATAAAATTCCATGGTTTTATATCGTAATCCTCCTTATTAGGTCCGACGATTCTTTTGATACATTCCACCCATGAATAATGGCTAAAATTATACATATTAGAGAGTAAATCGTCAAAAAATCCTGGTTCAATTACAGGAAAAGTTTTGATTATATTTTTTAGTGATAACAATTTAACTTCGGTCAAAACTTTTGCGTTAAGACTATCCCACGGCGTATATGCGAAGACTGAAAAGAAATTGCTCATGATATTTTAAAACTAATTTATAATATCCTTTTAATTTTAATATTTACTAAAGAATAATGGTTTAAAATATAAAAATAAGATTTAAGAAATATTACTCTTATTCCTTTATTAAATACTTAACGAGATTATTAAATGAATGGAATTTGGGATGTAAAAGCCGATGTAATAAAGAAAGGAGATAACCTTAGGGATGTGTCATCTCTTATCGATAAAACTCTGAAAGACGAAATGGGTTTTATTCATTACTTCTTTAGTAAAGTTAATTTTAATAATCCTTGGTACACCATACCAGAAGACGATTTCAAATTATTTGAAACCTTTATTGAAGGTGGATCTAGAGCGTATCCTTCAGATGGTAGCATCCCCTGTGATATAGTGGCGAGTGAAACGAGAAAAGTTCTCAAGAAAATTGAACTATGTTCGCAAGATCCTAATCACCATTATTGTGAAGATGCTCGGTTAGTATTAAAAAACGGGAAATTTTCGTCAGTCAGAGGCACGTTAAAACTCTATTTAGGCAAATATACCACCCGGGATTGGAGAAGAAAAAGATTTACTGATGATATCGATTTTTGGATGTTTCAGACTAATTTATTGGACTCTTCTTTAAAGGAGTGCAGTTTTGTAAAAAAAAAAGAAACAGGAGAATGGGAAAAAACCGTAGAATGGAATAAATTTGAAACTAAAGAAAATAGGCGTGAAACTCTTTTTGCTGCAAATAACCTTAATCAACTACTCGATTTTGGAGCGGGTAGCTATCTTGAAGGCTCAAGTTTAAAGGAGATTTTTGATAAAAAAATTAAAAGAGGTCACGATGTAGATTTAAGCGATATTATAAATGTAGCAATGGTGAACAATGGCGTTGATGGTATTCACGAAGATGAGTGGATAGATGCATGGAATTCTTTTGAACAGGCAGCTAATACGCGAAATACTAGAACCACATCTAATTTAATAAGTATTTGCCGCTATTCCTTTGCTATTGCAGACTATCTTGAAAAAGTCGGTGAGGCTATTAGAAAGTATAAAGGTCTTATTTTTGATAAATCTAAATATCCCGACGAGAAGATAAAATCACTCTGTAGAATCTCTACTCATTGGGAAAAATTTTATGATGCTAACGGAGTAGATGAAACAAGAAAGATGATTCATGATTTTTTCGATGAACAGGCAGAAGAGAAACCACTGCACGCACAAAACCTAACATTATTTGCGAAAAATATTCTAAAATTACTTAATTCCAAATACGAATATCTTAAGGTTATATTCGAAATTGAGCATTAATTTTCAAATTATAATTTTTTTTTTAAAAATTTGGGTTTAAATTTTTCAATCATGACCCAATTTAAGATATTTGTTGCACTATTTCGTGAAACTGAACTTTCACGTACTTTAATATATACCTTCATATTAGCTCGATATAGTTCTCTGTATTACCCAAACTACTTTTAAAAATGAGTTTAAAAAAATCTTTCAGTCAAAAGAATTTCTGTTAATCACTCAATTCTTCACTCGAAGGTTCAATTTCATTAGAAAAGCGATCCTTTGCTACGCTATGAAGTAACCAAAATCCAATAATAGAGATCAGACATAGAATTCCAGCTAAATACCATACCCAATTCGGTCCAATATAAACCGTGACTAAACCAGCAACTAAAACTCCAAATAAGGTTGGAATCGCCCAGTGGTAGCCATACACTGCCATATATCGCCCTCGTTTATCTTCAGGGGCAAGATATGCAACTGCAGCTTGTGAGACTGGTATCACAATCATCTCCCCCACTGTTAGGATACCCATGGCTACGAAAAACAGGTATATTTCGGAGATAAAGCCATACATCCCAAAGCCAATCATATAAAGTAAGGTACCAAAAGCCATCATTTTCATGGGTGCATACTTTGAAATCCTTTTGGTTATCCAGAATTGAAATAATACTACCATCAACGCATTCATGCTTAACAACAAACCAAAACCCGCTATTGGGAACCCATATACCGTCAGCAGAAATACCGATAACGTACTATTCATTTGCATGTAAACTAACACCGTTATAGCAGACACAGCAAGAAACATTATATAAACTGAATCTTTTAAAACCTCTTTATATCCTATGAGGGTTTTTATAACTGATTCTTCTGGTTTGTCATCTTGTTTTTCCGGTTTCGTTTCTGGAATGACAATGAATACAATTAAAGCGGTAATTAAGCTACTCACAGCGTCCCCAATAAATAACAACATATAGGATTGGCTTGCTAAAAATCCACCAAGCATAGGGCCAATTGTAGCTGAAAGATTTACAGCTACCCGTAATAATCCAAATCCCTCTGCCTGTTTATCCTTTGGAAGTAAATCTACTACCATTGCTTGTCGTGCTGGACCTCCCAAATCGCCTAAAACTCCTAAAAATGCTGCTATTATGAAAAAAATATTTAGATCATCAACTAGTCCCATCAAGATACTTCCTATACCGCTTGAAATTAAACCTAAAAGAAGCATCGAGCGACGACCATATTTATCAGCTAACGCTCCTCCTATCGTACTACCAATTATACTTCCACCCGAAAACACTGAAAATAAAATTCCTACTTGAATCATCCCTACACCAAAATGTTCTATAAGATACACTGAAAAAAAGGGAAATAATAAAAAACTTCCTAACCTATCAATATATGTGGCGAGGATTAACACTTTAAATGTCCCGGGATATTCTTTATATGAATGTTTAAATTTTGCGAACATGAATTGTCATCGTTTTATAAATTTATCTTAAAAAGAATTAATTATAAAATATGTAAAATAGAATAATCAACAAAGATTATGTTAAATTCTAATTATTGTCAACTAATAAACCTAGATCTATTAATATATTTATTAAACCTATCATTAATTATTTGTGGTGTTAATCAACCAAGGTGGAACAAAATTGTATGATTATTTGTTAAGCGAAAAAAATATGAAATTTAGAGATGAAATTCGAGAGTTTGTAAAGAATGCTGTACCTCCTTCTTTATTAAAAAAAATGGATAAGGATGAAGTACAATACCCAAGTGAATGGTTATACGCCCTAGCCAAACAAAATTTAATAGGTATAAGGTTTCCAAAAGAATATGGGGGCCGTGGGTTGAATTGGGAAAGTGAAATAATTGCTCAAGAAGAAATAGGTGTATTAGGAAGTTCTTTAGCTTGTTTATTTTCATTACCAAGCATCTGTGGAGAGGCTATTAATAAATTTGGTACATTAGAACAAAAGCTTAACTACCTTAAACCCATGTGTGAGGGCAAAAAATTTACAGCTGAAGCACTAACTGAACCAAGAGGCGGGTCTGATTTTTTTGGAGCTACATCCACAGCTGTAAAAGAAGGAGATTATTATATATTAAACGGAGAAAAGCGATTCGTTGTTGGAGCTGAAGGTGCTGATTTCTTTTTGGTTTACGCTAAAACCAATCCTAAAGCCCCTACTCGCGATTCTTTAAGCTTATTTATTGTTGATAAAAGTGATGCAGTAGACGCAGCATATATTTACGGTTTATTAGGCACTAGGGGCGGTGGAGCAGGTAGGATAGTTTTTAAAGACGCAGAAGTCCCTAAGGAGAATTTAATTCTGAAGGAAGGAGATGGGGGTAAAATATTTTACCACATGATGGTTCCAGAACGATTAACTACAGCATCTGGTTTTCTCGGATTGGCACGTGCTTGTTTTCAAATAGCAACCAAATATAGCACAAAAAGAAAAGCATTTGGACAGATTATAAAGAATTTTCAAGCTGTTCACTTCATGATAGCGGATTGCATTACTTATTTAGATGCAACAAGAGCAATTGTATTTAATACAGCGAAATCTATAGATGCAGGAGCGCCACCCGCTCTTCAAAGAAGATTAGTTTCTGAATCCAAAAAATTTTCAACTAAAGCATGCTGGAAAGTTATTAACAAATCAATGCAAATAATGGGTGGTATCGGATATACAACCGTATATCCAATAGAACGCCTTTTGAGAGACGCTCGTATAGGAGAGATTTGGACCGGTACTACAGAAATAATGAATTTAATTATCCAACACGAGTATTACAAGGAAATTTTAAGCGAAAAATGGATTGGTCGCGACGTGGAACTAGACGCTATAGACGCTGAACACGAGGAAGAAAAACACTATGGATAAGAAGGATAGTATTTAAACACTACCTCATTCTATCTGTTTTACTTTTGAATAGTCAACAGTAATAGTACTCTTTGTCTCGATTTCTTCTCCGAATATCAACACTTTTTTATTTAAAAATCTATGCAATTCAAGATCTTTTTCCCACGTGTGAGTTTTTTTCCTAACAAGTATTTCTGACCATCTGTCTTTGTAAACATCCAATGGTTTAATGAAATATTCAGGTCCTTCCGATCCTGTTCCCTTTCCCTTTATAATGGCAAAAAGAGTTCCTCTAATTTCGTTCATAGTTTAAATAATTCAATTATATTTTATTATTAAAAGTTTAGCAAAAAAAGTTAATAATGCTATAAGCGAATATCAAAAGAGATTTCAGCTTTTCTTGAATTCTTTGAATAAACTTCTCACTTTTAAGAAAGAATTGAGAACTGTTAAAAATCTTCTAGGGTTCAAAAGAAATAACAATCCTCGAGTTTTAATTAGACGATAACCTATATCTTTCAAATTATTAACATATTTTAATTCTCTAAAAGAGAAATATAAGAGATCATATAATTGTTTTGGACTTAATTGATGAGTTCTAATAACCGGATAAAAAACTGTATATTTAGACCAATCTTTAGATATTACTAATCCTTGCTCATCCAGTTCTTTAAAAGTATCGCTTCCGGGAAAAGGAGTTAATAACACAAAACTCACTATATCTACATCCACAGTTTTCATAAATTGAATTTCTTTAATAACTTCTTCTTCTGTTTCTTTTAAATCAATCCCAATTATCAAATTCCCAATTACAATTATATTATTTTCATGTAAAATTTTAAGCCCTTCAATTACTTTTTTAAATTCAAATCCCTTTCTCACTTGTTTAAGAGATTCTTCATTTACACTTTCAATCCCTATAAAAACGACCCAAAATCCTGCTTTTCTCATCTTTTTTACCATTTGAGGTGCGTTTATGATAGAATCGACTCTTATCTGCGCAAAAAATTTAAAATCATTAATTTCTTTTTTTTGTTTACATTCAATTATTTTATCGCACAACTTTTCAATTCTTGTAGTACTCACAGTTAGATTATCATCTACAAAAAAAATATCTGTAATTTTTCTATTCTGTGAGATCATCTTTAATTCTTTTATTATTTTTTCAACAGAACGTGGTCTCCATAAATTTTTATTGAAAACATGAGTAGTACAAAATTTACATGTATAAGGACAACCTCTAGAGGTTTCCACCGTTTCTAATCTTACTGTAAACATTTTATATTTATTATTTTTTGTGAGTTCTCTTGCGGGAAATCTAATGTTTTCAAAATCTTTTATTAATGGTCTATCAGGATTATGAATTACTTTCCCATTAGATTTATACGAAATCCCCTTTACACTTTTAGGTGTACCCTTAATGATTAATTCTCTAAATGTTAACTCTCCTTCACCCCTTACTAGTATATCAACTTCATTAAGATTTATTGTTGAATCTGGTTCGAATGTAGGGTGTCTCCCACCAAATACTACAGTACAATTTGGATTAACTTCTTTTACAATTTTTGCAATATTATTTGAGTTCTTTAATGCGGCAGATACAAAAACTGAAATACCAACAATATCTGGATTAAATTTTTCAATTTTTTTCCTAATCTGACTAAATGTTAAGTTTTTCACTTTTGTATCAAGGATTTCTACATTTACATTTAAATCAGTTAAATAGCTAGCTATATAAGTCAGATTAATTGGAGGAAAATCCATATTATAATAGTCCCAGCCAGTGGTTCTATAATTTGGTTTAATTAATAATACTTTTTTCCAAGTAAAATCATGATTTTTTGAAATTTGATAATCCATTTCTTTAGATCCTATAGTTTTTTATAGCATTTTTTAGATCTTTCATATGGTTTAAATTTCCTGTTTTTATTTGTTTTACATCTTTCTTTTTTAATCCACCTAAATTATGTATAACAATTTTTTTCCATTTAAAATATGAACTAAATGCTCGATAAAATCTAAAAGGATTGATAATATAGAAAATTCCTCTTGATCTAACAGTTCTACGGCATAAATAATATTTATTTCTCGAATTTCCTCCATAATAGCCAATTGAATAAAAACCAAGAAACAGTAGTTTTTTAAGAATTTCTGGGCTAAGATTAGGGGTTTTTATCACGGGGTTAAGCCAATTAAATTTACTATATTCTTCTGTTAAAAGTAGACCTTTTTCTTTAATTTCATCGTAAAATTTAGTTGATGGGAATGGAGTTAACAATGTAAAACTTGGTAAGTCTAAGCTTAACTCTCTTGTTTTATTAATTGTTATAAGAACATCATCTACAGAGTCGTTTAGGTTAGCTCCGATAATAACATTTCCCATTACTATTATATCGTTTTCATGTAAAACCTTTATACCCTCTTTAATTTGATTTGTATTACACCCCTTAGCCACTGCTTTGAGTCCTTTGTCATCAGTTGCTTCGACGCCTACAAGAACAAGCCAAAAACCTGCTTCAGCCATTAACTTAACTACTTTAGGGTGTCTCGCCATCGAATCTAATCGTCCTTGAAAGAAAAAAAATAAATTTTTTCGTATTCTTCCCATTCTTTTGCCTTTTATAATTTCAAAGCATAATCTTCCAATACGTTTCATATTAACAAGAAAATTATCATCTACAACAAAAATATCACTAATTTTTTTATTTTTAGAAATTATTTCTAATTCATTTATAACATTTTCAACTGATCTAGATCTCCATGTTTGATTATAGACCACATTAGTACTACAGAATTTGCATGCTTGTGGGCACCCACGAGAAGTCTCAATTGCGTCAATATTCATATTAAATATTTTGTATTTATAATTTCCTACCAAATGGCGAGACGGAGGCCTTAACTCATCCAAGTTTTTTAAAAATGGTCTATCCGGATTATGTATTAATTTTCCATTCATTTTATAGGATAGACCACATATATTTAGTGGAGACCCCTTTTCAATTAATTCACGGAAAGTAAATTCACCCTCACCTCTAACCAAAATATCTATCCATGGAGAAGATAAAGTTTGCTCAATAGCTAATGTTGGATGCCACCCCCCAATAACAGTTGTTGAGCCATATAATTTAGCAATTTTTGCATGTTGTAAAACAGTATCAATGGCACTTGTAACTGGAACTGTTAATCCTACTAAATCAGGCTGATAATTTTCAATTTCCTTCTTAACTTGAGAAAAATTTAATTTAGCAGCTTTTGAATCTAATATTCTCACTTCTACCAGATCTTCTACATAAGCCGCAATATATTCAAAGGCTAGAGGCGGGAAGGCAGAATCATAAAAATCATAACCAGTTGTCTTGTAATTTGCAACTAATAATAAAATTTTCTTCCATTTCATAATTTTCATTTAATTTAGATTAATAATTAAATTCTAAGAAAATTTTGCTTTTATTATACTTGATTTTATATTATCAAGAAGCTTAATACAAAAACATTGGGTTAGAAAAATTCCTTTTTTAAACTAAAAATATATAAAAAAAGAAACTCACCTATTTATTTCTGTTTTGATAGATATCTAATTTTCACTAATAGGTCTCGTAATTCCATTTTATCACTATCCGAAGTAATGTATTTCTTTTTTACCCCTTCTGAAAGTGGTATCGTTTCAATTTTATTTCCTTGAAGCGAAACCATGCTTCCAAATTTACCTTCCAAAACAAGATTCATAGCTGCTAAACCAAATCTCAATCCTAAAATTCTATCGAAGGAATTAGGAGTTCCTGCTCGCATTGTGTGGCCCAGGACTACGCTTCTACACTCAAAATCCACCCCATTATTCTCAAATTCCTTTTTCAAATCTTCTCTTAAATTGAGTTCGTCAACAATTATTTTGGATATATTCAATTTTACAAGCAAAGGGTTTCCATATGTATCTTTAGGTAATTTATCTATCGTTTCTTCTGATATTGTTTTAAAATCCTTTTTCAACGACTCAGAATTTGGATAAGCTCCTTCTGAGGTGGCAATTATGTGATATTTGTACCCTGCATTGACTCTTTTTTTAAGCACATCAATAATGTCCTTTTCTAAACTAAACGGTGATTCAGGAACTAATATTATATCGGCACCAGCAGAAATTCCACTATACAATGTAAGAAATCCTGCGTCTCTTCCCATAACTTCTACTACAAATACCCTTTGATGAGATCTTGCGGTAGTCGTTAAGTTATCCATCGCATTAGAAGCTAGTTGTACAGCACTCCAAAACCCAAATGTGTAATGCGTTCCCGCTAGATCGTTGTCGATCGTTTTTGGGCATCCTATTACATTTGCCTTTGCGTATTTACACATAGCATCAGCAACGCTCAAAGTGTCATCCCCCCCAATTGCGATTAACGCATCAATACCTAATTCCTCTAATTTATTTACCAAATCCTTAGCAACTTCTTTTTTAGATTCTACTCCCTTGAAAGGATTAGTTCTGCTTGTGTACAAAATTGTGCCTCCTATTGTATGTAAATCATCATGTTCTGCTATTTTAAGAGGGATTGTTAGATTTTCTATAAGACCTTTCCAACCTTTGAGGATTCCAACGCATTCTATGCCTGCATCGTAAGCTTTTAGCATAATTCCGTAAATAACTGAGTTTAAACCTGGGCAATCACCACCCCCTGTGAGGATTCCGATTTTCTTAATTGTCATTTGATTTCACACATATTTTAAATCTATATTTTAGGTTTTATATCTATTTATAAATTATGATAATTTCATTTATTACTTTTAATTTAGTTCTTTATTTTCTAATTTTTCAAACGAATATTTTGATTCATCTTCAGGAATGATATAACTTCCTCCTCCTGTGTCAGTAACAATTAAAGTAAATGCAAATTCTCCCTTTACCGCCTGATGTAGATCATGTAAAATTTTATCAATTTCTTCTATTTGAACATCGTCCTTTTCTAGATTTTTACGATATATGGATACGGCATTCTCAAATCGGTATAATATTCCTTCAACATTGGTGTAATAAAAATCGGCCTTTGGACCAGGCACTACGAATAATTCCAACTCCGGAATTTCTAATTTTCCAACGGGGGAACGATAGATTTTTGATTTTAAATCTTTTTCATTTGAAACTCTTAAAGTCATTATTCCTGGAGTATTGTTGGTAGTCAAAGGAATTATATCATTGTTAGTAAAATTACAAATGTTACATTCGAATTTAATAATTAACATTTTATCTCCGTCAGGTACGTCATAAGTTGTTTTATGAATTTTTATTTTACCCTTTTTACATGAAGGACATTTGAATGAAAATTCTTCTTCCTCATTTTTTGATTTTTCTGACAAAATTAATCACAGTCTACATTACTAGATTTTAGGTAATCATTATTATTAATTTTCAACAATTTCAGTGGCTTACTTATAAATTTTATCCAGAAATTTTTAATTTATTGCTAGTTACTTTACCTTAGTAGTTCTATTTAAGATAATTTTATAAGTTATCCAAAAACAATAACAATATTATTGTTTTACGGCTTGTGTAATAATCAAAATTATAAGATCGAATAAATTGAAGGTTGGAAAAAATTGACGGATAATGGTAAAATAGAAATTACCTTTCACGGTCGAGGAGGACAAACCGCTATAACTGCTAGTCAACTTCTAGCTCAATTGGCTTATGAAGAAAGTTTTAAAGACGCAATTGCGATACCTATTATTGGAGCAGAGAGGAGAGGGGCACCTATCCAAGCATTTACTAAGTTATCAAGGAACAAAACGATAAAAACTTACGATAGTGTAATAAATCCAGATTACATGTTAATTTTTGACCCCTCACTATTAGATATTCCTAGAGTTTTGGAGACGATAAAAAGTGGAGTCACATTATTAATTAATACAAAAAATCCGATTGATACTTGTGAATTTCCCGAAAACATAAAAATTTATATTGTTGATGCTACAGGAATCTGTATAAAATTAGGATTTATGCATTCGAGTGGACCCATTTTGAACATTCCAATGCTGGGGGCATTTGGCCAATTAACTGGCTTCTATAATTTAGACACTATGAAAAAAGTGATCTATAGCGAATATGGAGAAGCTAGGGGTAAGAAAAATTTAGAAGTTGCTGTCGAAGCTTACAATAGTGTTAAGGAGGTTGAATTTGAATGAATAAGGTGAAATGGAAGAATATATGCGAAGACAAAGATAAGCGACCTGAAGTTCAAGAATATAAAAATTGGAAAGAACTACCTCCAATCCCAATATCCTTTCCTATTAAAGGAAGTATAGGAACCACAGGAGATTGGAGAACGTTTAAACCTGTTGTAGATCGGGATACTTGTACTAAATGTGGTATTTGCTGGATGTATTGCCCCGAAGGTACAATAATCAGAAATGAAGAAGGAGAATTTGAAGTTGATTATAAATATTGCAAGGGTTGTGGTATATGCGCTAAAGAATGCCCC
>Ga0307376_10002075_pt1 | contig 20237 bp, 44 predicted proteins | sample TR2MG_FD_202536 | JGI IMG/M metagenome (GOLD analysis project Ga0307376, IMG submission 202536) | Soil microbial communities from Risofladan, Vaasa, Finland - TR-2 | ecosystem: Environmental > Terrestrial > Soil > Coastal area > Acid sulfate soil | place: Finland: Risofladan, Vaasa | collected...
TTCCAAAAACGTCGTGGGTGGAATGAACCCATGTAAAAAAACATACTAAACCAAATAACCACCAAAATAACTAACACGAACAACCAATTATCATTGAAGAACGATATACCGTTACAGAAAGCAGTAGATGGAAATACACCAGTCACATTACAGTAGAGGTTGCTAAACGAACACCCAAATATATCTACAGTCCTACATCGGACATCTCCTAAAAACTCTCCTGTTATGCTGTCAAAATACCCCATTCAATCACCTCCATTTTATACAATTATGGACTAACTCTCTCAGCTTCTCATTCTCGGCTTTGAGGTCGGCTATTTCCCATAGCATACATAATCTACAAGAATGGTCACTACCACCATACGAATAACATTCGTGATTCTTACAATCCCTTTTATCATCTTTTTCTTTGGTCATTTTTTACACCATTAAATCTTTCAAACTGATAAAAATCTTTCTCTCCTCTTTCAATCTTCTCATCTACTATATCCTGAATCTCACACCAAGCATCATCAAGCTTGTCTTTCAACTTCTTGTTTTCGGCTTTGAGTTCGGAGATTGTTTGGCACTCGTTACCACATGGTAACCTCTCACACCTCTCGCACTTTTTCTTTTCCTGTGCCTTTTCTTTTTCCAATAACAAGTCGGCTATCTCCCACAGTAAACACAATCTACATGGATGTTTACTACCACCATAAGTTATACATTCATGATTTTCACAATCTCTGTCTTTTTCATTTGTCATATTCATCGACCTCTTTTTTATTATCCCATTTTTTACCAAGTAATAATCCAAATAAAATTAGACATATACAGTTGATGATAAATCTAATATTAGATGTGTTAACAACCCCCATCCAAATCATAATACTTATACCGATCAAAGCTATCCAATACTTGATGTTTTCATTTGTCATCTAACCACCTTATTATATCATAGAGTATCCAACCTACTAACAATCCAATTATAAAATAAAAGTCTGTCATTAACTTGATAATTTCATTTGTCATTTATTTATCGACCCCCACATTTCATTGAGTTCTTCCTCAGTATAGACTTTATTCGTTCTACAACTTTTACATTTTCCAAACCTCTCACACTTTTCAGAAAGGCAGGTATTCACCTGAGAACCACTTATGCCTGATAAGCTCTCATCCGAGACACTTTCCGAAACAGGCACACTTTTTTCCGAGTGAAGAAGTTCTTGTTTTTGTATTGTTTTATAATCGTCTCCTAAATCCTTTTTATGTAAATCCTCTCTCATTTTCAACTTGGCTTCACAATCTTCTAACTCGACTTTGAGTTCGGCTATCTTGGCAAGTTTTTTTATAATACACTTTACTCTTGGTTCATCTTCTTCTGTTCCAGACTCAACCATATAATACCCAGACCACTCAATAATTTCTATTATTTCTTCTGGTGTAAGCCAATCTTTTTTATTTGTCATTTTCAATCGTCCCTCTTTTTTCCTACCATAATTATTGTTCCAGGTTCTCTACCGATATTTTCAATAGAATGAATCTTTGTATCACGACTAAAGTTTAACGCATGTTCAATTATACCTCTTCCTGGAAAAGATATCCAAAGACTACCCTGACCATACATCTCACAACTTTTGAAATTTGAACACACAAGTGACCTTATCTTACTTTTTTCAAACACATGATTATGCCATTTCCAATTACGAGCCTGCCATTTTACAATAGCATTACCTGCGTAATTTGGAACAGATATTATTAAAGTCCCATCTGGTCGAAGAACTCTAATCATTTCCGAGAACGATTTCATATAATCATTAGTATGCTCAAGAGTCTCAAAAGAGACTAGTACATCAAAACTATTATCAGGAAATTTTAAATCCTGTGCATCCATTACAACAAACTCCCCACGATAACCTAACATTGCACGCCTAATAGCTATAGGATTTTTATCTACACCAATCACTTTCTTTGCACCACTTGCCTCTATCATTCCTGTACCATAACCACTACCACAAGCTACATCAAGTACATCCTTTCCAGAAACATGATTACAAGCAAACCTGTAACGATTACAATGTGATACACTCTCATATTCATCAGCATCTTCTATAACCAAATACTCACTCATTCCAATCGTCACCGTCTATATTCTTTACATATTGCTTGATGATTCATTATAGTCTTGGGATGAAAGTCCTTTCCACAATACGGACATATAACCAGTATAGTTTCTCTACCCATAATATCACCTATCACAAACTTTTTTTATATTATTTAATCTTTTAATTTCTTCACGAGCAAATATCAAATCAGCTTCAGCGTCTTTCCACATCTGACGATAATCTTCTGCTGACTTAGTAATATTAGACATGTACAGTTGAACACATTTTGTAGAGCAGAATGGATATGAATAGTCTTCTCCACAATTAACACATCTCATGTTAGATTCAATATCACCAGGTTCAACTATCTCCCATTCTTCATTTTCGATCTTTACCATATAATTCACCTATCCCAATCGGGTCCATCTTTCCATCTTCCATCAACCAGACATTCATACTTGTTTTCTACTTTTACATAACAGTCTCTAGGTATACCTTTGTAATCCTCACCAGCAGACCTAACTACTATAGCATCAGGACTCCACCTACATGGAATTTTAATCTCTCTACTATTTACATCATCATAAATCCATATGTAACAAAAATCAAAAGAGGCTCTATATAACCCATTCAATATGCTAACACCAATAAGTGCTAATATAATTATTCCTAGTATCCAATACTCAGCATCTTCTAGTCCAAACAGTTTCATTTTTATCCACCTTTCACAATTTCTTACACTTGATTAAATGCGAATGAACCTACTAATACAGATACCACTATACCTGCTGTTAACACAATTCCTATTATAGGTAGCGATGATGATATACCAGCAATACCAGATACAGTAGCATTCATTTGCGATACATACGACGTATCGTAGTATGCTGGAGTAGATTCATGGAAGATAGTAGGAGCAATGCTTAATAATATTGAACTTATGTACACTGCAAAGAATGCACACAAATATCCAACATAAAGCCATTCACTTTTCATCCTTCTTTATCCTCCCTATCATTATCTCTGACATCACTGTCCCAACAAATCCAAATAGGCTTGTTGTTATACTCAATGATGATATAGCTAACTCCGCAACTTGAGCTAAATCTCCAGCACCCATACTGACTCCAAGAGTCATGATACCAATAGATATAGCTTGTACGATTCGTATGTTAGAAATTATCATTCTATCGTCCATTAATTTTTTCTTATCATTTTTCACTTATTATCACCTTTTTATTCAGTTTCCGATTATCGACAAACCACATCATCCCAAGACACATACTAAAACCAAATAACACACCCACACAAACCCCAACATTAAATCCGACATTGAAATATTCTATCACTTACTTATCATCTCCTAACCCTTTCTCGATTTCGGACTTCTTTCCATAACCCATAGTTAAGCCACAATTAAGGCAAGTGAACTCACGATAAAATTCAAGTCCATCTATTTCTTCAGTTTTATATTCATGTTCAGTAACGAACTTCTCTCGCATACAATACATTCTACGGACTACCATAGTATCTTCATTCTCAAGTTTACGAAGCCAATTTTTTAATCTATGTATGTATTCCATTTAAACACCATTTATTAATGCAGACCATTTCCCTTTGCATTGCGGAGAACATAATATGATTCCACTCCCTGTCTTGATTCCTCTTCTAATCACACGAATCTGACGCTCAGTTTTACCGCCACATATTGCACAAAAGAATATCTTAGGTTTCATTCCTCTATTACGAAGAGCATCATTCATGGTTCTATTCATTGACATTTTATTCATTCTCCAATATCACTTTGCTAATCTGCAATAGCTAAATCTAACTGACCATAAAGCACATCGTTCTTTTTCACAAAGTTTTTCTATAGCACTTCCTCTCCAACTCATCATTGGACATATTACAGTTTCACTCATTTTTACCACGCCTCCATCCTCGTCTAAGACTCCAGTATTGTTTCTTTTGAAACATCGGATCGTCATCTATAGTATCCTTTTCAATCTGATCTATAAAATCCATATATGAAAGCATATCAGGATTAGAACAATCATGTTCTCTCCATAAAAGATTATTCTCATATATATCATCACACACTTTACATACTTTACTTACTTTACTTACTTTACTTACTTTACTTACTTTACTTACTTTACTTACTTTATCAGATATCATAATATATCAACTCCAAGTTCTTCAAATGTATCACGAATGTAATGAGATATTCTACCATCATCGTATTCTAATTCACTATAATCTCCAGTATAACATGAATGGATTTTAACATTAACGTCCTTCTCACATCTAGGACACCATGCCACAGTTGAACCAGACCAATTGAAAGTAAGTTCATGTGTCAAATCCTCTAAATAAGAATTCATCATACCACCATTCTTTACAATAAGTAAATCCATTATAGGTAAAGTCTCAATCATTTTAATACGGTCTAACTGATTAGACATTAACCATTTACCCCAAAATCTATCTGATTGTTTATCTTCTTTTTCACTTGTCATTATCATCACCAAATCTTCTTTTCCAATCATTTATCTCTGGCATTGAGCATGTATGCAAATGTCGTTCGTAAATATGTTTCGAATGATATATGACCTTACAGAACCTACATCTGTATGCCCATGTCATATCCAACATTCGAAAGTTAGGTTCAATCATAACCACCCAGCATATACCATTACTAGATATAAATTACTTATTATCACTAAGCTATAAACTATAGTTCCAACTACAGTTCCATAATAAAACATTTTTTCTGTAGTAACTCTATTCCACATATAATAGAAACAAATCAATCTAGTGGCAAGTAAATATATTATAGCAGGATTCCCCATATGGTATATAAGATACGATACAATAGGATTAACTTCATGACCACCATTTTCAAGTATCACATAAGTTGTAATAGCATCTAATACACTTAACACTACAAGTAAGTATATCATATTATTTACTCTGTCACGATATTTGATCTTGTTATTCATTGTTTAATCACATACTGAATTATCATCTAAACTGAAAAATATCTTATCAAATGATCTCATTACTTCAATCGCAATATTAGCTTCATCTTCAGATATTTCTCCACGTTCGACACTAGTATTATAATTATATTTAACGATATCAGTACACATACCAACCCTATTTCGAATCATATGACTAATACGAGAAGCTCTACGAATATCACCTATCACATGAGCCATTTCAGATTCAAACTCTTCTAAATCATTTAACAGATCTTTGAACATTAACAATCCTCTTCCAGATTATATGTAATCCAATTACAACCCACACGAAAGGTAATAAAAACGATGCTACCATAGCAAACCCTAGTTTGTTAATATCATGCAAAAAGTCAAACGAACTATCTTGACTGATATCGTTGAGTATCATAAATACACAACCAGAGTAAAACCAAACTGCGCTAAAAGCAAACCAACTAAAAACCAAGTCTCGTACACCTTTTCTTCCCTTCATATCTAACAACATCGAGCACTTGTGCAACAACTGCTAGATACAATAATGTCCATACAAAAACCCCATAGTTGCCAAAGTATTCATATACCGCAATCCATATTGATATACCAGCAAGTATTGTACAGAACATAGCGTATAGCATATTGGCATGAAGGATATCAACCTTACCACGAGCCTCTTTCTTGAACCTGCGCCTCTCACGCATATAACTAGCTCGAGAATTTTTAACATATTTTCTTTCAATTAAATCCTTGGAAGCAGAACGACTTCTCGCCCTGCTGACCTTGGATTCGGTTCCCTTTAGTTTACGAACGTTTTTCTTAACACCCATTATCATCAACCGCTTGCGAGGATTCCGTCAATTATTTGAATTGAAGGAAAGAAAAAACTCGCTACTTGTTATTAGATTTTGTATAATATAAAACAAGCAGAACAACTCACTCGTAGTAACAAACGTAACTACTATACAGTACTCTATATAAATTAGTAGTTATCAGGAGTATCAAATTCTAATTTAAAATTTAGTATGTCCTTTTCAAATCTGACCCACGCTCGTCTATCCATATTTGCAGTATCTTCCCACTTGTCAAAAACTATAGTTACATGTAAACGCCACTTTTGATCAAATACTTTAAAAGCATTTTTTAAGATTTCCTTTTCTGTCTTCAAATCTGCAAAGTCAAAGTCGTCTATGTCCATACTATTTATGTGGAATAATAACTATTTATATTCATTCATATACTCCAACTACACTCCAATACTCTGGGAGTATGGGAGTCTGGGAGTATTAGACTCTTATCTTTTTTGTAATGAGGCTTATAATGATACATACATAAAAATTAAATATGCAATTATGCAAAAGAAGCATTCAAAAAAAGCTGGACTCCAATACTCTGGGAGTATGGGAGTATGGGAGTATGGGAGTATGGGAGTCTGGGAGTATGGGAGTATGGGAGTCTGGGAGTATTAGACTCCTATACTAGATCTTTTTTTCTATTTGATAGGAACTTTCTCTATATGTTAATTCATTGATAGAGCCTTCTAAACTGTCATAAAATGTATAATCGTAATATATAGAGAAAAATAGATAGGGGGGTATATATGGAATTTGGGAATATGCATAATTGGGTTTTCATGGGTTACAAGCGATCTAACGTACAAATTATTGAGTTTACATACTAGGAGGCTTCTATCGTCTAAACTCGAGTATTTTTTGCTATATATAGCAAACAATAGAAAATCCACGCTCAGATTAACTTCTATCATCATTTTAAAAATATTTTAATTTATTGATAGAGCCTTCTAAACTATCATAGAATGTATACTCGTAATATATAGAGAAGAATAGATAATTCACGCTCAGATTAGCTTCTATCGTTAATATTATATTCTTCTTAAAACGCCTCTAGCTAATAATGAATCTATCTTTCTTTTTATAGTTGATTGATCTATCCCAATAATATCAGCAAGTTGTTGTTGAGTTCTACCTCTAGACAATCTTAAAATATTATAATCAGTATCATCAAGTCCACCAATCATAGTATTAAAATAAATTATATCTCCATACTTTTCAAGGACATGCATACAGTCATCAAGCTGAACTTCTGTATTTCCTTGTATTGCTCCAAGGTATGCTCCAAGTCTTACTATGTCTATAAATATTCTAGAGATATATCCAACCTCCTCAGGTTTCTGTCTAAACAATGCTTTCCATCTTGAATTATCAAAATGGACTTTAGCGTATTCTAAAAATTTCATATACTTTGGAAAGTAAAAGCTTTCTTCAAATTCTATTGGTTTAACATTATATTTCTTTTCTCCACTTAACATTCCCCATATATCATCAGTACTTACTATAATCTTAATTGGAATGAAACGACTAGCAAATGCTTTATCAATTGGAGTTTTCCTATTTAAAAGTATTGTACTTGCTATACATGAGAACCTACTCATGATTTGAAAATTATTTTCAGATCCTCTTATCCAACCAAAGGTAAGTTTATTATCTTCTGGCATATCCCCTTCTCTAACAGGCATATACATTTTATATCCTAATGCTCGTTTGTATTTGTGAGGGTATTCAAGTATAGAACACATTGCTTCTTTAACATCCTGAGTTAAACTCTGAGCCTCATCTAATCTGAGTAATTTACCTCTAGCTCTATATGCAGATCCTTCTAAAAATTGACCTTGTTTTGTTATACTACCAATAATACCAGGCATTGTAATTGTGTTTGCATCTTCAACCTCTGGACCTTCTATGTCATATACGATAGTAGTCTTACCTGTTCCAAACGGCTTGATTAGAATGCAATTGATATGACCACGTGTTTTAAATGTAGTAGTACGTTCCTGTAGTGTGATATGACCAAACCTTGTAGAAGATGTACATGCGTTAATAATAAACTGTTCATACCCTGAACTAACGATTTCATTAAAATCGACAGTCTGTTCTACTGGCTTGGTATATGACAAATTGTAACACCAACCTCAGATATACTCAGTAGATAAATTCTTCTTCCCTGATAACAATTCTATTGTTCCGTTCAATTCAATTTTGATACTCTCTTTACAATCAGACTCCATACGACTAAGTGTAAGCTTAGCATTCTCTATTGATTCTAAATATAGAATTTTCTGATTAATAGGAATGTTAGTTCCAGATAATGTTCTATTTAAAGAAGTTAGTCCTCTCATAATAATACCAAAATCCTTTTCTATTAATTCCATCTGATTTATAGCATTGGTTTCAAATCCTTCCATTACGTTTCTATTTTCCCCCATTGTATTCACCTCAACTTATAGCTAACGCTGAACTCGTCTTTTATATATTATTACTCTCTTTCAATGATAGCTACCTGTTTAATAGTATCACTATCAATAAAAATTCTTTTATTATGTTTATCTAATATCTCTATTGAATTTCCATCGGGATCATAAGAAATCAAAGTCCCGTCATAATAAATGGATGGATCCTCTTTACTAAAGATACAAACTATCTTCAATCTTTTATTTAGCAACTTGTTAAAATCTATATTCATACAGCATCAACTTTTTTAATTATCTGTATTTTGAATTTAGAGTAATATAAGTATTCGTATGATTTTATCTTCGTTACTAGTTCGTGGTTATAGTTACATCTTAGTTTGTACTCCATGTACAATGTATACTGTATGACGTAAGTTCACTACTAAGTAATATATGAGCAATCGCTCAATGAAATACTGTTACTAAAAAGTAACATGATAACACTTTATATATCTCTTAATTTAATTACAGTTTACAGTTCAGATGAAGGAACCCTGATGAATTGTAAAAACACAAAAACCAAATTGTTGGAAAAGTGATATTAAATGGCAGATGAATGGAAAGCCGTACAAGGCGAAGTATTTAAGTTCGAAGCCGAAGGTTCTTCAATTGAAGGATCATTACAAGCTGTTCGTGATGGACAGTATTTCAGACAGAATGGTGAAAAGTCTAAAGTCTATGATATCAAAACTCCAGATGGAGTTAAATCCGTTTTCGGAACTGCTATCTTAGAAAGACAGATGGCCTCTATACAAATAGGAACTAATGTTAAGATTTTGTATAAAGGAGAAATTGATACCAAGTCTGGAAGATCAGCAAAGAACTTTGACGTATTTACTAAATGAATACGTAAGTTTTAAAAGGGGAATTTTTTTTCAATTCTCCAATTTATTAATTATAAATAGTTTAAAGATTATATATTAGTTAGCCTGTCGAAAGGCATATTGTCTTACTGGGTTCAATTCCCAGGTTTGTCAAAACCGTATATTCGTAACGCTTAAGCGATGTGAGGTTTTCTCTTAACCTCACATCCTAATCTTTATTTTATTCAGTAAGTCACGAGTCCCCATCATCGATTTCTACTTCAGATATAATCATGTTCTCGTGTATATCACAAAGATACCATCTAAGATCTGAAACTCTACATCCACATTTAAAATTTATTCCCATATTAAACATTTCCTATTCTGTGATTACAGTTTGGATTACTACATTCCCAATGATGAAAGATCCAATTCTTCCACGAGACTGGTAACATGTAACCTGCTTTGCATTTACTACATCCTGAAAACATCGTCATTATTTATCATCTCCTTTATTGTATATATTAAGCTACAGTATATTTCTTATACTTTTCTATTCTATATTAATTTAGCGAGGGAAGAAACAATCATTATTATAATGACAATTTCTCCTCGACTCCCTAGGGAGTTTTATTTCTACAATTAATATCTAAACCAGACCCTATCTTAAGCCACCATACCCAACCAGATCCAACCACAACTACATAACATCTTTATCATTCTCGCACATAATTATAATATCCCTACCATATCACACCTAACCATACTCTACCTAACCTAGCCATACCATAATTACTTATTTAATATTATTATCACATTACTTCATTATAACTAATACCCAAACCCTACCTTAACCCACCATACCCAACCACACCGAACCATAATTACAAATTATAATCCATACCATACCACATCGTACCCCATCTGACCAAACCAGAGTTAACCAAACCATAACTATAATATTTTAAGTATATTTTTTAAATGATTATCCCATCCATTTTTAAAAATCAATACGTCAACTACTCCATCAACTTTAAAAATCACATCTACATAGTCAACGTCATTATCATTAAACCAATCTTTAATATGGTTTGGAACATCTTTCTTATATATCGCTTTTCCTTTTATTCCCATTTTCTTTCATCTCCTTTTTTTTTAAGTTTAATTAATATATAATTATAATTAAAAAAGGGCTTGCGCCCTATTATACGAACTTCACATTAGTGTTTGTATTAAGCCAATTCTTTAGTTGCAAGTATGCTTGTTTTGTTGCAGTCATACCACTTGGTTTAATATATTCGAACACGACTGGATCTTTAGGCATCTTACTAAAGGCTGATATGAATTCAGCTTCAGTTCTGATAGGTACATTATCATACCACAGTTTCATGAATACCGCAAGGCCAGTAGATTTCATGAATGGTTGAGTTTTACTTTTACCATTCACCATGTATTTCTCTTTGACTGATCCAAAGGATGCAATCATCACTTTGAAAAAGTTTTCCATATTCTTAGCATCAGTTACTCCAAGAGATTGTGAGTCTTGAATAAATCGGAAATTACTTTTAGGATATCCACCAGACCACGTTTGTGATGTGGCATCAATATATGCACCAACGAGTAGTGCAAACGAGAGAGTGTCTTTCCCATTTTTCTTGTCTCCATACGGACTTGTGAATGGCATCAGGCGTGTAATTGGAATATTGTTTTCGTATGCTTTAACGAAATCATTCTTGGATTGTTTTGATCCCAAGTTATATTCTGTATACAACGACTTGATTTCATCATCAGTCATCTGTCCATATACTATCATTCTAGCTTCAATTTTATCTGTCGGATGTTTCTTGATATATTTCTGATAAGCCTTCAGTCTATGGTTACCATCCACTACAAAATACTTACCATCATCACTCGCTACGAGTATTGATGGAGCTTCTGATGGAACTCCATCTAGAAGGTTATCATGTAATTTTTTTACTACACTAGGTTTGATCTTACGTGCGAACGCAAGTCTCTTTAGTAATGTAATTGAATTACTGTCCAGTAACATTGTGGTTACTGTTGCATTTGTTTTAAGTCTAATCATTTCCATGAGCCTCATCTCCGTGCCAATTGACCTTTAAGGTCTGACACACTCATTGTTCAGCATTACATCAGAATCTGATAACGAATCGAAATTCTAACTCAGTTAGATGTTTTTGCTTCTTATCTATTGAACTTCAATAAATATAAAGTTTACTTTTTAAATACAGTCTTGTTTGTTTCTTAAAAAATCTGCTAACTTAATTTTACAATATTTACAGATTTCTTGATTATATATTTCCTCTGGACTTAATTTTAATTTATTAATATTTTTCGCAGTCACTAAGTTAAACCTATGTCCATTTTCTTTATGTATCATTTATCAATCACCTATTTTAAAAGTTTATATCCATACCTCACCCAATCATAACTCACCATACGTTACCTCAACTAACCTCACCATAATTATAATCACCATACCTTACCGAATCGCACCTCACCATAACTATAATCTTTTAAAGTTTACCAGACCATAGCACACCAAAGCGAATCATACCGAATCACACCATAACTATAATCTCCATACCTTACCGAATCGAACCTAACCCCATCGAACCGAATCGTACCAAACCTGACCATACCAAAACTACAATCACTTTTACTAATCATACCATAATTAAAATATAGTTAAGTAGTTTGCTACTTAACTATTTCTTTCTAAGAACTCTCCAATTAGTTTATAAAGCGTTTCGACTGTCTCAATGAAATCTTTATCTACACGTGCGAGTTGTTCATACTTAAATATTTGAATCAATTGATTGACCATCTGAAATTGACTTCTACCAGAAAGGTCAGTTTGCTGATATTCAGCAACGGGAACTTGTTTATCTGATAGATGTCTTAACGATGCTTTCAAGATCATTTGTTCGCCTGCAGGATTAACTGTCATTCTCGTTGCAACAAATTGGGTAATCTTATCAGCAGGTATCTGTACTATCTTTGCAATCTGTGGCATACTATAGTCCATCTTCTTTAAGGCTTCAACAATTCTCACTTTGTCATATGAAGATAATGTTTGACCGTGAGCAACATTAAGTTCAATTGCTTTTACGAATAGTTCTTTCTTAGTAAGATCCGTTAGTACTTCGCAACTAACATGTTTCTGTCCAAGTTTTTGATAAGCTTCAAGCCTATGCTTTCCATCTACCAATATGTACTTACCATCCAACTTACCAACAATGATAGGAGGAAACTTAGCTCCCGCTTTCATCATCTCACTATATCGATATGAAGTACCCCACCAAGTATTTGTTCTTGGATATATACTTTTATCAAACACGATTTCTTCTATTTTTAATACACTCATTCTTTTCATTTATTATCACCATCTTTTTTTCTTTAGCATTAATTAATTTGATTATCAAATCATAAAGTGGTTTAGCTGATACAGTCATACTTTGTTCATCAAGTCTTTCTTTTTGAAAAGTCAGATTCTTGATATCAAGTTCTAACTCCTCAATAGTCGAACCTGTAACTGTATGCTCATTTATTTCAAATACTTTCTTCTTAATCATTTCTCTTCACTTTTTATTCTACCCAAGTTCTTGTTCTCTTTTTTACAACCTTAACATTAATTGTTTGTCCAATAAATTTGGACAACTTCATATAATACCAAATAGGGTCTCCTGCAAATTTTATTTTTATGTTTTCAAAATTCACATAAAGTTTTTTAATTTTCTTTCTTACCATCAAAATCTACTTCCCATTTAGTAATCTCAAATGTTCCATACGACCCACTAAGTTGTGGTCTGTATTCAAGTAACCCAACTCTAGTTCCCGCATCCTTTAAACATTCTTTAATTATCTCATCATTAGTAATGAACTGTTCGTTATATACTATAGTAAACTTTGCAGTCCAATCAGATACCATAGGTCTTGCTCGAACAATCCTTGACTTTCTTTGAATGACCACTGTCCTCAAATCAATCTCATAATCCTTAATAGGTTTTCCTTTTTTATTAAGTAGAGGTATCTCACTAGCAGGTTCAATTCTCATGTTACCTGCAAGATAGGACTTGACAGAAAATCTACCAATCTTTTTAAAAGCTGAACCATTTAGTATAGTTGAGAATATCGCTTGACTCGGTATAAACAGATTTCCATCCTTACTCCTATAAGCAGATTTCTCAGCTTCTTCTTTATGGTCATATACTTTATTTTTCTTACTCGTAGTTGGCTTAACATCCAACATTGACTTTGGGGAATGCATAAGTAATACATTTCCTTTGATCTCAACTTCTATGTTCCTCATTTATTATCACCTTTTTTATTATCCATTTTTTTATCATTTATTGAATTAAGAAAATCTTCAAAATCTTCACTATCAAATCTTCCATCATTTAATACAAAGTTTTCTATGATTCTCCATTTCGATTTTTTCATTTATCATCACTTTTTTTAAACTTACTCATGTCCAATGTAAAGTATGTCAACGAATCTACAATATACTCATGTACTTGGTGCATGACTTCTACTTGATCATCTATTAATTCTAATTGTTTATCTGTAACTGGAATTCTAATTAGCCAATCTACAAGTCTTGGTTTCTTTCCAATAATACCAAGTTCCTTTTCATTAGCTGAATGTTGATAAGTTGTTCCACCTATTATGATAAACTTCTTGCCGTCAATCACAGTCAACGGTTCTTTCTTTTTTCTATTGAATATTTTTGTAAACAATTTTCTCACCTTTTTTTATTGACTTGTATGGACACCATACTGGTACATCAATGCCATTACACTTAACTCCAATCGGGGAGTAAATGCTACAACACTTGGTTCTTTTTTCCATTTGACACTTGTCATTATTCGTCATCTCCATTTTCATCTTCCTCTTCTAAAGGAACTTCATGTCTAATGTTTAATACAGTTTCAAAATCTAAAGCTAATATTTCTTCTTTGACTTTCTCTAATTGTAATATAAACAATCCAGCTTCTGAAAGCATAACATCTGTATCATGATATTTTACATGGATCTTATGACCATCCACTTTTAAATGTAGTTCAATCATTTCTTTATCACCAACATATATCTTTTTTTCAAAGCATTTAAGCACATAGGTCTATCTAATAGTTGTAATCTAATATATAATTATTCATAATATATATTATACTATTCAATAACTTAACTGTCATCTTTATATATTAGATTATGTATATATAAGTAGGTGATAATATATGACAAATAAAGAATGGAAAAGTATGTGCCTAGAAGGATTAAATAATTCAGAGGTACCTGAACGTGAATCTAAATCAATTGAACTATATCGTCAAATTGAATTAATACTTAAAACCAAAGATGCTGTCTCTGTAGATGTCAATATACTTGGTAGAAATATTCATTCAACCTACTATGGTATAAGAAACTACTTTAAGAAGCAAGGTAAGGTAAATAGATTCACATACCACATACGACCTAAAGAACACAAGATCTATATCAAGAACAAACCTCGAACATAGATTAGAAAATAGAAACAATGAATACACGTAGTTCGATACAGAAACCTGTAAATGAGAATACACGTAGTTCATATAGGAATATTATATCACATATACACATAGGCGTATAGGATATACTAAACTTATTCAAACTGAAATCGTATATCTATTAAAACTGTTTACGAAACAGTTTACGAAATTATATCCTAGATCATTTTTGTTATTATTTCTATTACCCATTTCTGAAACTTATCAGAACTTAAATACTATATTGTTTTCCTACCTTATAAAGACATCGTACGAAAACTATTAACTAAATGTTTTAGAAATTATTTTCTTTATACATTACAACTATTATTACTACATATATTACTAAATGTATTCTCCCATACAATAATTCTTTTAGGTCTACTATATAAACCCAGGAAAGAATATATCATAAGAAATATAAATAAAAATAACAAAACAATAACAATAACAATAATAAATATAAATAGAATAAGAGTAAAAAATATGAATCTAATAAGAAACATAATAAACAAATTATATATACTATTACGAATATCAATATAAAAAATATAAACAAAAAGAGGGATAATAAATATGACATTCAATTTAGACAACGCAATAGAAAATGAAACCTACAATGTAGAAATAACAAAAAGTAATAATAAAACTAATCCTAAACGCAAAACTAAAAGAAGCAAAATCAAAATCCTAATACCAAACGTAAACTCAATGACATTCGAAAACTATATAGCAGAGACAATAAAAACACATTGCCTAAAGCAATGGTTTTAGAAAAAGAAGGTGAAAACGAAATGAACATCATATTAGAAATCACAAAAGAAGAATTCAAATCTATGTTAGAAACAGAATACTGTGGACAAATACCAAACATAAGCAATATGGAAATAGATGGAACATTTGCACCACTAACAAAAGAAGAACCATACATAACTGTAAAACTAGTTCCAATACAATAAAGTGAAAACAAGAGGTAATAAAAATGAAAACATACAAAGTAACCGTAATGATAATGGGAGAAACAATCTCTGATGTAATAGAACGAATAGAAGATTTAGGACAAGAATTAATAGACGACTTCGATGAAGAATCAATAGAAGAAATCGATGACGAAGAAGAATAACAAATCAAAAAGAGGTGAATAAACAAAATGCCAAACCAATCATATTGTAGAGAAGAAACAGAAGGGGTATTACATACAGAATGTCTATGCGAAAGGTGTATAGAAACAATAACAGACAGAATATTACCTCTATTACACGAACAACTATTACGTTCAACAAACGACACAGCTATAAATATACTAAGAGATGAAATAGGCAGAATAGAAACAGCATTACATTCTGTTGAAGTAACTCCAACAGTAAACGATCCAGAAACAGTAAGACAACGAATTCTCGAATCAGCAAACGCAATGGCAAACACAATCGATTCCCAAGAAGATGAAGATGAAGATGAAGATGAAGATGAAGATGAAGAATATGAAAACGAATACGGTAATGAAGAGGAATACGACCACGGAATAAATTGTGAATGCGACGCATGTTCAGATATAATAAACGTTACTAATGGGATAAATGATGACTATGCAAATGGAGAAATAGAAATCTATGACGCAGAACAAATGATGAGACTTGTAGTATATAGATTACAAACAGAAACATTGTTCGATGGAGGAATAGAATACATAATAAGAGAAGCAATAGATAACATTACAGAATTCACAATAGAACTAGGATTCTTAATAGAAACAAGAACCGAAATAGATAGAAGTATATCTACAAGAAATGGAACAAGATTAGATAATATATTCCGTAATAGTGAACCAGTAACAAACTGTTTTAAACATATAAGTGATATAGCAATGCCAATAGAAATAAACAAAAATTCAAAAAAATGTTACATATGCAAAACAGCAGTAAATCAAGAAAATGTAGATTACATACAAAGAACTACAAGAATAGTATCAGCAAACGAAACCAGATACAAAAGAAAAATAACTCTGTGTAAAAGATGTTTAGACACATCAAGAGGACTGTGCTCAATATGTAACTGCGTAACCAAACTAGAAAACATTACAACAACAGGACAAACAAATCTATGCTCAATATGTAACAATCCAGCAAACTTAACAAAAGCCATAAACAATAGATTACACACTTGCACAAAAGCAACAAGAAAAATAATAGATACAAACAAACTACGTAAATCCGATACAGCAAATATATTCGGAGTAGAAATAGAATCAATAGTATCAAAACAAAAGATCAAAAACGCAATAGAAACAGAAAACAAAATTGAAGTCGTAGCTCAAATACCAAAAGTACTAGAAAACTTTGAGATAACAAATGACGGAACAATTTCAGCAGGTGGAAAAGAATTCGTAAGCATACCAATGGACTTTGAATCAGGACAACAAATACTAACTGATTTCGAAAACATAATAGCAAAGAATTGTCTAACAATAGACAAATCTTGTGGATTACACACACACCTATATTTTGACAGAAGGAATTACACACCGAAAAAGATAAACAACATAGTAAACGGATACATGGCACTAGAAGAATTCTTTTTCGCAACACAACCAGCAAGCAGAAAGAATAACTCATTCTGTCAGAGATTAAAAACATTAAACTACTACAAAATACAAACCGATATGGCAAAGTCAAAGACAAGAGGAGAACTATTCAAAAAGACATACTCAATATCAAACGCAAGAAAAATCAATATATCAACAGAACAGAGAAGTAAATACGACAGCAAAAGATATTATTGGTTAAACTTACACTCAATCTTTTGCCATAACACAATAGAAATAAGACTACATTCAGGAACAACAAGCGCAAGAAAAATATATCTATGGACACAAGCCCATAGCCAATTAATAAAGTATCTACTAACAGCAACACCAAAACAAGCTAAAAACATAACAGTAAAACAATACCTAAACGAAATAGTAACCCCTGATGTAAAACAATACCTACAAGAACGAGTAAAGAAATTCTCACCAGAACACAAAGAGTGGATAAAGGATTTAGAAATAGCAATAGAACAAGAAAAGAAATCATTAGGAATAAGTAACACAACAGGAGAAAACAGAGAACAAATGGAATTTAGAAACGGCTGTATATCCTTTAGTGAATACCTAAGAAATATGGAAAACAGAAGACAAACAGTAACAGAAAACGGAGATGATGAATAAATGTGTAACATACACTTCATAATGCCAATAGGAATGACATTGGAAAAAGAACACGCACACGAATTAGTAAAGATGTTAGAACGTTCAGGAAAGACAAACAAAGACGGATACGGAATCTTTACAGCAAACGCAAAACTAAAGCACCCAAGACAATATACAAATACAAAATATATGGAAGATAAGATAACAGAACAAATACTAGGAAACAGATTCGTAATCGGACACAACAGATTAATAACGTCTGGGGAAAAGACAAAAGATAACACACACCCAATAGAAACAGAAAACCTAATATACGTACATAACGGACACATATCCAATTACAAACAGATAAACGATGAATTATCGTTCGACTCAAAAGCAATAGGATATGTTATAGAACAAGAACTTGAATCAGACTCAGATGTAGTAAAGGCGATCACAAACGGATTAGCAAAACTATCAGGATACCTAAGCGCATTCATATACCACAAGCCTTCATCAAAACTATACTACATAGTAGACGGAGCCAATTTCGAATTCCAATTACTAAAGAATTTAGATAATGAAAAAGTAATAATAGGAAATACTCTAACCGAAAACTTAACAGAATATGGAACAGTTAAACAAGAAGAACTGAATTTCAAAATAAAAGACTACATACAATACGCAAAGTTCGACTTATACCAAAACGTAATCTATGAAATAACTGAAAAGGGAATAATCCAAGTAGGTAAATTCGAATTGAAACCAGAAGTAAAAACAGTATACGGAACAGATTGGGCAAACCATTGGAAAACCCCACGTTCAAAAAATTCAATAATAGGATACGATTCCTATTCAGATGACGATATAAAAATGGACTTCGCAAATATGTCACTAAAAGAAGTAGCAAAAGAACTCGAATCTGAATTGACATACACACTAGGAAAAGGAATCCAAATAAAACAAGCAAAACATTCAGAAAACAGATTCCATATATATGGAAATAGAAATCAAAATGAACTCTTTAAAGACTTACTACTAGATACAAGAAACCTATCAATAAGCGATTTGATAATACTAAAAAACGAAGTAATACAATACGTAGAAGAATCTAAATTCTTTAGAGGATACAATGACATATACAATATCAATAACCCAATAGATTCAAAATACGAATTAGAATAACAAATAAAAAGGTGAATCAAAATGTCAGAAACAAAACTACTAATATTAAAAATAACAACAGGCGACACACGAATGTCAAAAACCACAAAACATTTAGATGACGCAATAGACATAATGAAAGCAAAATATAGCGCAGAAATAATCCAATACGAAATCCCACTACGAACATTCAACAAAGTCATAAAAGATAACACTACCGAAATAGACATGAAAAGAATATAATCACACAAACAGGAGATGACAAACACAATGACAAACATATCACAAAGACTATCGGAAATAAAACAAATCTACGAACTAGCTCTTGAAGGAAGAAGTGATGAAGAAATCGCACAACTAATAGGAATGACACCTTCAAACGTAACCATAACCAGAAGACTAGTCGGAATCTCAAGAGTAAGAGGACTAGACATAACAAAAGAAACAAAACTAGCTTCAACACAAAACGGACAACTATATCTAACATTCACAATAAAAAGAGAACACCTAAGCGATTTAGGAATAAACCCAGAAAGAGTAATAGCAGGAGATATCTACGGATTCTCAGGAAAGATAAAAGACAATAAACTAATAATGACATTCGCACCAAGATAACAAACAGGAGATGAAATACAAATGGTAACACCAATAAAAGACAATATGGACAAAGTAATCGAAACACTAACAACAACCTATAAAGACAAATTCTGGCAAGACAAAATAAAAACCAGAAAAGAAACAATCCAAAATCTACATTCAGAAATGAATAGAATATTCAATAAAGAAATAGCATTGAATATGGATAGCATACCCCATTACTACAACCAATGGACAACATCATCAGATAGCAGATACGAAAGAGATACAGACACAATAGTACTAGACGGAAAGATAAGTCTAATAACATACCTACACGAATATGGACACGCATTAGGATTCAAAAAGGAATCACAAGCACAACAGTTCTCCATATACATATTCGAAAAAGCATACCCAGACAAATTCGCAAAACTAATACCAACCCGAAACGGAGCACTATTCATAAACCCAAACGCATTCCAATCAGGACAAGTAACACGTCCACTAACACTACCAGAAACCGAACTAGAACCAACACAACAAACACTACCAGAAACCGAATTCGATATGACAGCCCTAGCAGAAAATA
>Ga0307376_10002083_pt1 | contig 20166 bp, 19 predicted proteins | sample TR2MG_FD_202536 | JGI IMG/M metagenome (GOLD analysis project Ga0307376, IMG submission 202536) | Soil microbial communities from Risofladan, Vaasa, Finland - TR-2 | ecosystem: Environmental > Terrestrial > Soil > Coastal area > Acid sulfate soil | place: Finland: Risofladan, Vaasa | collected...
TATCTGTTATCATCGGTGGTGCCAATGGGCTTTTCGGCGCAGTGACGTCCGCACTTTTACTATCTATTATCCCCGACCAGTTTCGAGGTCGAGTAATGAGTCTATATGTTATGACCTGGCAGCTGCCATCTATGGGCAGTCTTATGCTAGGGGCGGCTACCGATTGGGTTGGACTTCCCGTGGCTATGATAGCGGGCGCGCTTATCTGCGCCGTGTTTATCCTGGGAGCGGCCCTACGGCAGCCAGCCTTGCGCCGACTTTAACAAATTAAGAGTTTGCCAGATTTCAGGGTAACTATTTATGGTCCTCCGAAATTTATGGTAATGTATCTCCTGGAGTTCGATGCGAAAAGTTGTTTGGGATATGGACCCCGGCATTGACGATGCCCTGGCTTTAATTCTGGCGTTAAAATCGCCTGAAGTCCGAGTTGCAGGCATTACCACGGTGGCAGGCAATGCTCCTGTGGAAATGGCCAGCACCAACGCTCGCCGGGTATTGGAATACCTGGGCGCAGCCAATATCCCGGTAGCGCTGGGGGCAGCGAGTCCTCTGAATCGTCCGTTAGAAGATGCCCTGAGCTACCACGGCTCGGATGGGCTGGGCAACTGCAGCTTGCCTCCTCCAAAGTTGCCACTGCAGCCGCTTGAAGCCCGGGATTTCCTTGTGCAGTCGGTCTTGGATGCTCCTGATGAAGTTACTCTGGTAGCCACGGGACCCCTAACCAATGTGGCTTATGCCTTTGAACTTCAGCCCAAACTGCCTGACCTTTTGAACAGGCTAGTTCTCATGGGAGGCGCTTATGGTCTTACGCCTTATGGCAAAGGGAATTGCACTCCCTTTGCCGAGTTCAATATCTGGCAGGACCCTGAGGCTGCTCATCTGGTATTTAGCTCCGGGGCAGATATCTTCGCTGTGGGGCTGGATGTAACTATGAACCCGGCGGCTTGCCTGAATAGCCAGCATCTGACGCAGATTAAGGCCAGGCATACACCGGCTGCACGTCTGGCGGCCCAACTGGTAGAATACGAGGTAAAATACCATGGATGCTGTAGAATGCATGACCCGCTAGCTTTGGCAGTGTTGCTGGACGATTCCTTGCTCGATTTTACGCTGGCGAAGGTGGGAGTGGTTAAAGGAAATGACTGGGATAGAGGAGTTACTCGTATCCTGCCCTCTGATAGCTTACAGTTGATACACGTAGCCTCTGCCGTGGATGGGCCTCGCTTTCTGAAGTTGTTTCTATCGCGTATATTGAAGGAGTGATATGGCCAGCCTGATAGTATGTGGCGCTATAAACTGGGATATTAGCTGCTTTGTGGAGCGGCTGCCGGTGCCCGGTGAAGAGGTTATCGTCAAGCATATCACCCGTGTCTCTGGAGGGACGGGAGGCAACATTGCCGTGGCAGCAGCACGGATTTTGGGGGCCAAAGAAGTTGCCTTGATAGGTGCTCTGGGGAAGGATGATATTGCTCACCAACAAATCGCTGTCTTGGAAGCTGAGGGAGTCATCACCACCGGAGTCAAACAGATTGTGGGAGAGGAATCGGGACAGGCTTATATCCTGGTTGACCAAACGGGACAGAATATTATTGCCAGCCATCTGGGGGCGAATGCCAGGCTGGGCCTGAAACACTTGAATGAAGCGCAGGTGAAACAGCAACTACAGGAATGCCAAGGCATCGTTCTCACCGACCCGCCTTTGGAAGTAGCAGAGGAGCTAATCAACCTGGCCAAGCGGCGCGCTGTTCCCCTGTTGTGGGACCCGGGCATTCTGATAGGACAGGAGCGGGAGGTGCTGCAATCTCTTGCTAAAGAAGCCTCAGTCCTATTCTTAAACGAGACGGAGGCGAGTGCTCTACTGGGAATAGAGGAGATAAATACGAGCTTACAGAAGCTAAAGAAGCTAGGATTCGGTAATCACGCGGTGCTCAAACTTGGCGCTCAGGGGGCAGCCATGCTTGATTCTGCTAGCGGTAAGGTGACCGAAGCCTCAGCCTTGCCTCTCAAGAAACTTGGTCTAAATGTAATCAGCACGGTAGGTTGTGGAGATGTCTTCGCCGGAGTCTTTGCCGCCTACCGTGTTATGGGGAGTAGCCTTGAGCAATCGCTTATCATGGCTAGCGCTGCCGCTGGCCTTAACGCCACCCGCCCTGAGACCAGGGGCAGCCCCGACCGGGCAGCCTTAGAGGCGATGGAACGGCAGTTCCGCAATCTTGGGTTCACGGTTCAGCAATACAGAGCTCCAAAAGCTGATGAGTGACTCTTTTCGGCAAAATGTCTGAATTCCGGACTCAACTACAAGCGGGCGTCCGCACAGGAATTAAAAAGGGGTGGAGTAGTTTTGTCTGGATATCCAAAATCATTGTTCCTGTCTCCTTTGTTGTAGCTCTTATTCAGTGGAGTGGTTGGCTAAGTCATCTGGATTTCTTGCTACACCCCTTAATGAACGTGATCAATCTGCCTGCCGCAGCAGCATTGCCAATCATCGTCGCCATGACAGTAAACTTCTACGCGGCGATCGCCATCATGGTGGTACTTCCCTTTACCATTGAACAAATTATCTTGATCGCCTTGTTCACAACGATTGCCCACATGCTTATTGTCGAAGGCATAGTCCAACATAAATCTGGTTTAAACGTCATCAAAGCAGCCTTGGTTCGTATCGGCGCAGCCGTTTTGTCTGTGCTCGTTGTCTCTCAATTTTTTGCTGATACTAGCCAGAGCATTAGTTTGCCAGCTAGTCTTGCAACTCAGACTCCGTTTATTGAGGTTCTGAAGGCTTGGGCTATTGACACATTGCGCTTATGTGGCAGGGTTTTGGTAATTATCATGCTAGTTATGACGGCGCTACATGCTTCAGAATCTTTAGGATGGATCAAGTATCTGGTCAAGTTTTTCAGGCCGTTGATGAAAATCCTTGGACTTCCGGATCGAGCAGCAACGATGTGGGTAACGGCCGCTGGTTTTGGCCTGCTATATGGGAGCGCCGTTATTATGGAAGAAGCTAAGAAGGGAGCTATAACAAAGGAAGAACTGGAACATCTTCAAATTTCTATTGGCATCAACCATAGTATAGTGGAAGAAGTTGCCTTATTCTTGGTGTTAGGAGTAAACCCTTTGTGGTTATTGATACCCAGGTTTGTCACAGCCGCCATAGCAATTCACGCTCTCCGCGCCATACAGTATCTTAAGAGCAAGTTACTTCCTAAGTGACTCCTCATGGTATCGCCATGGTAGATCAGTGCTTCAAGTCCGAATTTGACAGCCCCCAGCCGGGCTAATTGAGAGTAAGTAACAACGAGTGGCTGCGACCTTGACTTTGCGCTTCAAAAGCGCAAGCTTTCCAAAATTTAGCCTGGCAAGCCTTGGTATCTGATTCACCTTTAGAGTAAGCTTCATGTCACCCTTCGGGCACGGAAATTTTCTTATACCAGCTAACCCGGTCGGCTTCTAGCAAATTGCGATTCCGCCCCATAAAATCGGCAGCACAGATAACCTTATGATTGGTAATGGAGGAAACCCAATCCATCCATTTCTCCCCTTCGCTGGAGCGTAGCAAGTGATGATCGAGGATAAGTGTATCAATCTTTCTGGCTAGCCTCAAAGTCCTACGCAGCACAGGCCGCGAACACCCAATGATTCTGCACCGACTATCTTTATCCTCACTCCAAAGCTAATATTACACTAATTACTTTCATTATGATAACTTTATGGGAGTAGATGACGGCAGAGAAGAAAGAGAGCTATTGGACAAGAACTAAGAGAGTTGAAGCTGATTTGCTCGAATTCGGCGTCAGCTCTGGTTTGGCTAAGAAGCTTGTTTATTTTTATCCCCTTAGCGTCCTCGAAAGGCTTATCAAAGCCACTGACAAACGCCAACCTGGAGAGCCAGCTACATACTTTCTAAACGGTCTTAAGAAATCCAGAATGAAACATGGGCTTAAACGTGGTCCAATCGGAGATGAAGACACATAAATTGGAATGATAGTAATAAAGTGCGCTAAGTGTAGGGCTAAGGTCTTTAAATACTTGAAGGTTGGGAAGGGCCGAATATTACACTGCTGGAAAGAGCGCATAATAGAAGACTATAGTGTTCAAGAGGGAAATGAAATTAGATGTCAGTGTGGCAATTTAATCGGGATTGATGAAGGGAAATGGGTCAGAATGAAACAACGCTCTTTCACTTGCTCAGGAACAAGAACAAAAGGATAGAGACTCTATGAAACTCATAAGCGCCTGCTTGTTAGGAATAAAGTGTGCCTGGGACAGCCAAGATAATTACAAGAGCGATAAAGCAATTGAGCTCTCAAACTCCGAAACTTTAATCCCTGTTTGTCCTGAACAGCTAGGAGGATTAAAGACCCCCAGGGCACCTCAGGAAATTCAGGGAGGAACTGGTGAGGATGTTCTTGATGGGAAATGTAAAGTGCTAAATATAGATGGAGAAGATGTCACTCAGAAATTTATTACCGGGGCGGAAGAAACTTTGAAAGTTGCCAAGCTGTTCCACATCCAAGAATTTATAGGAAAATCCAGAAGCCCCTCATGTGGCTGTGGGCAAATATACGATGGCACATTTTCCCAGAAATTGATTGGCGGCGACGGCGTTACAACAGCATTATTGAAGAGAAACGGAATCAAGGTTGTAACCGAAGAAGACCTGTAGCGTTTTTTTAGAAAACAAAAATCATCTACATGTTTTATGGTGATTTGGAAGCAGGATTTTCCAAGTTTAACCGCCGAGCCAGACTTCACCTTGAAGAGGTTCGCCTTTATGCCACCTCCCGCCAGTTCCCGAATTAGCTGGCTTGTATAGGCTACAGGCAATGCTATGTCGCTACACTACTCTTCCCTAACCTCAATAATCTTATTCGTGCTTCTGAAGCCGCTGAGAATTCTGACCTGGCTTTGGGAAACGCCAAAATGCTCTGCCAGTAATCTGATGACTGCCTGGTTGGCCTTGCCTTCCTTGGGCGGCTCCTTGACTTTGACTATGAAGCTATTGCCTTCCTGGCTAAGCTTTTCGGTGTTAGAATTGGGCTTTACCTTAACTTGAATCTTCATGTTAATTCACGCACTCTGCGCAATAAAATCAGTTGGACTACGCTCCAGATAAGCTACAAGCCGAGCTATTTCAGGTTTCTCCTGCTACATGTTAGTTGCTATTCCTATAGTAGTCAATATCCGATTGGGTCGCCGAGAATTTGAATTGTAACTTAAATTTCAATTCACAGTTCGGGCTATTCATATTTAAGGAAACAACGATTATCAAATTCTGTAGTTGCAGGAATTAGCCGTGGTGGTTTAGCTGTTCGAGGAAATAGTTGGCTGTATTGTGCCTGGATTGCTGACAGCGCAAGCATGGCTCTATTGTGGTAAAATCCTGAATCATGCGTGGGATTCAGATGAGTCACTTATATAATTTCAGGGCAATTAAGAAAGCACCATCCGGATAAGAGAATGATAGTGAGAGATGGGGGAAAGTAATGGCTCGAGTTAAGTTGATACAGAAAGATCAGGCAGCACCCGAGATAAAAGAGCTATTCCAGCAAATTGAGGACAATGGGGCTAGAATAATGAACTTTTACAGAGTGGTGGCTAATAGTCCTGGCGTAGCCAGGAGTGCTATAAAACTGGGAAATTCACTTATTAGCAGGACAGAACTCTCACCCAAGCTGCGTGAACTGACAATTATGCGAATCGCCAAGCTCTGTAATTGTGAATATGAATGGGTGCAACACACACCCGTGGCTTTGCAGTCTGGTTTGACTCAGGCACAATTAGATGTAATCGGCTCCTGGAATGAGTCGGATGCGTTCAGCCAAGAAGAGCGGGCAGTATTACTGTATGTTGATGAGGTGGCGAAGAATGTCAGTGTGACCGACGAAACATTCCAGGCAGTCAGGCGGTATCTTGACGAGCGTCAAATCGTTGAACTTACGCTAGCCATTGGGTGGTGGGGTATGCTGGCTCGTTTATTTGTGCCGCTTGAAGTGGAAGTGGATGAGCAGTCAGCCAGTTCGACCTGTGACCTGATTGGGCGACGCGACGTAAGAAAATCGTGACTCGTTTTAAGTGTTTGTGTTTATGATTTCTAACCGTCTGGTTAGTTCTCCCCATATTCCCTGGTTATGAAATTTTACCAGTCTAACAGGGGTTATCTCGTTGCTCAGGAGCTTTTCGCTATGGGCATATACCCTGATATAGTTGCCGGTCAGCCCTGAGTATATGCTGCTCTTGGGACTTGTTTCCTTCTCCCAGAGAACGGGCATGGTTTGCCCCAAAAACTGCTCGCAGAAGCGGCGACGGGAGCTTTGAGCTAGCTCAAGCATCCGCTGGTTGTGCTCTTGTTTAACTTTGTCTTTTGTCTGCTCAGGCATCCCGGCTGCCGCTGTCTCGGGGCGGGCTGAGAAAGGGAAGACATGGATGTTGGCGAAACCAACTTGCTGGCAAAAAGAGTAGCTCTGTTCAAACTCCGCATCGCTTTCCCCGGGGAAACCAACCATGATATCTGTGGTGATGGCTACCTCCGGTATCCTCCCTTTAATCAAGTCTATTGTTCTGTGATATTGCTCCAGAGAGTAACTCCTTTTCATCCTTTGCAGCACGGTCTGGCTGCCACTTTGCAGCGCCAAATGGAAATGCCGACAAAGCTTTTCATCCTGCCACAATGCGAGAAGCTCCGGGGATATTTCTGAGGGCTGTAAAGAGGAGAGACGTAATCTCTCGATGCCTGTATCGTGGAGAATACGCTGAACCAAATCCTCGAGATCAGTATTAGCATCTCTATAAGAGCCGACCTTTGTCCCGGTGAGAACAACTTCTTTGTAACCGAGGGCCACCTTTTGCTTAACTTCGTCAATTATCTGGGAAGCGGGCAAAGAATATTCGCGAAGCCTTACTTTGGGCACAATGCAATATGTGCAGGGGCTACGACAGCCATCTTGAATCTTTATCAGGCTACGAGTCCTAACGGTGGCAGCGACAGGATATATTGCTTCGCGCCGACGTAATCGGGGCTCGCAATGACGTAAAGGGGACCTCCCAGCGACGGCAGGGGTCGTAGCAGGCGTGGAGGGGGGTGTTGGCAGTGGCAAGCCCCTCACAATCTCAAGCAGGTGCTCTTTCTCTTTGTTATCAACTATGAGGTCAGCAAGCTGGGCTAACTCTTGACGGCTTCTTTGGGCATAGCAGCCGGTGGCGATAATCAGGGCTCTGGGATTTCTTCGCCTCGCCAGCCTGAGCCAGTGACGCGACTTGCGGTCGGCAATATGGGTGACTGTGCAGGTATTGGCAATATAAATATCTGCCCCGTCACCGGGGGAAACAAGTTGAAATCCGGCCTGGCTAAAACGGTTAGCCAGAGATTCCGTCTCGGCCTGATTGAGCTTACAACCTAATGTGTAGAAAGCCACCCTCATTGATATGGATTATAGTATCTTGTCCAAGTTCTTACAAAGCCTTCTACCTTGAGAGGAGAGTATTCAGATGAGGCTGAGATTCTTCGCCTTCGGCTCAGAATGACAAAAAAGAAGGTGCTCAGAATGACGCTTCCATCCTGTCATTGCGAGGAGCCGCAGGCGACGTGGCAATCTCTAAAAAGGATGTGTGATTGCTTTGTCCCGATTTTATCGGGACTCGCAACAACGTTTTGTTTAAGCCTTTTCTGTGATATAGTTAGCGATTCTGACCAAGACATTAAACTGGGTGCGAAATTGAACCAAGGAACTCGATGGAAAATCCTGCCCTCGGTGCCAGACGAATACTTAAATGTCTCTGACCTTCCTCCCCTGTTTGCTCAAGTTCTCTACAATCGAGGTGTTAAGCCAGAGGAAATTGAACCTTTCCTGGCTGTTGACCACAGGCTGGAAGGCAATCCCTTCCTGCTTCCTGATATATCGGAAGCTGTAAACAGAATCTATAAGGCCGTGCTTTCCCGGGAAAAAGTAGCCATCTATGGCGACTTTGATGTTGATGGAGTGACAGCCACAGTTATTCTTGTCGAGGGGCTGTCAAGGCTGGGTGCTGAAGTCATTTTCCATATTCCTGACCGCTTTAGTGAAGGCCACGGATTAAATGTTTCAGCTTTAGAGGAGCTTCATGCTCAGGGGGCGAATTTGGTCATTACTGTCGATTGTGGCGTAACTGACCTTACAGAAGCAAAACAGGCTCAAGAGATGGGAATGGATGTGATTATTACCGACCATCACATTCCATTGGAGAGTTTGCCTCGAGCTGTAGCTGTAGTTGACCCGAAGCGGAAGAATTCAGTGTATCCTTATCCTGATTTGGCTGGTGCTGGCGTTGCTTTCAAGCTTCTGCAAGCACTATTCTATAATGATAATAAAGAGAAATGGCTGGCCAGATTTCTGGATTTAGTAGCTTTGGCTACTGTTACCGACTTGGCTCCCATGGTTGGTGAGAATCGTTACCTGGTGAAGGCAGGACTGAGAGAGCTTAATAATAGCTCCCGCGTGGGAATTCAAGAAATGGTCAAATTGGCCGGACTGAAGATGGGTGAACTTGACAGTGGAGATATCTCCTGGGTACTGGGACCTCGCCTCAACGCTACTGGCAGGATGAACAATGCCTCCACCAGCTACCAGTTGCTTACTACTCAGTCCCCAGAGGAGGCTCGCCTCCTGGCTCTTGAACTGGAGGAGAAGAATGCCGAGCGGCAAAAATTAACCACTGAAGTATTAAGCCGGGCGAGGGAGAAACTAGCCACCAAACTACACTTACCATTGCTTATAGAGAGTGATGAAAGCTATTCCATCGGTGTTATCGGGCTTGTTGCCGGCAAGCTCGTAGGTGAATTTTACAAGCCTGTTATTATCATCAGCCTGGGTTCGGAGCTATGTCAGGGTAGCTGCCGCAGCATAGCTGAGTTTAACATTGCATCTGCTTTAGAAAATTGCCGTGACTTTCTTACTGGCTTTGGTGGTCATCCCTTAGCTGCTGGCTTCACTGTGCCTCGCCGAAATCTGGCTCAACTGGAAGAAAGACTTATGAGCTTAGCTATGGACCAGTTAGGTCATCTCGAGCTTCGCCCAGAACTAGTGATTGATGCCGAGGTTCCTTTAGCTGTTCTTGCTGGGGACATCTTCAACCTTATCCAAAGATTAGGCCCTTTTGGTCGAGGCAATCCGCAGCCAACCTTTCTTTCTCGACAGGTCGAGGTAATCGGGTGTCGTAACTTCGGCAATCGAGGCGAATGGCTGAGACTGAAACTCAAACAAGGAAATGTAATCTGGCAGGCTGTGGACTTTGAGTCGCGGAGAGCAAAGGAAGAAATTCCGTCTCACATAGATATTGTCTATAACCTGGAAAAAAGTCGCTGGAATGGCGAGGAGGTATTGGGTCTTAATCTTCGCGACTTTGCTCCGGCTCAGCTTCGTTAGCAAGCTCAGCTACCAAAGCCTGTTTCCGAAATTGGCGCAGCCTGATAATGAGCCAGGGCAAAAATATCACCAATATGGCTAAGTCAACAAGTTGGGCGGCACGAAGACCCCAGAGCACTGGTTCCTCATCACGGAGAAACCTCAAGCTAAGATCACCGGTGGCAAAAATACAAAGACAGAAAAACAAGAGGCCGCCTTCGGGCTTGAATTTTCCCCGCAGTTGCCACACTATAGCGAAAACTATCAGACCCCATAATAAATGGTAAATCTGAGTGGGGTGTATTGGAGTGTTTAGAGGGGCAAGGCTATTCAGGTGAGTATAAACGACTGCCCAAGGCAAATCAGGAGCAGGAATGCCATAGCAGCAGCCGTTTAGCGTGCAACCAACTCTGCCGATGGCTAGAGCTAAAGGCGTTCCCACAGCAACGGCATCGCCTAGACTAAGTAGCTCAGAGAAGCGCATTCTCGTTACCCCCATATAGATCAATGCTGCCACAATGACGCCGACAATCATCCCGTTTTGAGCAAGGCCGGCAAAGCCGATGATGTCTCGGGGGTTTGCTACGAAATGCTCCCAATCATAGATTATATATGCGAGCCGACCTCCAATAAAGCCGCCAGCAATACACCAGAGCGCAAGGCTGTAGATATCACGCTTAATGCCCAGCCTTTTGGCTTCCCTGGGCATGATCACTAATAGCGACGCAACCGCTATAGCCACCATAATCCCATACCAACGTATCTGTAGGGAGCCAATGGTGAAAGCAACCGGGTTTACGCTGATAGTGAGCATTTATCTTTTCCTTTCGGTTTAAGAGAAAATAGCATTAACAAAAACCTCAGCATCAAAGAGGGCCATGTCCTGTAATTTTTCGCCGGTACCAATATAAGAGATGGGTATATTTAACTGGTCACAGATGGCAAATATTATGCCGCCCCTGGCTGTGCCGTCAAGCTTGGCCAGGAAAATATCGGTGACGTCCACGGCTTCGGTGAAATATTTAGCCTGAGCCAGTCCATTTTGCCCTGTGGTAGCGTCCATTACCAGCAAAACTTGATGAGGGGCTGAAGCATCGTACTTAGCTACCACTCTCTTTATCTTTTTGAGTTCTTCCATGAGATTAAACTTGGTATGAAGGCGGCCAGCGGTATCGATAATCACCGCTTGAGCATGGCGGCTACAGCCGGCTTGAACGGCATCATAAGCAACCGCTCCGGGGTCGCTACCGGGTTGATGGGCGATGACTTCGGCATCTACTTTCCCTCCCCAGTGTTTAAGCTGTTCAATGGCTGCTGCCCGGAAGGTATCTGCTGCTGCCAGGAGAACTCGCTTTCCCTGCGAAGTGAAACCATAGGCCAGCTTGGCAATGCTGGTTGTCTTGCCTGAGCCGTTCACGCCGACTACAAGGATGATATAAGGGGACTCTCTACTTTGCTCAGGAATCGGATTTGTTCTCTGGGGGATGCTTAATAAGCTTACCATCTCCTTTTTCAAAGCTTCCCGTATATGAGATACCTCTGAAAGCCTGTCCGTTTTCACCCGCTGTTTGACTTTATTCAGGAGTTTGCTTGTAGTCTCTACACCGACATCGGCCGAGACAAGCAACTCTTCCAATTCCTCCCAGACCTCATCCCCGAAGGCCTCCCGGTTAAAAATATTAGCTATCCTGCCAAACCAGGTTTCCTTACTTCTTTTCACTCTTGGTTCAGTCTTTTTCAACAAATCGAACAAGCTGCCTCCGTAATCAAGGGTACCAGTATATGATAGCACAGGTGTAGACTACTTTTTAGCTGGTGATTTCTTGTCTTTCTGGTGAAGATAACTCCGGCTCTTTTCTCACGAATAAAAGAGGATATATGATGTCGCTAGTACAGCAGGGAATCCAAACTGAGAGGAATAAAAATAGGAATACGTAAGGGAGCAAATGAATCCAATCAGCTATACCAAAGGCTATGAAGTAGAATAATGATGCCCAGGTGCTTAACAACACATGTCCAAAGTGTGGGATTTTAGTTGTTTGCCTCCAATAACCGATTCCAATGCCAGCAAGCGCAAGGAAATTTATCCACCAGTGCTCGATAAAGGGCACTTCAAATTCCATCGGAACGTGAAGTAAAGTTCCTCCTAGATAAGGAATTATGGCATCGCTTATCGTGGCTATACCGATGGACCCTGTCCACCCAATTAAAATTGCCACCCAGAACTTGCCTTTCTTGTATCTCATATACATAGCTGTGGTTACAAGTGCGCTCAACAACACGTGGATTGGGTGTAAGGTATAAAAAGCGGTTTGAGAAATATGGGAAGGTATGTTGCCTAAAACCACTATGACCATGATGATAATACCAGTAAGAGCGCCAAGGGTCATGAAAGGGATATGCTCTTTGAGTTCTTTTGCTATGCGCCTGACCATTTCTTATTTTGCTAATGGGGCTATTTTTTATAACATTGGGAGCAGAGTCCGGAGAATTCGGAAAGGTGATGTTCGCTGTGGAAGCCGCAATTCAAGGCGAGATTGTTTTCCTCTTGGCACAATTCTTTGTCGGCAAATTCTCGAATGGCTCCGCAGTGCTGGCAGACCATGAAGCGATGGCAGCCTTCTACAGCATCCAGGCTACACTTCACAAAGCCGCCGCTGGATAGCACTTTGTGAGCTAGATTAAGGCTGCAAAGCAAATCAAGTATGCGGTAGATAGTAACGTGGTTTAGATATTTGCCTCTGGCGCGCAAAATCCCCTGTATATCGTAAGGGGAAAGCGGTTTTTCGGTTTCTTCCAGAACTTCGAGCACCAGCTTCCGCGGCTTGGTTGCTTTATAACCTTGAGCTTGCAAAATTCGAATTGAGTCTTGAACCACGGCAGTATTATACTGGAGTGAGAAACTAAATGCAACACTATTGCAATTAGCCTTGGGAATAGTCGTTTTTTCGCCTATAGGGTCAACTCTATTCTTCTTCCTACGCTTTGCCCATCGGGGTTGCTTGGGCTGACTTCCAAATCCCTCTCCCTCGATAGGAGAGGGTAGGGTGAAGGAAAAGAGGTTGACTCCGTTTTGCTTTGGGCTTGACAGGCGCTCATATCCCGGAATTTCGGCATGAATATAATGGGGCAACCATCATAGTGTCCTTTCACGATGTGCCTGTCACTGATCTAGTTGAACTGGTCCAAAGAACTCACATGTTGCCTTGGCGAGAAGGGGGTGGGGAATCCCCACCCCCTATCGCTTTACTCAGGGAGCGACGCTGTCACGGCGCTTGTTGGTCTACCACCGACTATTCTAATATTCTAAAGGCCAGGGTCCATCCACGTCTATCTTCATTGACGGCACGCCGAGTAAATTACCCTCACCCTCATGTACATCGAGGTACTGCTCACCGAACTGATTGACAATCGGTAGATTATATCCATTCCACTCATAGAGGCCGTCTATCCAGTAGAATACCAGATGGTCATCGCCCACGATTGGCGTTACAGGACCACCCGGCGGATGTGTTTTCTGGGCGGGTACCGCGAATAAGTACGGATCATACACAGTGGTTTCTCCGTTGATGAACTGGTCCTCGATATACACATCCTTCGGCGTGTACCCTCCACTGTCAACGACCTCATAGACCAGGAAGTGGTTGAGATCCGCCGGCCAGTCGGGGGTCAACTTCCCGGTTGGCACAGCCAGCAAGTACGGACCTTCTATGTACAGAACCTGGTCTTTCCCAAACTGGTTGTCGACAGTCACCTCCCACCACTGAGGATCTACATCGTAATCTATATCGTAGAACGTGAGGTGGTCTTTCCAGTCCGAGACCGGCGTATATTCAAATTCGCTGACCCACTTCTCAACAGGGTTGGCAAATAGGTAGGCCTCCCCCACCGTTGCGTTGATAGTAACGAGCTGGTCCTCCAGCTGCACATCCACTGGTAGCGGTGGTTCCCATAGCGGTGGCGGTTCTATTGGCCAATTCGCCCAGTAGGTCTTGAAGTGGTTGAGGGGCTGCTCCCAGGATATTTTCTCGGACGGCACGGCAAGAACGTCTCGGTAGGTCAGGTCGAGGGTTTGATTACCGAACTGATTAGCAATCTGTATACTCTCATTGATAGATTCGTTGAACCCTATGTCTTCTATGTCGTATAGAACCCAATGCAGATCCTCGTCCTCGATCACTGCTACATCGCCGTTTTCAACTACTGTTTTCTGAACGGGGTTGGCGAAGTAAACGGGCCCCCAAACCACGACATCTTCCTCGATGAACTGGTCCTTGAGCTGCACGCCCACCTCCGGGAAATCTTTTTCAACGACTTGGTAAACCAGGAAGTGGTTGAGACACACCGGCGCTTCGTGGTCTCCCTTCTGGGTCGGTACAGCCAGCGCGACCGGACCGACCACTGTCAGCTCCTGGTTCTCGCCAAACTGGTTGTTGACCACCACTTGCCACGAGTCTAGCATAGGCTCTTCTTCTCCGTAGTCTAGCTCGTACAAAGTGTAGTGGCGGTTCTCATCCGCAATCGGCGTTACATCATCGTTGTGTATCTTCTCGACAGGGTTGCCGAAGGATGTGGCCTCCCCCACCGTTACGTTGAAAGTGCCGAACTGGTCTACCAGCTGCACATCCATCCCCACGTACAGCCCTTCCTCCCAGTCCACCTCGTAGAACTTGAAGTGGTCGGCCGGAACGGGCTCAAAATTGGCGGTGACGGTTACATCTTCAGCTGGAATGGTGATAGTAGTCTCTAATGCACTAGCATTACCGAGTGTGCCCGCCGACGTCGTCCAGCTAACAAACCGATAGCACGGGGCAGCTACCGCTTTTATATCGACTACTTTGTTTTCCGCGTAAGGCGACGTGCCCGTCTCATCGGTCGCCGTTCCACCTTCAGCAGGGTTTACTGCCATGGTCAGGTCGTACGTCACTACGCCATTACAGCTTACTATCCCGGCGACTAAGGCTACCACAATCAACAAGATGCCAATTCTTGCCAGGTAACTGTGTTTCATCGAACTAAAAATCGTTTTCATATTTTCACCTCCCTTTTTGCTTGCCCAATAGCTTGGGCAACTACGTTTTTAAACAGCTGCAATATTCTGGTTCCCCGAAATATCAGTGCATGATTCGTCACCTCCTCGCGCTTAAACCTCCATAACTCACTGACGCTCCCCCTCGAGCACAAGCCTTGTATTATTTTTCTGGGAGCGCTATTTCTTATGTAAATTATAACATCACTATTGAAGAAATTGTCAATGGTTGTTGTGATTTTCTAGATTATTCATTGACTCTCAGGTCACAAGCTCTTCAAGCAATACTATGGCAGCTTCTTTGTCCAGGGGCTGGTTATTGTTGCCGCACTTGGGCGATTGCACGCAAGAGGGGCAGCCGTCAGCGCAGGGACATTCTTCGACAGCTTTCAAAGCGGCCTGCCAGAGCTCGGTTATCATTTCGAATCCCTTCTCAGCGATGCCAATGCCGCCGGGGTGGGCATCGTAAATAAAAATCTGCGACTTGCCGGTGTCGGGGTGAAAAGCAGTGGAAACGCCGCCAATATCATTGCGGTCGCAAAGGGCAAATAGGGGAAGTATGCCAATGGCAGCATGTTCGCAGGCATGTAAACCGCCGTGGAAGTCGAGCCCGGCATCGGCTATCCTATCAATTGCCTTCTGAGGCAGGTCAAACCACAGGGATTTGGTGGGGAAGTTTACTGGCGGGAGGTCAAGAGGCTCCTCTCCGATGACCTCTTCCGTGAACTGTTTTTTCCTCTTAAAACCAACTACCTTGGTAGTGACATCAACATCTCCGAAGTAAATCTTCACCCTATGGCAATCTTTTTCCTTGAGCAGCCGCGTGACCCGGATGTCGTTTATTTCCATAGTCTGAGTATAGTAATCTACAGACCTCGGTTCTGCCCAGGCAATGCGCCGGGCTAAATCGAGTGCCGTGACAAGGTAAGATTCACCCTGGTGGAGGTAGATGGCGCCCGGGTGTACCTGGAAAAAGGCGACGCCGGCTTCCACTGTCTCTAACAAGCGACCTTCCCGACCATCAACGACAGCATAATTTTGTCCTGATGTTGCCCTGATATTTATATCCTGTGCGGGATAGGAGATAGAAGGAGCGGGATGCCACCTCTCATGGCGTTTTCTTAACTTCCCTTCTTGTTCCAGCTCGGCTAGCATGGTACTAATTTCGCTAAAAAATTCCTCATCCTTAGCTTCTAGCGGTTTCTCCCAGGCGGCGCAAAGGAGGTGGGGCTTCAGGATATAAGGGTTGTCAGGATTGATTATGGCGTTGTCAAAGTTCTTGCTGAAAAAGAAATCTGGATTACGCATCAGGTATTGGTCGAGCGGATTTTCCTGGGCGATAAGAAAGCTCAAAGAGCTGTGGGTGCTTCGTCCGCTGCGCCCGGCTTGCTGCCAGGCGCTGGCGATGCTGCCGGGATAGCCGGTGAGAACGGTTGCCTCCAAATCGCCAATGTTTATTCCCAGCTCCAGGGCAGTCGTGGCGACCAAGCCGAGAAGCTCGCCGTCAAAAAATTGGTGCTCAATTCGGCGTCTGTCTTCAGGAAGGTACCCTGCCCGGTAAGGGCTGATTTTATCCCTCAGGGGAGGTGGCAGTTGTCCCTGGGTATAGAGATAAATGAGTTCGGTAAGCTTGCGAGTGCGGGCAAACAGCAGACTACGAATCTCTTTTTGGACAAGCTCTCCGAGAAGAAAAGCTGCCTCGCTATTGGGACTGCGCCGGCTGGTCTTAGCCTCATCAATGACAGGTGGATTCCAGAAAGCAAAGTATTTTTCGCCATGTGGTGAGCCGTCTTCAACAATGGCTTCAAAAGGCAAGCCGACGAGGTTTTGGGCATGCTTTTGGGGATTGGCGATGGTGGCTGAGCAGCAAATGAACTGGGGATTGGAGTTATAAAAGGCGCAAAGCCGCCGCAACCTTCGCAGGACATTGGCTACCTGAGAGCCGAAAATACCTCGATAAATATGAGTTTCATCTATTACGACATATTTGAGGTTGCGAAACAATCTGGACCACGATTGGTGATTGGGCAAAATGCCCAAGTGGAGCATATCCGGGTTAGTGAGCACTATCCTTGCCTGTTTTCTTATGCTTGCTCTCTCATTCTGTGGTGTATCCCCGTCGAAAGTTGCCATGGCTTCCGGGGAGATTGCTTCGCCCCGACTTGTCGGGGCTGGCAATGACAGGAGGCTAGCGATTTGTCTTACGCTACGTAGCTGGTCCTGGGCCAGAGCTTTCGTGGGGAAGATATAAAGAGCACGGCTATCCTTATCATGTAAAAACGCATCGAGCGTGGCTAGGTGATAGCACAGGGTCTTGCCACTGGCGCTGGGCGTGGCTATAATCACGTTTTTCCCGGCCAGGATGGCATTCAAAGCTTTTGCCTGGTGGCTATAAAGAGTTGATATCCCCAGGGACTCCAGGCATGCTTGAAGGTTGGGGTGGAGAGGGTTATCCAGTTTGCCAAAAATAGCGCCTTGATGAGGAATGTGTTCAATGTAGACAATCTGTTGGCTATAATCGGTTAAGCTGACAAGGTGGTGAAGAAAAGCAGCGGCATCCATTTATATTAACCCTAAGAAAGTTTTATGGCTCTTTAGAAGCTCCCACAAAAATTGATTCCAAATCTAACCGGGTTCCCATGAAAATCACAAGATTTTCGTGGGTGGTTTAGGGAAAGGTTTCTATTTCCGAACTCAATAGCTCAACATCGGGGTAGTTCTGGACGACGAACTTCACGACATTGGACAAAATTTCATCGGCATGTCTTCTGTGGTTGCTAACGCAAGCTATGCCTAAAGTGGCTAATTGCCATAAACCCTGGTTATCCACCTCGGCTACGGAAACATTGAACTTATTCTGTAGTCGTGTAATGATGGACTTAATTACCTGTCTCTTACCTTTAAGGGAATGGTTCTCGGGGAGGCGAAGCTCAATTTGGCACACGCTGACGTGCATTTTGTTTGTTCCCCCTCTTTATTTCTCTGCCTATAAGGCGAGGGTAAACCTCGCCACTACATTCATCTGTAGGGGGCGGGGCTTGTCCCCGCCCCTAATTTTCAAGGAAGAGGTTTTGGAGCTATAATCCCTTTCTAACAATATAAGTGACGAGGTCAGCAAGACGACAGCTATAGCCCCACTCGTTGTCATACCAGGCTAACACCTTTACAAAGTTGTCATCAATGACCATGGTGCTTAGAGCGTCGAAGATAGCACTGGCAGGATTGCCCTTAAAATCTGAGCTCACCAGTGGCTTGTCGCAATATTCCAGAATTCCCTTAAGCTCTCCGTCAGCAGCCTTCCGAAAGGCATCGTTAACCTCTTCAGTGCTTACCTTTCTCTTCAAATCAGCTACAAAGTCCACAAGAGATACTATGGGGGTAGGCACTCTTATGGCGATGCCATGAAGCTTGCCCTTAAGCTCAGGTATGACCACAGTTACGATGCGAGCGGCGCCGGTGGTGGTGGGTATAATGTTGGTACCGGCAGACCTTGCTCGGCGCAGGTCGCTGTGAAACACATCCAGTATTTTTTGGTCATTAGTATAAGAGTGGACGGTGGTCATTAGCCCGTGAACGATGCCAAAGTTTTGGTGAAGGACTTTAACTACAGGGGCAATGCAATTAGTGGTGCAGGAGCCGTTGGATATAATGCGGTGCTTAGCCGGGTCATACTGCCCTTCATTGACGCCGAGGACGATGGATATATCCTCTTCTTTAGCCGGTGCGGAGATAATTACTTTCTTAGCACCGCCTTGAAGGTGAGCAGCAGCCTTGCTCGCCTGGGTGAAAAGCCCGGTAGATTCAATTACAATGTCCACCCCGTAGTCTCGCCAGGGAATTTTCCCCGGGTCACGCTCAGCTAAGACCTTTATCTCCCTGTCATCCACTACGATGCGGTCGTCTTTAGCTCCCACCTTACCGGGATAGATGCCATAGTTGCTATCATACTTAAAAAGGTGGGCATTGGTTTCGGCATCGGTAAGGTCATTCACCGCTGCCACTTCCACCTTATCTCCACCACGCTGGATAATTGCCTTAAGAGCTAACCTGCCAATACGCCCGAAGCCGTTGATTCCTACTTTTGTTGCCATTCTTCTTTACCTCCTTGTATTTATATGCTGTTTGATTTTACCTTAGCTTAGATCCAAATTCTGGTTGACTATTCTGGGAATTCTTCACCTCCAAATTTCGTAGTGCGACCCTTCGGGGTCGCGCAGCACGAGGCTAAAGCCTCGCACTACATTTGTTCTCCTTTTCATTTAATTTGCACCTGCACCTTATTCCTCTCCCTTCAAGGGAGAATGTGGGTCGGGCTAGTCCTTAGCTAAATATAAAGAAGCACCATCCATATCAACATTGCCCACCCTGTCTTCCTCCGTCAAGAACTTAAGATGAGCAATGGTCTCGGTGATAGCCATTCGCTTGTCCCAGGCTGGCAAATCCCCAAAAGCAGTATCTCCTCCATTGACCATCCAGGGAATTTGCTGAGCTATCTCGTAGGCTGTCTTTAAGCCGTTGCGCAGAGATTGCATAATGGCTCTCTTCCTTTCCTCATGGTGCTGTAGTATCTTTTCTATTCTCAGTCTTAAAGCATTGAACACTGGTCCGTGCCCCGGGAGAATAAAATGAACGTTTAGGCGCTCTAGTTTTTCAAGGGAAGAAATATAGTCGCCCAGGGGGTTATCGCCAGACTGGGGATTGAAACCCACGTGGGGGGTGGTGTCATACAAGACATGGTCGCCGGTGAGAATAAACTTCCTGTCTCGTTCATAAAGGCAGATATGGCCTGGCGAGTGCCCCGGCGTCCATAACACCTCAAATTCGAAAGAATCATTGGAAATTATGTCGCCATCCTCTAATTTTACGTCAGGCGCAGTCGGGGTGACATATTTATTCATCCATAACGAAGCCTCTTTTAACTGGGGTAGTTCATCCTCAGGAACGCCATTCTGCTGAAGTAGCACTGTAACCTTCTTAACCAGGCCAGCAAAATCCTTGTACCTGGGGAGAATAACACCCGCATCAATCCTGTGAATGGCTACCTGTGCGCCGCAAATTTGCTTTATCTTGCTTGACAACCCATAATGGTCGGGGTGTATATGGGTGATAACCACTTTCTTGATGTCTCGGAGCTTGAGATTTGTCACTTTTATCCCTTCCTGGAGAGCCCACAGAGATTCCTGGCTATCCCAGCCGGGATCAACCAATATATGACCATTGCCACCTTCAATTGCATAAGCATTGGTAGGCCACGAGGCATTTCCAGGAGCAGGAATTTTTATTTGATGGACACCGTTTAATACCTGCATTATTTCATCCTCTCCAGATTGTAGAATGCTTTTTTGCCGGGATATCGTGCCGCCCCTCCTAATTCCCCCTCTATCCTGAGGAGGCGATTGTACTTAGCCAGTCTCTCGCTGCGACAGGGGGCACCGGTTTTAATGAATCCGGCTGTGCTAGCTACTGCCAGGTCGGCAATAGTAGTATCCTCGGTCTCACCAGACCTGTGGCTGATAATGGTTGTCCACCCCTCCTGCTGGGCTCTTTTGATAACAGCCAGGGTTTCACTGAGTGTGCCTATCTGGTTTGGCTTAATAAGGATTGAGGTGGAGGCCTTCTGGGCAATGCCCTTTTCCAGTCGCTCCATGTTGGTAGCATAAAGGTCATCGCCGACAATTTGAGTGTGCTTTCCTAGTTGAGCCGTGAGCAACGACCAGCTTGCCCAATCATCCTCGTCCAGCCCGTCCTCGATGCTGA
>Ga0307376_10002088_pt1 | contig 20156 bp, 17 predicted proteins | sample TR2MG_FD_202536 | JGI IMG/M metagenome (GOLD analysis project Ga0307376, IMG submission 202536) | Soil microbial communities from Risofladan, Vaasa, Finland - TR-2 | ecosystem: Environmental > Terrestrial > Soil > Coastal area > Acid sulfate soil | place: Finland: Risofladan, Vaasa | collected...
AGAAGTGGGGCTTCAGACCGACCAAGTTCACAAAACGGCCATAGGCTTTTCATAAAATATTAATGTGCCGGTATTAGTATGGATCGTGGACGCGGGCATCTGGGGGGGAACGGTGTTCGTGGTTATGAATATTGCCTTCTTTCTCCTGCCCAAAGAAGAGGTTGTCTGCCTGATGGAGGATATTTACGACAATCGATGATCCGGCGAAGCCGTTGACGAAGCTTATACCCCCGAAGCCGGCAGTGACCGAACGTATAATCAGGTAACAGCCGGACAGTTCAGTGACAGGGGGAAAACCATGAAGCCGGATCGTCGCTCCTGAAGATGGTTTCGCTGTTCTTGACCTTCTCGCTGACAGCCTGCGCTCCCAGCCAACCGGGAGGGGCCCCTTTCCCCACCGTCCCGGATTGAACCGGCAATGTCGACAACGCTGCGACCCGGGACTCTTCATTTTGGCACCCGACTCGGCGGGCAGCGCAGCCATATACAGTAAAGTCATCCAGTACACTGTTAACGATCCCACGGTCAGCGGCGCCAACATCATCGTCTACTGGTCCCATAAGGGGTTCCATACTGTCAAGCAGCCCCTGTTAGCCGGAGTACGGAGAAATGGGCACCCACCGTAAGGTGGGTCATCAAAGGAGCATGATCCACGTGGGGAAAACGCATCTTGGCGAAGTAGATTACCTGCGCGTTATTGGTCTCATTTCAATTGTGGTCATCCATGCTTTTGGCTTCTATTTGTCGATGCCGGTGTCCGGCCAGGGGGCGCGTATCTTTCAAGAGCTTACGGTTGATTTACTCCGCTTTGGCAGATACGTCTTCATATTTGTGACGGGTGTGGTCCTGTTTTATGGCTATAGTGGGCGGAAAATTAACCTTGCCTCCTTTTTTAACCGCCGACTGAAAAATATCGTTATCCCTTATGCCGTCTGGACAGCTATTTACCTCCTGATCAAGTACTGGGCAAAGATGATTAACTGGCCCAATACAGCCGGCTTTATAGCTACGTGGGCCCAGAACCTCTTAAACGGTAACGGTTACAGTCACCTCTACTATATCATAGTCTCCATCCAGTTCTACCTTTTCTTTCCCCTGCTTCTGGTTCTCTTTAAACCACGCCGGCCGCGGCTTGCGGCTGGAATCATTTTGACCGGGGGGCTCCTTCTTTATGGCATCTACTATTTTCTGTTGGAAGCCCATGCATCCTCGGTAACCGCCATGGTCGGCGGGGCACCCGGGGCCGGGATACTCGCGTGGTTTATGCAATATAAAGACCGGATTCTAATTTCCTATTTGCCATTTTATCTCCTTGGCGGACTGGTTGGTATGCATTTGGATGCATGGCGGAAATGGCTTCAGGAGCACGATATCCTAATTACGGCTGGGATGATCCTCAGCGGCGGTCTGGTCATAGGTGAATACTTCTATCTTTACCGCCATATGGGCGAATCCTGGGCTATGACGGTGAGTGTGTTCAACCCCAGCATGTATTTCTACAGTTTGGTTATCATAGTTGTTTTATTCCGGCTGGCGATGGTATGGGAACGCCGGAAGACCATGCGTTCTCTGGTCAGCCTCCTGGCGGCCAACTCGTTGGGCATCTATCTGGTCCATCCCGCCGTCCTATACGTCGTTCACAGTTACTTATGGCCGTATCAGTACCTACCCGGTTCTCTTCTGGTGATCCTCGACCTGGCTGTAACAATAGCCGCGTCCTGCCTGATCAGTCACCTTCTTGGCCGAAGCCGGTACACTCGTTTTATGATTGGTGAAGCGGGTAACTTGTCCAGGCGTCAACCCGCCGTAAACGGGGCACCAACAGCCCCGAAACTTAATCTGCGGCCTCAGGAGCACTTCCCGCAGGTCCAGACAACCACGCGCTGATATGCGGGGCCTTTCATCACTCCTCAGGGAGACTCAGTTCTCCTCCAGGCGGGCCACCAGCACCGCCTGGTCGTCGCGGGGCGGCTGCTGGGAAGCCAGGTTCAGGATCAGATCAGCCAGTTCCCGGGGATGAACGTCCGCTATCTCCTGCAACAGGCCGGCCAACCACATGTCCTGTCCCCCGTCCGGATGGGCTTCATGTACGCCGTCGGTTGCCAGCACGAGGTAATCGCCGGCCGAGAGAGTACGGCACGAAGTGGTTACTTCAATGTCATGGATGATCCCGGCGGGCAGTGAGTTGGCCTGGATGACGCTTACCCTTTTGGGCCTGCCGACAAAGCTGGGCGGTGCCCCGACCTTGATGAAGGCTGCTTCGCCGCCGTAGAGGTCCACAATGGCCATATCGATGGTGGTAAAACTCTCTTCGGGCTTTTGGAGGAGGAGCGAGGCGTTTACGGTCCGCACCGCCACTTCGGGCGAAAATTCGGCCTGCAGCAGGTCGGCCAAAAGCCGCAGGGCGGCTTTGCTTTCCCTGGCAGCCGCCGGGCCCGTGCCCATGCCGTCGCTCAGGATGAGGGCCATCCGGCCATCCGGCAGCGGCAGGATGGCAAAGGAATCCCCGGAGATGTCGCTTCCATCCCTGGCCCTGACCGCCACCCCCAGGGACAGCCGGAACGGGAGCAGCGGATATAACCGGACCTGGCAGATTTGATCTCCCTCCTGGTAAAGACACTGGCGGGTGGCCGGATAGAATTGCACCGCGAGGTTTTCGTACAAAAGGCCGGCTATCTCCTGCCAGCAATTGGTCTTGAGCGGACAGGGTGAAAGGTCGGCGGCGGCCTCCGCGTAGTTGCTGTCGGTGCCTTCCATGGTCAGGGACAGCAGGTTTAAGCCCTTTTTCTCGAATTTCTCTTTCAGCCCGGCCGGCAAGGGCGGTGACCCCCAATCGGCGGCTTCCTCTACCCGGGTGGCCAGGCTTTCCAGCATGCCGGCCATGGCTTCCATCTGAAGGGCCACGATGTCTCTTTCTTGCTGCAGTTTCTGATCCCAACCGTATTCCAGCCTGGATGTGGTGTAGGAGGAAAGCACCGCTATTCCTAATTCACGGTGCCGGGGGCAGCGTCGTTTTGTTTCTTCTGGAACCTGCCACTTGCCGGGACCCAAATTCTCGGCTTCGCTGACAAGGTTGCGCAAGTTTTGAAAGGTTCGGTAGAATTCCCTCTCCCAGCAGGTCTGGTGCAGGGAGCAACCATGGCAGACGGTGGCTGCCACCCGGTCGATGATGGCCTGCAGCCGGTCCTCTTCCGGGGCGACCACCGACGCCGACACCTCCCCGAAGGCACGCGCCAGTTCATGAAAGATACCCGCCCAGCCCCGCATCCGCTGAGCCAGGAAGGTCTGGGCCCGGTCCTCCTCCGCTTGCGGCTGCGCCCCTGCCGGTAGTATGTTGGCCAGAAGCAGCCTTAGGGTGCCTGTCAAATTCTCCGGGAAGATAAGGTACAATACCAGGGCCACGCCACTTTCCGCCAGGGCACCGGTGAAACTGGTAAAGTTGCTGGTGTAGATGGACAAGACAATGTTCCCCAGGAGGAATCCGAAAGCCACGCCCAGGCGTCCGAAGCCCTGACAGAGTCCGGCGATAAGACCGACAAAGGCGTAAGCGTTGACCAGCCCCTGGGAAGTGCCGAAGGTCAACCCCGGGATCACCCCGGTTAAGGCCCCTACGGCGGCTCCCAGGCCGGGGCCGCCCAGAAACGCAGCCAGAAGAACGAAAAAGCGGGAAAGGACCCCCCGCAGGGACAGAAGCCACCAGCTGAAACTGCCGGCCCCGGTAATTAACCCGGCGAAAAGAACCAGAAGACTGAACAGTTCTTCGGCCGTGAGGGGCCGTGACTTTTCCACATTCAACAGGGGTACAAGCGCCAGGACGAACAACTGGGTCAGGACGGCGGCGAAGACCGCCTCAAAGAGGGCGGTTATGTAAGCGTAGGTGGAAGGCGTACCAAACGCCAGGACAGCTGTTCTGACGATCAGGAGAACGGCGGCAGTCGCCCCCGGCACCACCAGCCAGGGTCTGGGTATCCGCTCGGGCAACACATTTAGCAAAACGAAGATTAACACGATTGCCAACAAATAACCCGGGAGGGCTGAAGCTGGTGCCTGAGTGATGATTCCCACCAGCACGGCCAGGGTCACCGTTAGTCCGGCCGGGCGCCGGCAGCGAATGGTGGCCGCCACAAGGGCAGGGCCGAAAGGCATCAATTCTCCCAACAGAACAGCACGGCCCAGGAAGAAGCCGGCCAGGCCCAAAACTATCAACACCGGTAAACCGGCCCGCGTTAACGGAAAAGCCAAGGGGGAACGCTCTCTTTTTTTCGGCCGGGCAGCTTTTTTCTTCCTGGCGGAACCGGGCCGCCGGTGGCGCCGGTACGGATACGGGTCTGTGCCTTCTGTCACTGTACGGCTCCTCCAAAACATTATGATCTTCCAAAGATGATTATAATACTGCCACCTTGCATTTCTTGTCAGTAATGGGGACTGATTACTTTTTTCTTTCGACAGCAAATGGCCCGTTTTCAGGTCGCGGGCAAAGACATAAAAAGAGGCGTGGTTCCATATCTTTATCCTAGAACTTAACGACCACCTGATGAAGCAGGCGGGTCTGGGGGGTACCCACCGTAGGTGGGGTCACTGGAGGTCAACTTAAGCCGGAGAGCTTGCCCCCGACTTCCGGGCACACACCGCAGGTGGGTCGGGGTAGTTGAATATTTCTTCCACTTCCCAGAACCCCCGTTATTATACGGGGGTGTAAGAACAAAAACGGGAGGGCGTGCTGTGGAAGACGGGGGTAAGCAGGCGCTGGTGCTGACCGACCGCAAGGTGCTCTCGCTGATGGGAGTGCTGCACGTGGCCAGCTTCGACGAAGGGGAAATCGCCCTGGAAACCGTGCTGGGCTTTTTGTCGCTCAAAGGAGAGGGCCTGCACATTACCCAGTTGAACCTTGACGAGGGCAGCCTCACGGCTGAAGGTTATTTTCATGCCGTGGTCTACCGGGAAAACAGGCCGGGCCGCTCCGGAGCACGGGGACGCAGCGTTTTGAACCGGTTGTTCAAGTAAGGCCCGGCCGGTTTCAACAAGAAGGAGAAATAAATTTGATGCTGGTCGAGGAACAGGGGAAAATTTTCCTGATAACCGTGGCCATCGGAGGCCTGGCCGGTTTTCTGTACGACGTGTACAGAGTGGTCCGGGTGCGCAATAATCTCCGCGGCTGGCCAGGTGCCCTGGGTGATTTGCTGTTCTGGGCGGTGGCTACGGCCGTGGTTTTCTTGCTCCTGCTGCAGACCAACCAGGGGGAGTTGCGCCTCTATGTTGTGCTGGGGTTGCTGGGTGGAGCCCTCCTGTATTTCAGCTCGATGAGCCGCTTCGCCTTTCGCTTTGTGGACTTTGTCTGGCATTTGGCGGGCAAGGTGGAAAACTTGTTGTTTGTGCTGCTGGAATACTTGGGCCGGGCGCTCTTGTTTCCGCTACGCAGGTCCTTCATTGTGATAGTGTGGCCTCTTAAAGTCTCTTACTCAGGAGGCAGATACCTGGGTCACGCTACCGCGGAAGGAATGAAGAGAAGGAGCGGAGAGTTTCTGATCTCCATGAGAGTGAGGGCGGGGAACTGGAAACATCTTATCGGTCGCAACAAAAGGAAGTAAACTAGCAATTCGGCCTGGAAAATGACCAATTTAGTAAAAACCTCTTGACAGACCGCTGGATACCTGGCAATATGGATTATATCTCCCGTGTTGCTCTCCAAACAGGGTGATTCCGGTTGCTCAAGCTGGTTGCATCTGCTACTTGTTTTAAATCCGGTTTTTCACCCGTTGGTGCGGAGCAGATGGAGAAGTTTTCAGCTAATTCCGGCGCGGTGGGAAGGGGTTGCCAATGCCTGGAAGGAGCGGGTCAAAGGGTCTGTCGAGTGGTGATCCAGCAGGCGGAAGCACCAGTCGCCGCTTTTCACCAAGCCGGCTCCCTGTCCTGGTCACCGTGGTGGTAGTGGGATACCTCCTTTTTTCCCTCAGCGGCCAATTTCTAAAGCTGGGAAGGATGGAATCCCAGGTCCGGGGAATGCAACAACAGGTGGAGAGTCTGCAGGGCCAAAATCAGTCCCTCCAGAACCAATTGCAGGATATCAAGTCCAATGCCTACATAGAACAAGTTGCCAGGCAAAAGCTGGGTTTGGTAAAACCGGGCGAATATCCGGTTCAGTCTGTCCCGAAAGGCGGGACGAGCCCCAATTAGGGTTTTCGGGCCAAGATATTTTATTGACATTTGCGACCCCGCCCTAATATAATTAGGGAGAAGCGGTCTTTTGTGCATTTAAGGAGGAATTTCCTGGTTTATGCCGGTGCAGGTAGGTAGCGTGATGGACGGGGTGGTAACTGGAGTTACCAATTTTGGTGCATTTGTGGAATTGTCCGGTGGTATTACCGGTCTCGTACACATTTCCGAAATCGCGGAAAGTTACGTGCGGGATGTCCGGGATTTTCTCAAGGCTAGTGACCACGTGCGGGTAAAGGTCATATCCGTTGATCCCAAGGGAAAGATCGGTTTGTCTATAAGGCAGGCGCATGCCCCGGCACCGGGATCGGGCGGTGGCCGAAGGCGGCCCTCGCCGAACTTTGAAGACAGACTGGCCCGGTTTATCAAGGAGAGTGACGAGCACCAGCAACTCTTGCGGCGAAATACCGACGCCAAAAGAGGCGGCAGGGGAGCCGGCCGGCGTTCCCCCTGACTTTAAACCAATAGCCTGCCCGCGCAGGCTTATTTTTGTTTGGGGGTATGTTGGCTACCCTACGGCTGTTTACCGAATCTTACGGTAAAGGTGGTGGGGAAAAGCTTTACTTCAATTTCGCCTCCGCATATCTCGGCAATGTGCCTGGCGATGGCCAGACCGATTCCCCGGTCCGGTCCCTTGGTGGAAAACAGGGGCTGGAAGATACGGCTGGTCAGGGCCTCGTTCAGGGTAGTGCCGGAATCGATCAACTCGAAAACATAGTAGTTATCTTTTTCGTCAATAATCAGTTCTATCTCTTTTTTTTGTGCCGTCTGTAAGGCTTCCATGGCGTTGTCAATAAGGTTGCCGAGTACCTTTGTTATATAGGTTTCCTTTACCTTGAGACCGGTCAGGTCTGTTTTTACGGTCAGCTTGAAATCAATGCCCCGGGCCCTGGCCAGGCTTACCTTGTTCAGGATCAGCGAGCCGACCACCGGCTTGCCGAGGGTCAGCAAGTCACTTACGTCTCTAACATCCGCGCAAAACTGGTTTATGTATGCTTTGGCTTCTCCTGTCATGTTCAAGTTCAGCAGGCCGCTGATTACGTTCAAGTGGTTGAGGAAGTCGTGCCTTTGAGCCTTGGCCGCCAGCAGGAGGCTCTCTCGGTCTGACGCATCCTGGGAGTCTTCCACCGGTAGTTCGTGGAGTTGTCTCGCCGCGGACCATTTCCGGGCCACCACCAACACTATTATCACATCAGCCAGCCCCATGAAATTGAGGAACCACAGGCTGGTTTGGGCATAGCTACTCACGGTCGCAAACATTTTGCCCGTGATTGCGATGATGGTCAGGGCCTGCAGCAGGAAGAACGGAACGAGGAGATACAGGTTTCTTTCTTTCATAAATCTGTTCCCTGCTCGAATGAAGTGTGGGGGAGCCTCTGCTTTTATGGCAACGTTTCGCCCGGGTGGAACACAGCCGGGCCATGCTTATGGTGACGACCGCCGGTAATATGTAAGGCCAAAGTAATTTTTTACAGAAATGTTTACCTTTATGGCTACGTCCTCTTTTGTGCCATGCCGCTCCAACCTTCTCTGGCTTGATGGGTTCCCGGGGTACCCCCAGGTTTGGCGCGCATGCAGTTTCGGTGCTGGCAACATTAGAGGAAAAAGGAGTCACGGAAGCATTTTTATGGTCTATGCTTATTACTTCCATATAAAAAACTGATTTCCTCCCTTTTGCGGGGCAGGAATCCAAAAGCGTGTGCGGTAAATTGGAGGTGGCCCCGTGGTGCGCATCGCCGGCATCGACATTGGCAGTAATTCGGTCCGGCTGCTGGTGGCCGAGGTGGAGGGAGACCGGGTCGTCGAGCTCGCTACCCGGCGGGTGACCACCAGGCTGGGCGAAGGAATAAACCAGGGTGTCCTGCAGGAGCACGCCGTAGCGCGGACTATGGAGGCTCTGGATACCTTGCTGGCGGATGCCCGCTCTTTGCGGCCGGATGCGGTGGTTGCCGTGGCCACCAGTGCCGTTCGCGACGCCCGGAACGGAGCCGGTTTCGTGCAGGCTGCCCACCGGACACTGGGCCTGGATGTCCGGGTACTGGACGGTGACGAGGAGGCCAGGCTCGCCTGGCGTGGGGTGCAGGCAGGTTTGGATCTGGCTGGGGCAAACATAGTGGTCATGGACGTCGGTGGGGGCAGTACCGAATTCACCTGGGGCGGGGAACCCGGGGGGCAAGCCGTGAGTGTGCGGGCCGGGGCGGTGCGCCTGACCGAAGCCGGCCTCGGGAGGGTGGAGGTGGCAGCTCTCCTGGCACCGGTCCTGGGCCGGATAAGGCCAAGCCGTCCGGACGGGATGGTCGGTGTGGGGGGGACCATAACGACAGCCTGTGCCATGAAAATGGGCCTTAAAGGTTATGAGCGGGGCCGGCTGCACGGACAGGAACTCGGCCGGGCCGACGTGGGTTATTTGGTAACCAGGGTAGCGGCCAGTACCCAGCAGGAGCGGCTGCGGCTACCGGGTCTCGATCCGGAGCGCGCAGACATTATCCTGGCTGGATTGACCATAGTGGCGGAGGTCCTGGACGGCCTCGGGCTGGATGGCCTGGTGGTCAGCGAGACGGGCCTTTTGCACGGGTTGGTTTGGACAACGGCGTCACAGATCCCCGACGGCGTGGTGGGTACCCCCGAAAGGGGTTGCCGGTGAGCGGGTCTGGTGGACCGGCGACATGCAAATTTTTGCCCCTCACTGGAAGGAAAAAATAGAACATTTGTTGAAAGAAAAAAGTACCCTGAGGAGTTTACGGCACTTGGCCGGGAGAAATTACGAGAAGGACTAACCGTCTCATGAATGTCCACGCGGAGGTGCGCCGGACCATCGGCAAGTACCGGATGATCGCTCCGGGCCAGACCGTGCTGGTCGCGGCATCGGGCGGCCCCGATTCGATGGCCCTCCTATACATGTTGCACAGCCTGCAGTCCGAATTGGGCTGCCGGTTGGCGGTGGCGCACTTCAACCACCTGACCCGCGGAGCGGCTTCGGACGCGGACCAGGAACTGGTGGAGGATATGGCCGGTAACCTTGGGATTGCCTGTTACGTGGGCCGGTACGATGTGCCGGGTGCGGTGCGGCCGGGTTCGTCGTTGCAGGTGGTGGCCCGCGAAATGCGCTACCGGTTTTTCCGGGAGACGGCATCTCGCGCCGGAGCCGCCAGGGTGGCTCTGGGCCACCAGGCGGATGACCAGGCTGAGACGGTCCTTCAAAACATGCTGCGGGGAAGCGGAACTACCGGGCTCCGGGGTATTCCACCTTGCCGTGACATTTTTGTCCGGCCGCTGATCGAAGTGCGGCGGGCCGATATCATGTCTTTCCTTAAAACCAGCGGGCTGCCCTACCGGGACGATGCGTCCAACTTCAAGACGGTGTACACCCGCAACCGGGTGCGTCTGGAACTGATACCGTTTCTGGAGTCCGGTTACAACCCGCGGGTGGTCGAGACCCTGAACAGGTTGGCGGCCATATGTCGTGAGGATGAGGAGTTCCTTGAGAATCAGGCGCAAGCAGCCTTTGGCCGGATCAGTTCCCGGACCGGCCCAAGGCTTTTGTTGGACCTCGGCGCGCTGGCGGAACTTCCCGGCGCCCTCTCCGGGAGAGTGGTTCGCACCACCTGGGAGGAACTGCGGGGCAGGCCGGGCGATCTTTCCTATGTCCAGGTACGCGCCGTCATGTCCCTGGCGACCAGGGGGCAAACCGGCGGCGTGGTGCAATTGCCGGGCGGGGTGCGGGTCACGCGCACCTATACGCATCTGTCGTTTGGCTGGCCGCCGGACGGAATTCCCGAAGGCATCAATATCCGTCGCCTGGACCTGCCCGGCCGGACCCCGCTACCGGAACTCGATCTGGCAATTGCAGTTGCTTTTCCCCCGTCACCTCCTTCCTGGCGGGAGTTGCCTCCCACGGAGGCGGTTTTGGACTACGACCGGACCGGGGGGGAACTCTTTGTGCGGAGGCGGGTGAATGGCGACCTCTTTTGGCCGATGGGTTTACCGGGCAGGATAAAGTTGAAAAAGTTTTTTATCGACCGCAAGGTACCCCGGGAGGAACGGGACCGCGTACCATTGGTTTGTACGCCGGACGACATCGTCTGGGTGGCCGGGATCGCACCGGGCTACCCGTACCGGGTGACGGAAAATACCAGACGCTTTTTGCATCTCAGGTTGGAGGATCCGGTTTAGGCCTGCTTGGCGATTGAATGGCTGAAGCCTTTATGTTATAATATAGTTTATGGCTCAGGAAGCAAGGGGAGTTGGCGCAGTTTGAACAAGGTTCTGAAGAACCTGAGTATTTACCTGCTGATCGTGCTGGTGATAATTGCCCTCATCCGTTACTCCGCCCCCCACCAGGGGACGGTAATCAATATCCAGTATAGCAATTTCTACGACTACGTGAACCGGGGTCAGGTTACCACCGTCGACATACAGCCGGACACTTCCACCACGGTAATTACCGGGGAATTGAAGGATGGGACCAAGTTTCAGACCAGGGGCATCCTCCCGGACAACGATTTGCTAGGCTTACTTAGAGACAAGCAAGTGAAGTACAACGTGGAGCAGGCGGTGCAACCGGGCTTTTGGGCCAACATCCTGGGTTCCCTGTTGCCCATGGTAGTGCTGGTGATACTCTTCTTCTTTATGATGCAGCAGACTCAGGGCGGCGGCAACCGGGTCATGTCCTTCGGCAAGAGCCGCGCGCGCCTGCATTCGGACGATAAGCGCAAGGTCACCTTTGACGACGTGGCCGGGGCGGACGAGGTCAAAGAGGAACTTCAGGAAATAGTGGAGTTCCTGAAAAGTCCGAAGAAATTTATCGATCTGGGGGCGCGCATACCCAAGGGCGTTTTGCTCTTCGGTCCGCCGGGCACCGGCAAGACCCTGCTGGCCAGGGCCGTAGCCGGTGAGGACGGTGTGCCGTTTTTCAGCATCAGCGGCTCCGACTTCGTTGAGATGTTCGTCGGTGTCGGCGCCTCGCGCGTTCGCGACCTCTTTGAACAGGCCAAGAAAAACGCCCCCTGTATCGTGTTTATCGACGAAATCGACGCCGTGGGACGTCAGCGTGGTGCCGGCCTGGGCGGGGGACATGACGAGCGGGAGCAGACACTGAACCAGTTGCTGGTGGAAATGGACGGCTTCAACCCCAACGAGGGAATCATAATCCTGGCGGCCACCAACCGTCCGGATATCCTTGATCCGGCCCTTCTGCGTCCCGGGCGTTTCGACCGCGAGGTGGTGGTGGACGCTCCCGACGTTATCGGTCGCCGGGAGATCCTCAAGGTGCACGCCCGGGGCAAGCCCATTGCCCCGGACGTCAATATGGACGTTCTGGCCCGCCGCACGCCGGGCTTCACCGGCGCCGATCTGGCCAACCTGGTCAATGAGGCGGCTCTTTTGGCGGCGCGCCACAACAAAAAGGTTGTCGGGATGGAGGAGCTGGAGAACTCCATCGAACGGGTAGTGGCCGGGCCGGAGAAAAAGTCCAAGGTCATCAGCGAAAAGGAGAAATGGATGGTCTCTTATCACGAGGGCGGCCATGCCCTGGTAGGCCATCTTCTGCCCCATACCGATCCGCTGCATAAGGTCTCCATCATACCGCGGGGCCGGGCCGGTGGTTACACCCTGCTGCTGCCCAAAGAGGACCGTTACTACATGACCCGGTCCCAGCTCCTGGACCAGGTAACCATGCTGCTGGGCGGCCGGGTTGCTGAAGCCGTGGTACTCAAGGAGATCAGTACCGGGGCGCAAAACGACCTGGAGCGGGCCTCCGGGACGGTGCGGCGGATGATCATGGAATACGGCATGAGCGACGCCCTGGGGCCCCTGACGCTGGGCCACAAGCAAGAAACGCCTTTCTTGGGCCGTGACATTTCCCGGGACCGCAACTACGGCGAGGACGTGGCAGCGCAGATAGACCGCGAGGTTCACTCCACCATTGACCGGAGCTACAACCGGGCCAAGGACCTCCTGGAGCAGAACATGGAGGCTCTGAAGGCCATCGCCCAGACCCTGTTCGAAAAGGAAACCATCGATGCCCAAGAATTCGCCAGCTTGATGGAAGCCCACGGTATGGCCAAAGGAGAGGCGTAAAGAGGAGGTTTTTTATGGAGAGGACGTTTGTAATGGTCAAGCCGGACGGTGTCCAGCGCCAGCTGGTGGGTCCGGTGCTTTCCCGGTTCGAACAAAGGGGTTTGAAGATCGTCGGCTTGAAGATGATGCGGATTTCGCGCGAATTGGCGGAAAGGCACTATGGGGAACACCGGGGCAAACCTTTTTTCACCCCCCTGGTCGACTACATTACCTCCGGCCCGGTCGTGGCTTTTGTTCTGGAAGGAAAGGGTGCTGTTTTTGCTGCCCGCGAGATGATGGGGGCAACCGATCCTTTGAAAGCATTGCCGGGAACCATCCGGGGAAGCTTCGGCCTCGACATCGGCCGCAACGTGGTACATGGTTCGGACTCCAGCGAGAGTGCCACCAGAGAAATCGGTCTCTTTTTCAACCCGGAGGAGTTAGTGGCGTACACCCGGTCCGTTGAGGGCTGGGTACTGGAAAACCCCAGTTAGAGCCACTTTCCCCGGGCCTTTTTTTGGCAAAATGGCAGGGGAAGAAATCTCCCGGGAAGAAATATATAGAGATAGTTCAGTTTTGCGCAAATATTGAGATGGGAAAGGAGGCAACTTCAGGGACTCCGACGTTTCGGCAACCGGGTTCTATATCAAACACAAGGGGGAGGACTAGAATTGGCTTACGATGCTACGAAAATGGCGGACTACCAGATAGCCGAGGAGGCGGAGAAGAACCTGCCGACTCCCGATCAGTGGCGGGAACGCCTGGGCCTGCGAAAGGACGAAGTTATTACCTACGGCAGAATCGCCAAGCTCGACTTTATGAAGATCATTGACCGCCTGAAGGACAAACCCGACGGCAAGTACATTGAGGTTACCGCCATTACGCCCACCCCGCTGGGCGAAGGCAAGACCACCACAACCATGGGCTTGGTGGAAGGCCTGGGCAAGCGCGGGATGAACGTGGGCGCCGCCATCCGGCAGCCCTCCGGCGGTCCCACCATGAACGTCAAGGGCACGGCGGCCGGCGGCGGCAACGCTCTCGCCATCCCAATGACCGAGTTTTCCCTGGGACTGACCGGTGACATTAACGACATCATGAACGCCCATAACCTGGCCATGGTGGCCTTAAACGCCAGGATGCAGCATGAGCGCAACTACGACGATGCGGAACTGGCCAAGCGCAACCTGCGCCGTCTGGGCATTGATCCCACCCGGGTGGAAATGGGCTGGATCATCGACTTCTGCGCCCAGGGCCTACGTAACATAATCATGGGTATCGGCGGCAAGATGGACGGCTACATGATGCAGTCCAAGTTCGGCATCGCCGTCAGCTCGGAAATCATGGCCATCCTGGCCGTGGCCAAGGACCTCAAGGACTTGCGGGAACGGATCGGCAAGATCATCGTGGCCTACGACAAGAAGGGCAACCCGGTTACCACCACTGACCTGGAAGTCGCCGGCGCCATGACCGCCTTCATGCGCAACGCCATCAATCCGACCCTGATGTCTACGGTGGAATACCAGCCGGTGCTGGTGCATGCCGGCCCGTTTGCCAACATCGCCATCGGCCAGTCCTCCATCATCGCCGACCGGATCGCCCTCAAGATGTTCGACTACCACGTCACCGAGAGCGGCTTCGGCGCCGACATCGGCTTTGAGAAGTTCTGGAATGTCAAATCCCGTTTTTCCGGCCTTACTCCCAACGTTTCGGTCATCACGGCCACCATCCGCGCCCTCAAGATGCACGGCGGCGGCCCGAAGGTGGTGGCCGGCCGGCCCCTGCCCGAGGAGTACACCAAGGAGAACGTCGGCCTGGTGGAGAAGGGCTGCTGCAACCTGGTCCACCACATCAACACCGTCCGCAAGGCCGGCATCAACCCGGTGGTCTGCATCAACGCCTTTCATACCGATACGAAGAACGAGATCCAGGCCATCCGCCGGATTGCCGAGGCAGCCGGTGCCCGGGTGGCGCTGTCCGAGCACTGGGCCAAGGGCGGCGAAGGGGCCCTGGAACTGGCCGATGCCGTCATGGACGCCTGCAAGGACAAACCCGAGTTCAAGTTCCTCTATCCCCTCGAGATGCCGCTCCGCCAGCGCGTAGAAACCATTGCCAAAGAAGTCTACGGGGCGGACGGTGTTTCCTGGACACCCGAGGCCGAGGCCAAGGCCAAGGCGTTCGAGGAAAACCCGGCTTACAAGGATTTCGCCACCATGATGGTCAAGACCCACCTGTCCCTGACCCACGATCCGACGATCAAGGGCGAGCCCAAGGGCTGGGTTCTGCCCATCCGCGACGTCCTGATCTACGCGGGGGCCAAGTTCCTCTGCCCGATGGCCGGAGCCATCAGCCTGATGCCGGGCACCAGCTCGGATCCGGCCTTCCGGAGAATCGACGTGGACGTGGAAACCGGCAAGGTCAAAGGGCTGTTCTAGGAAACTGCAACCACGGATGTTCGGGAAGGTCCTGCTTAAAACGCCGGGCCTTCTCCTTATCCGGCCCGCCGGACTTCTTCGACAGGCAAGGTTGTATTCGATGCCAGTTAACGGGCGGATAAAGAGGTTCCTGCGGAAAAGGGCTGCCGGTGGGGAAGGGCTTTCATGAGTGTAACATATAGTTAGATGTCTTATTGGTAATTCGAATAAACGAGGTGTTTGTTGTGAAAACGGCCGCGGAATATCTGGAAAGCATGAAGACACTCCATCCCCGCATTTTTTTGGGTGGCCGCCAGGTTACGCTGCTGGAGGATCCTACCACCATGACGGTGGTGCGGGCCAACGCCCGGGTTTACGAACTGGCCGAAGACCCGCAGTATCAGGAGGTTATGACGGTCCTTTCGCCCTCCACAGGCGGGAGGGTCAGCCGGTGCCTGCATCTCGCCCAAAGCACCAACGACCTGGAAAAGCGGGCCGAAATGGCCGTTCTGACCAGCCAGATGCTGGGTACCTGCAACTACCGGTGCGTGGGTGCGGATACTCTGAACGCTCTCGCCGGAGTCACCTGGGAAATGGACCGGGAGTCGGGCACCGACTACCATCGCCGCTTCTTGGGCCACCTGAAATATCTGCAGGAAAACGATCTGGCCGTAAGTGGCGCCGTCACCGATCCCAAAGGGGACCGGACCAAGCGGCCGGGGCAACAGGAAGACCCCGACGTTTATGTGCACATGACCGAACAGCGCGCCGGCGGCATCGTCGTGCGGGGGGCCAAGGTGAGCCAGAGCGGGGCCATCGGCTCCCACGAAACCATAGTCATCCCCACCATGGGCATGCGCCCGGGGGAAGAAAAATTCGCCGTGGCCTTTGCCGTACCCAACGGGGCGCCGGGATTGACCTACATCAGCCAATATACCCCGTTCACGGCCGAACGGGCGGCGGTGTCCGATACAAAATATTTGGGCAACCCCCTGTACGGGCAGCGGGAAACCTGTATCATGGTATTTGACGATGTTTTCATCCCCTGGGAGCGGGTTTTCATGTGCGGGGAAGTCAAGGCCAGCGGCCGGCTGATCGCGCGCTTCGCCAAGACCCACCGCATGAACTGCGGCGGGGCCTGCAAGGTGGGCTTCGCCGACCTGATCATCGGCGCCACCCAGCAGATGGCTGAATATTCGGGAGTGCAAAAGGTGCCGCATATCGTGGAAAAGATCACCGATATGATTCGGATCAGCGAAACCGCTCACGCCTGCACCGTGGCGGCAGCCTTGAAAGGCCGGGAGGAGCCGGCCGGCTCTGGCTTCTACATGCCGGACGACGTTTTCGGCAACGTGGCCAAACTCACCGTAGCCGACGGCTTCTGGGATATCATGAAGTGGGCCGGGGACATCGGCGGCGGCATGGCCGTGACCATGCCCTCCGAACTGGAACTGGAAAACCCGGAAACGAGTCAGTACGTGCGCAAGTTCATGGGCGCAGCCGCACCGGCCGAAGTGCGCATGCGGATGGCCAAGTTCATCCAGAACTGGTGTGCGGGCCTGCACGGAGCGGGTACCTGGCATGGTGCCGGCTCGCCCCAGGCCCAGAAGATGGTCCTCTATGCCCTCACCGATCTGGAGGCGAAAAAGAAGTTGGCCCGTGATCTGGCCGGGATTGAAGACTTAAAGGAGAAGTAAACCGATGGCGGATATCCTCTGCTTTTCCCGCAACCGCTTCACCGGGGTGGAACAGGTGGACCCCCGGACTTTACTGGCAACCTGCCGGGTTGCCGATACCCTTGTGGATGCCTGGGTGGAGATCGAAGTCCGGCTTCCCGACCTGGAGCTCATCGGGGCAAGGGGTGAAATAAGACGCTCGCGGAAGGAAAACGGCATGGATGTATCCGGCGACCTACGGAAGATAACCGGCTCCCGGGTGGGGCCGGGAATCAAGAAGATTATCCGGGGTTTGATCCCGGATTCGCCTCATGCGGAGCTGGTCGCCACGCTGGTGGATGAATGCGCAACCGGTGTCATCATGTCCTTCACCAGGGACGTCCTGGTGAAGGCACCCACCGATACGGCGGGGGAAAAGGATTTCTTCGCCGCCATGGTCCGGGCCAATCCGCGGTTGTACAATAGTTGTGCCGCCCTTTCACCGGACAGTCCCCTCATGGAAGGTTTGGACCTGGAAGAGACTTGAACCCCAGGAGGCAAATCATGCTGAAGTTTTCCCGGAGCAAGCTGGCCAGTGTATACAGGAAGGATGACCAGACCCTGTCGGTCCATGGCATCCTCCAGGACGACGTCTATGGCCTGGAGGTTAACCTGGACATTGATCTTTCGAGCCTGGAGATCCTGTCCGTCCGGGGGCAATGGAACCGGATGGAGAATTCCCACTGTCCGCGGGCTATTCCTTTTCTGCAGGAGGCCGTGGGTTTTCGAATGGATGGCGACTTTGTCCGGAAGGTGCAAAAGGTAGTGGGCCGCAAGGCGTGCCGGCAATTTGCCGACTTGATTCTGGAATGCTGCGACGCCGCCAAAGATGCCGCGAGCCTCATCCAAGAGGAAGAGTCGAAGACCGGGCCCGGCATGGAGATAAACGGGCTTTTCGGCAAGGTTGTGGATCATCAAAAGGTCGGATCGTCAGTTGCAGGGAAAAGTGATGAACCAGGCCAAGAGCTTCCTGGGGGAATACTCATCGATCTCCATGTTCATTCCTTTCCCGCTTCGCCCTGTAGCTCCATTTCTGTTTCGGAACTGGTAGAAGAGGCCCAAGGTATTGGTCTGGACGGTATCTGCCTGACCGATCACAACCATCTCCGGAGTCCCCGCGAAGTGGAAGAGTTGAGGCAAAAGCACGGATTTTTGATCCTCGGGGGCAACGAAATAACCACCGACCAGGGAGATATCCTGGTATTCGGCATGGAAGAAGATATCAAGGGAGTCATCTTGTTGGCGGAACTCAGAAAGAAAGTCCTCCGGGCGGGCGGCTTTATGATTGTGGCCCACCCGTTCAGAGGGTTTTTGACCTTCGGTGTAGGCTACCTCGGTTTGACCGCGGAAAAGGCCATGGCCAGACCGGTCTTCAAACTGGTGGATGCAGTTGAGGTTTTGAACAGTAAGGTTTCGGCGCAGGAGAACAGTTTTGCGGCCGAGGTGGCCGGCGGACTCGGTCTGCCGGTAACCGGAGGGAGCGATGCCCACGCTGCCGGAGATGTGGGTCTCTTCGCCACACGCTTTTCCTGCCCGGTCGTGAGCGAACGGGATCTCATCGAGGCCATGCAAAGCGGGAAGGCTGCCCCGGTGACCTTTCGAAAACGGAACAACGGGGCCCACGCCTGAAAGCGACTGGCATCCGCGAGGCGAAAGGAGAGGAATATGCAAACAGCAAGAGACTGGGGAAAAATCATTCGGAGGATGGAATCGCTGCTGCGGCTGAAATCATTTCCGGTGGCCTTCAAGATGCTCGCAAGCAAAACGGAGCTGGAGCAGGTCCCTTTTCTGCGCCGCACGGACAAGAAGGTTACCCTGTGCCAGTTGATCACCCTGGTCAGGACCTTTGACTGGACGGTGGGAGCCCAACTTGCCGACTTCGTTTCCCCGACCTGTCCCTCCATCCTTGGGCTGACAGACATTCCCGATATCAACAAGGACGGAACCTTCCGCAGTATCGTCTGGGTCAAGAATCGCGCGGACGCCAGGAAGTACGAGGACTCCATTCCGCGCCTGCCGATGGGAAAATATGAGGCGGTGGTCATGGCCCCCCTGATCTACAACCCTTTTGACCCGGACATCGTCCTCATCTACGCCAATCCGGCCCAGATGATGCTTCTGATCAACTCCCTCCAGTTCGAGGACTACGAGGTAATGCAGTTTTACTGTGTCGGAGAATCTTCCTGTTCCGACGCCATCGCCAGGTGCTACCTTACGGGGAAGCCGTCCCTGACCATTCCCTGCTACGGAGAACGGCGCTATGGTCACGCCCAGGACGAAGACCTCGTGATGGCGCTGCCGGCCGGTATGATGGAAAAGGCTTTGCGGGGTATGGATGCTCTATACCAAAGGGGAATCCGCTATCCCATCAGCTTTGCCGGGGCCGAACAGGATCTCACGAATGCCTTTCCTGGGTCCTACGGCAATCTGGGACAACTGGAGGAGATCAGGGGAAAGGACCAGCGGCTTCTGCTGGGGGTAACCGGAGGCATTGCCACGGGAAAAAGTACCGTGGTCCGGATGCTCGAAAAGAAAGGGGCTCCCGTGATTGATTTTGATCTCCTGGCCCGAAAGGTTGTGGAACCGGACAAGCCGGCGTGGCAGGATATCGTTTCCTATTTCGGGCAGCAGGTACTTCAGGAAGACCGGACGCTGGACCGCAGAAAGCTGTCGGACATCGTCTTTCGGGATATGGAGAAGCGCAAGAAGTTGGAGAGCTTCACCCACCCCAGGATCAACGAGGAGTTTGTCAGGGAACTGAACGACCTGGTCGCCAAAGACCCGCAGGCGGTCATTCAGGTGGATATCCCCCTGATGATTGAGCTGAACATCCAGTACATGTTCCATAAGATTTTAGTGGTCTATGTACCGGAGAAGCTGCAGGCGGAGCGGCTTACGGTCCGGGATGGAATCAGCGCGGAGGAAGCGGTCGCCCGGCTGAAAGCCCAGCTCTCCATCGAGGACAAAGTGGGCTACGCCGATTTTGTCATTCACAACGAAGGCACGTTGGAAGAGACCCAAAGGCAAGTGGATGAACTCTGGGAGGAATTGAAGAAGATCCAGAAAGAGAAAGGCTAGCCGGAAGAGGTACGGCTTAAGGGGGTCCTTGCCCCTTGCTTCAGGCACGACTTCGTCTGGTGGTTTTGGATCGGGACACAAGTTTTCCCGGTTAGCTTTCCCCGGGGTAGGCTGGCACCTCCCCGGGGAAAATATCTTTGAAGACGACAAATTATCCGGCCGGCCGGCAGGAAAACGCCGTCCCAGCGGTGTAATTGCCTGGGGAGAAAGCTCATGCGTTAGGAGAAAAAGACATGTCCTTTGGCGACATCCTGAACGTCTTCTGGATCATCCTGCTCGTGTCCGCCTTCCTGCCCCTTTTGCGCCAGCAACGGGTGGAAGGGTTCCGGCTCCGGCTCATCAGACGCTTCGAGGAAAAAAGAGGCAGCCGGCTGATTACCCTGATTCACCGCCAGGAGTCGATCAGCTTTCTGGGCATTCCCCTTTCCCGTTACATCAACATCGAAGATTCCGAGCAGGTGCTGCGGGCTATCCGCCTCACCCCCGAGGACATGCCCATCGACCTCCTGCTCCACACCCCCGGCGGGCTGGTGCTGGCCGCGGAGCAGATTTCCGCGGCCCTGAAGAGGCACAAGGCGACGGTGACCGTCTTCGTTCCCCACTACGCCATGTCGGGGGGTACCATGATCGCCCTGGCGGCTGATGACATAGTCATGGACGAGAACGCCGTGCTGGGGCCGGT
>Ga0307376_10002092_pt1 | contig 20143 bp, 29 predicted proteins | sample TR2MG_FD_202536 | JGI IMG/M metagenome (GOLD analysis project Ga0307376, IMG submission 202536) | Soil microbial communities from Risofladan, Vaasa, Finland - TR-2 | ecosystem: Environmental > Terrestrial > Soil > Coastal area > Acid sulfate soil | place: Finland: Risofladan, Vaasa | collected...
TTCTAAAAAAGCAATTTGCTATTGCAGAAATGATAGAAAAATTGCAAGCGATAACTGCAATAAATCCTTGCGTTGATCGCGTTCGGTGGTCTGATCCCGATATTCAACAAATAATCCAAGAGGTAACAGTAGAAGAAAACGAATAGGTGTTTTTTATTTCATTACGCTTAATAGCCTATATCCGAGTCTCAACGAAAGACCAAGAAAAGGCCGGATCCTACAAAACGCAAGAACAACAAATCGAACAATGGGCTAAACAAAACAATTATTCGATTGTTGATACGTTTCAAGATTTGGCCGTTACAGGATCCGTTTTAGAACGACCAGAATTCCAAAAGATGTTAGAATCCTTAAAAAAGGTCGATGGATTGGTTTTTGTCCACACGGATCGTTTTAGTCGTGCGGATCCTATCGAAACAATCATTATTCAACGCCAAATTTTCAGTCTAAAAAAAAGGATTTTTTCGGTTATTGAAGGGGAAATCACGGAAGAAACATTAGAACAATTATTATTAACGTTCATTGGATCCTATTCTAATGCCCAATATATCAAAATAGCCGAAGAAAAACGTATTGCCGGTATGAAAAGGAAAATGGTTGAATTAAAAGCTGAAGGAAAAAATTGGGGTCGGCCAAGAAAAAAGTTTAATATAAAACAATATCTCGAATTACGAGAAAAAGGAATTTTAAAATCTAATATTGCCAGGATTTTCGGTATGAGCCACGATACACTTAACCGGCATCTGAAATGGAACAAGATTGGCGATATTGGACCTAAAAAAAACAAGGAAAAAAGGAAAAATAAAAAATGACGAAAGAACATAAAATGTTTGGAATAATAATAATTATTTTAATTATAATTGCAACATTAGATCAAATATTTGGTCTTTTGTTTGGCTCAATGAAAGATTATCAAATTACTAAAACCTATTATGAATTTATTTTACTTATTAAAACAATAGGAATAATCAGTATTATCCTTGGAGGATATATTGCTTTTTCTCTTATTGATTTATATGAAAATAACAAAAAGGAAGAAAAAAAATCATGATTGAAACTTTAGAAGAACAAAAAAAGAAAATGCTAAAAGAAATACAATTATTAGAAAAAATTAAAGTATTATTTGATAATTCGGATCTTTTGGAAAAAAATATCAAATTAAACCAAAAGATAATTTTTTCGGATAAAAAACCAAGAAAACATTTTAGAGATAGATTTAAGGGATATAATTATTCATATCGAATTGGTAAATCTTATAGATATATTGAATTTGGGTTTTTTAAGATAGAATATAAAATAGAAGATTCATTAGAACGATTTTTAGAAATAAAATATCAAAAAAAGGTTGTTTTAAAACTTTTTGAGGATGTTGAAAATACTAATATACCGATTGAGGTAGGCACAATAAAAAGTATTCCAATTTTACAATTTGACAGTACTTGGTTTGTTGATTTCACAAAATGTTATTTTGCTATTGAAAACCAATTGGAAGAAAAAATGAACAAATTTAAAACAAAAATTTCTCAAATAACAAATTCTGTTAAATTTGGATAAACTTGACAATTTACCGGATTTGTCAACATAAAAAAATGAAAAGGAAAAATAAAAAGATGGTTAAACTCTTTCAGAATACTGCACTTTATTATTGTCATTGTGCGAAAATAAACAACAAATTATATATCCGATCCAAAACAAAAGCTTTAGCAATAAAACGATTTGCTAAACGCTGTCCTCATCCGATGAAAATAGATTATATGGCTCATCATGTTCATCAAACGTGATTAGAATACTAAGAAAAAAAGGAAGTCAAAAATGATGAAAAAAATAATAATTTTAGTAATTGTCTGTTTAACGATTGTCAGTATCCCAACCAATGGCGCAATGGTAATGCCAAGAACAAAGAAAACGGTATGGAATAATACAACTATCGGAACCGTAACAATTACTGAATATATGAATTTAGTAAGGAATAATGATGATAAAGTTGATCAATCGGTGTTATATAAAATTGATATTGGTAATATGGAATATAATAATAATTACAGTATTAAGATTTTATCACCGAAGCCACAAACTTTAAATCGAACTAAAGGGTATTGGTTTTCTTTTAATACTACTTTACAAGACCAAGAATCGGCAAGTATCATTATTTCGGAAAATGAGCAAATTATTATTGTTATTATTTTACAATTAAATTTTGAATTAGAACATGACAATTTTCTGATAGAATTATTTTTCTGGATTTTATTTTTTGTTATTGGATTTTTTCTAGGAATGTTTGTTATTGCCTTTCCAATAATGGAGGAAAAGAAAGATGAATAAAAAAAAATTGATCAAGGAGAAATAAAAGAATGTTTAATTTAATATTGTTGATTTTGTTTTGTGTAATAGGAACGGGGTTATTTCTACCAATCCCATATAATTATGATTTTAAAACCAAACAATTGATTTATACACAAGAAATGGGAATTTCTAAAATAGCAAAAACAATTAAATTCCGGTTACAAAAAAAAATACAGGAGAAAAAAAAGAATGTCGAAATATTGGAATAAACGTTATCAAAACGGTGAAACGTCCGGCGCAGGTTCGGTTGGCGAATTCAAAGAATGGAAATGGCAACAAATAATTGATTTTTGTCCTACTTTCTTAAAAAAAACGGTTCTCGATGCCGGTTGTGGGGATATGTCTTTTTGGCAAGACAAACCATTCCCAAAAGAATATTTGGGGATAGATTTTTCCGAGCATATCATCGAACAAAACAAAAAAATGTATGATTTAGAAGAATTATCATTCCATCATGGTCATTTAACCGATCCATTTCCAAAACAAATGGATTTAAGTTTTTGTTTTGATGTTATTTTTCATATTCTCCGGACCGATGATATTGAGAAAATTATCCGCAATCTCTGTTTGAATACTAAAGAAATGATCTTTATTTATACTTGGGACCGTAATCCTTGGAAAAATTGGAGAAACCAATTATCTTTATTAAAATCCGGCAAAATAAAAACTCTTTTGGCAAATAGAACGAAAGAATATGATGATTATCAACGATTTCATCGAATGGAAGATTTTATTCCTATTTTTTCGGAATACGATTTTAATACTCATACCATTATCTCTCATAAATCTTGTAATGCGATGTATGTTTTTTTCAAGGAAGGATTTGATTAATGTCTTACGCTGTTGTTATTCCCGCACGAAACGAAGAAAAAAGAATTCATTTTACTTTGAATTCTTTAAAAAAACAATCGATTCAACCAAAAAAAATTGTTGTGATCGATGATGGATCAACCGATCTAACAGCCTTTATTGCTTATCTATATACACCGTATGTTTTTACTCTAAAAGATTGTGGTTATTCTAAACTCGGTAAACCCGAATTAGCACACGTTTTTAATGTTGGGTTTAAAGAATGCAAAAAATATGATTTTGTTTTTGTTAGCGGTGCAGATTGTGAATATCCGAACAATTATGTCCAACGATTGATCAAAATAATGAATAAAAACCCCCGATTGGTTATGCTTTCGGGAATACCGGAAAACGAAAAAGTTAATAAAACTCATGTTAGCGGTGCTGGACGGTTAATCCGTTCTTCTTTTTTCCATCAAATAGGATTCAAATATCCGTTGGTCTATGGTTGGGAATCAATACCTTTATTCGAAGCGCAATGGTTAGGGTATCAATGTTGTTCAATACCAATTACCTTTCGAGTTTATCGGAAATCCGGTACAAATATTACTAATTATATGGATTGGGGTCGGGGAATGCGAACGTTAGGTTATTGGTTTCCAATGGTTTGGGCTCGAACGATAGTATTTGCGAAAAGATATGGTGTTCGTTCTGCATTACAATTAATTGCAGGTTATTATTCCTTGTATCAAACTCCTTATTCGGACGAATTAAAACAATCAGTTAAACAAAAACAAATAGGATACATTAAACGATGAAAAGCTTTAGATCTCAAATTAATAAATTCGCCAGGGTTAAACAATATTTTTTGCGCGGTCATACGACTTGGTTTTCGTTACCTTTTTCTTTACTGAATTTTACGTTAATCTTTTATAACCTGTTATTAAAAAATCTTGATTTCGTACCCGATATATTTAAACAATACACAGTTTTTTTTATTTGTTTTTTACTAGTTTATTTACCTTCTTCCGCTATTATCGGGTATATAGATTTTAAAAAAGGCACTTTTAATGCCGAAGTTGCAATGTTTATGGATTTAAACCCGATCTGGAAAAAAGTTTTTGAAAATCAAACAGAAATTCTTAAACGATTAAAGGAATTAGAAAAATGAATATAATTGATCAATACCGTAATAAAATAATCCAAGGACATAATTTAGATATTTTAAAAACTTTACCCGCTGAATCCATCGATTGCGTTTGTTGTTCTCCTCCTTATTATATGCTTAGAGATTATCAAACTGAACCTGTAATTTTTAATGATGGTTGGAAAGGGTCTTTAGGTCAAGAACCAACACCACAGATGTTTATAGCTCATTTAGTCGAAATCTTTACCGAATGCGGTAGGATTCTTAAGAAAACGGGTTCTTTATGGGTTAATTTAGGCGATACTTATGCTAATTTTAATTCAAGTTATAATAAACCCGGAAAATCTGCAAAAGTTGGATCAACAAAAAAAGCAATTCAAACGAGAAGTGGTTCTGTTATGAAAAAACTTGATATTAAAGAAAAATCTCTTATCGGTATTCCCGATAGATTCAAAATAGTGATGATAGATGCGGGTTGGATATGTAGAAATGAAATTATTTGGCACAAACCTAAAATTCTGCCTCAAAGTTCTAAAGATCGTTTTACTAATGATTTTGAGAAGTTTTATTTCTTTACCAAAGAGAAAAAATACTTTTTTGAAACGCAATATGAACCAATAATAGATCCAACAAGAGCGGGAGAAGTCCAAAAAAGAGACATTAATAGTAAAATGGGGCAAAAAAAATATTCAATGTTTAATATGAATCATATTCAAAAGGAATATAGAATTAAACGTGCTGTTTGGAGTATTTCTACTAAACCCTTTAGCGGTTCGCATTTTGCCGTTTATCCAAAGGAATTGATCGAACCTATTATCTCGGCTTGTGTACCAAAAAAAGTTTGTGAAGAATGTTTTAAACCTGTAATAAGAGAAGAAATAATAGAATTTGGAGAATTAAGTGAGATTTATACAGGACAAGCCAAAAAAGACTATAAAACGCATAAAGCACAAAATCCAAGCGATACAAAAAGAAGTATTTTAAAAAGCCAATCTAAAAAAATTGTAGGTTATAAGGAAATCAAATGTGATTGCCAAGCCAAAACAAAACCCGGTATTATCTTAGATCCTTTTTTTGGTCGTGGAACAACAGGAAAGGTAGCATATCAACAAGGTAAAGATTTTATCGGGATAGAATTAAGCGAAGATTATATCACAATAGCAAAAGAGTATTTAGGATTAAGTAAACGATTGGAGGAATTTATGAAATGAGAATATTGCATTTGTTTGATCTGTGCGGGGTAGCCCCAACGTATTGCAAACAATTAGAACAATTAGGTCATAAAAGTCTTGTTTTAACCAATTTCGATTCGTTAAATCTTAAATCCTTATATCCGAATTTTTTTAGATTTAAGAAAGAAAATGATAAAATGTTGTTATTACGAACAATCTATTATTTATTTAGTTTTCGTCCTCAGATTATTCATGTTCATGTTAATAATCAGTTTCTTAAACCATTGAAATGGTTACAACGGATTTTTCGTTTTTCCTTGGTGTATCAAGCGCACGGATCAGAATTAAGAAATAAGAAAAATTCAATAATCAAAGCCGATCTTAATCTTTGTACAACAAAAGATATACAACGACCGGGTTTTATAGTATTACAAAATCCCGTTGATAGAACAATCTTTTATCCTGGAATTCAAAAAAAAAATACCGCTTTATTTATTCCCAAATATCCTATTGATCAAACCGAAACAGCAGTTAATTTTAGTAGTTTATTCGGTTTCAAATTAACTATTTTAGAAAAAAAAATGAATCAGAAATCTTTTGCTCAATATTTACGATCCTTTGAATATTTTTTTGATATGAAAGGGTTGTATCCTATGCAAAGCAAAACAGCCTTGGAAGCTTTAACTTCGAAGGTTAAAGTAATCGATGAACAAGGAATCAAACATTTTCCAAATTCTTATAATCCAATCAAAAGTAGTAAACAATTAGAACAATTATATACAAAATTGGTGAACAAAAAATGAAGGTCCCGTTTGTTAATTATCCCGAACATTATCGAAGATTAAAACCCGAATTAGATAATATTTATTTTGAAATTATGAATGGTGGCGATTTTATCCTCCGGCAACATTTGGAAGATTTTGAACAAAATATTGCTAATTTTATCGGTACAAAATACGCTGTTGGATTAAATAGCGGAACAGATGCGTTATTTTTTTCGTTAAAAGCGATAGGTATTCAACCCGGCGATGAAGTAATTACGGTAGCGCACACCTTTTTAGCGACTGTTGGCGCAATTGTTAATAATGGAGCGAAACCCGTACTTGTGGATGTTGGTTATGATCATAATATTGATGTTTCGTTGATTGAAAAAGCAATTACTAAAAAAACTAAAGCCATTATTCCCGTTCATTTGAATGGTCGAGTTTGTGATATGGATTCAATTATGGAAATAGCAGAAAATTATCATCTTAAAGTGATTGAAGATTCGGCGCAAGCTCTCGGTGCAAAATACAAGAATAAAAAAGCCGGTTCTTTCGGTTTAACGAGTATTTTTAGTTTTTATCCTGCCAAAATTCTCGGAACCGCAGGGGATGGTGGCATGCTTTGCACGGATGATAAAAATATTGCTATTGCGGTTCGTGAATTAAGAGACAATGGGCGGACGGCAACAGGTGGCGTTAATGGGTACGGTTATTGTAGTCGTCTTGATAATTTGCACGCGGCAATCCTTGATATGAAATTACAACATATTCCTAATTGGATTAATCGTAGAAAAGACATTGCAATTAGTTATTATCAAGGATTAAAACAAATTACAGAATTGAAATTACCACATTATTACGATATTCGGTTTTATGATGTTTATCAAAATTATGTTATTCAAACAACAAAACGGGACCAATTAGTTCAACATCTTAGAAAAAACGGCGTAGAAATTCTTATTTCTTGGCCTACACCAATGCACAAAGAACCAACACTCAATTTAAATTTTAAGCTTCCTAAAACAGAAGAATTATCCCGAACCGTTCTTTCTCTCCCTTTATACCCCGAACTTTCTAATAATCAAGTAAATTATGTTATCGAAACAATAAAAGAGTTTTTTAGGTGATTTTTTATGGATACAATAAAATTATTTACAATTATGTTAAGAATCCGAATATTTGAAGAAAGAGTTCGGGAATCATTATATAAAAAAGAAATTCCTACACCGTGCCATCTTTATCTCGGTGAAGAAGCCGTTGCTGCCGGGATTTGTCTTAATTTAGAAACTAAAGATTTTATTTTTAGTAATCATCGATCTCATGGTCATTATATTGCCAAAGGTGGGCAATTAAATTCGCTTATGGCCGAGATTTTTGCCAAGGAAACGGGTTGTTCGCGTGGTCGTGGCGGTTCAATGCACGTTTGCGCTCCCGAAGTCGGATTAAATGGAACCGCGGCAATTGTTGGGTCGGGTATTCCAATGGCTGTGGGTTCAGCTTTAGGGTTTAAACATTTAAAAAATGGTGCAATAGCGGTTCCTTTCTTTGGAGATGGTGCAACAGAAGAAGGCGTTTTCCATGAATCGTTATTATTTGCTTCATTCCATAATTTACCTGTTTTATTTGTTATTGAAAACAACGGTATTAGTACCCATTTACACTTGGATCAAAGACAACCAAACAAAGATTTAGTGCAATATGCAAAATCTTATCGAATGAAATCTAAACAAATTGACGGTAATGATGCTTTAGAAGTTTCGCGAGAAGCAAAAAAGGCAATAACCTATGTCCGAACCGAACAAAAACCTTTTTTGTTAGAATGCAAAGTCAATCGTTGGATTGGACACGTTGGACCGAATTGGGATTATCATGTTGGTAATCGAAGTGAAGCGATGGTTGAGGATTTCTTGGCAAATGATCCGATTAAAAAACTCGAGAAATATTTGTTAAATTACGGTTTTTGTACATCCAAAGAAATTGAAACCATTTATCAAACAATTCAGCAAGAAGTAAAGGAATCTTATCTTTTTGCTATTAATAGTCCCGATCCGAAACCCGATGAATTAATGAATGATATTTTTAGGAGTTCAAAATTATGAGAATACAAAAATACGGTAAAGCGATTAATGAAGCCCATAATATCATTTTGACAAATTATCCCGAATCAATGCTAATCGGTCAAGGATTAACATCACCCTGGTATGTTGGGGAATCGGCTGTTAATTTACCCGCGAAATATGGGAATGATCGGGTTATCGATTGTCAAATTTCTGAAGCAACAACTACTGCGCTCGCTCTCGGCGCATCTTTAACGAAAGTTAAACCTATTATTTTACATCCCAGGATGGATTTTTTTCTTTTAGCGTTCGATCAAATTATCAATCAAGCATCCAATTGGCATTATATGAGCGGAGGAAAAGTGAATTGTGGTTTTGTTTCGCGGGTAATCATTAATCGTGGTGGAGGACAGGGCGCGCAACACAGTCAAAACCTTTCATCCATGTTAATGCACGTACCGGGTTTAAAAGTTGTCATGCCGTATTCTCCCTATGATGCAAAAGGTTTACTTATTGCTAGTGTTTTAGATGGAAATCCCGTCATTTACATTGATGATCGTTGGCTCTATGATATAAAAGGAGAAGTACCGGAAAAAGAATATTCGGTTCCTATTGGTAAAGGGATTATTCGAAAAAGCGGTTCCGATGTTACAATCATCGGTATTTCGTACACTGTTCATGAATCATTAAAAGCGGCAGAAATATTAGCGACCGAAGGGATTCATGCCGAAGTAGTAGATTTAAGATCATTAAAACCATTAGATAAAGAATTGATTTATCAATCTGTTTACAAAACAAAACGATTGGTTGTTGTTGATGGGGTTTGGAAAACAGGCGGTTGGGGAGCAGAAATTCTTGCCTTGATAGCCGAATCGAATATTCTTAAAGAATTAAAAAGTCCAATGATGCGAGTATCTTTACCCGATGCCCCTGCTCCGGCAAGTAAAATTCTCGAACAACAATATTATCGAACAGCAAACGACATTGTTCAAGCGGTTCAAAGGATGTTTTTATAAAAATGTTTGAAGCCGAACTACCGGGTAGAAGAATGATCCCCGAAGAAATACGAATGATTTATACCCGTTACGCATCAACGTTAGAATATATTCAAGATAAAAACGTTCTTGAAGTTGGTTGCGGTGCTGGTTTAGGTCTCGGTCTTATGGGAAAATATGCTAAAACGGTCATTGCAGGAGATTATGCGATAGAAAATGTTACGATAGCAAAAAACCATTATCAAGATCGTTTTAAGATTATTAAGCTTGATGCGCATAATTTAGAATTTAAGGAAAAGTTTGATGTTATTGTTACCATGGAAACGTTACAATATTTTGATATTCCGCAATTTCTGGATGAATGCAGAAAAGTTTTAACTAAAGACGGAATTATTCTTGCTTGTTTACCGAATCCCGAACAAAACGGTTTTTTTGCAAGTAAAATGAGCAAAAACTATTTTACGAAAAAAGAATTAGCAGTAATGTTTTTAAACCAAGGTTTTCAATGCGTTTTTTTCGGTGCGTTCGAAATTCATGATTTAAAAAAGAACCAACCTTGGAACAAAAGCAAAAAAAACCAATGTATTGCGTTAATTGGAAAAATATTAAGAGCTATTCCCGGAGGTAAGATTTTCAAGACTTTTATTGGTCAAAAAGTTTTTCACAAAATGGTTTTAACAAACGAATTCAAAGAAAAGGATTTTCTAACCGAACCGCTCCAACAATTTCCTCATAATAATTATAAAACAATTTATCTGATTGCAAGAGTACAAAAAAATTCTTAACTAAAAGTAATAGGAAAGTTTTAAAATTATGTTGTCTCCAATGGTTTTTTATAATGAAAGAGTAAAAACGTCCAAACATCGGGGGAGGAGGTTTTATCAATTTCATACCATTCTTCGGAAAAACTAAGATTGTTATTCTTCATAAATCTTTGTAACATTGCGGTCGTGTTAAAGGCAGTAGTAACTAACGATAAAAGAATATCCTCTTTGTTAAAAGAAAAAACCCATTCCTTGTTTGGTTTGTCGTATTTAATGAATATTGTATTTTTGTATTTTTTTTGTAACATTATTCATTCTTCCTTTTTTAGTTTTTTATATTTATCACGTAGACTAAAAATTGTGGTAAAAGTACAAAGTATAATTAGGAAAAGAAAACCATACCAAAAATAGTAAGGATAAGGATTCGGATTACAAATACAATAAAATATTAAAAGATAAGAAATAAATAATCCTATCAATCTTTGTTGTTCTTTTTTAATTTCCTTTCTTAAATGTGAAAGATACCAAGATTCTAAAAAATTCATAGTTATTCTTCCTTTTGTTTGTTTTGTTTGTTTTCATAATTTCTGAACCAGAGAACAAAATAAAGATTGCCAAAAGTCCAAATTAAAAACCATTCGCTTGTTAAAGCGAAAAATACTAAGAATATTATTCCTATATCTTGAAATGATGATGCTAAAACTAAATTTATCATAATCATTATTATCATTGTTACATTCCATCCTATTTGTCTGTTTTTTTTTTGATTATAAACCATAATTTTTTCTTCCTTTTTGTTATTTGTTTTGTTATTTGTTTTTTGTGCTACAATTATTATTGTGTCACAATAACTTATAAGTCTTTGGGTAAAGATACACAATAAGAAAAATCGGCTAAGAATCGGAATTAGAAAAAACGATAGATTTAAGTTTAAAAGTTAATTTATCGTTTTTAATAGTAAATTCTCCGCAAATTTGGTCTTTAGATTCGGATAAAACTTTAGGAACTGTTGCTTTATAACGAACTTGGGGACGATTTTCTTTAATAATACTAACGGTAAATTCCGTTTCATCTTTTTTATAGCGCGGCATAGTAATTAATTATTGAAAAGAGAATTTATAAAGTTTTGTGTCACAATAAAAATAAAAATTTTCTAACTGGAATAGAACTACTAATCATAACCAAAAACAAGTAGTTTTCATTCCTAGAACTAGAAATTTATTCTTATTGATCTTTATAACTTTTAGTAATAATTAAAAAAAGAAATTAATATATATTAATTTATTATTGGTTGTTTTTTGCAACCAATATTTTATAAATTGCGTCCATTTTAGCCATTTCGGTCGTATAATCATTGCGTTGAAAGATTAAAGCCTTATTTTTCTCACCCATTCGTTTTCTTAAATCCTTATCTTGCAAAAGTAGAATGGTTTTTTCCGCTATTTGTTCGGGTGATTTTATCGGGACAATAAAACCATTTATTCCATCTGTTATCCAATCACGGTTATCGAGATCTTCGGTGACAATAACAGGTAAAGAATGAGCCATTGCTTCGCCTGTGCTTGCCGCCAATCCTGCATCAGATAAGGAAGTCGAAACGTAAATATCCGAAGCAGTTAAATAATCGGATATGGTTTCGAAAGGAATTTTTCCGGTAAAAATAATTTCTTTTTCTATTCCTAAACTGTTAGCTAATTCTTTTAACATTTGTTCTTCGGATCCACCCCCAACAATAAGAAATCTTGCCGTTGGTTGTTTATCTAAAATTAAGGGGATTGCTTTAATCAACGATTCAACGTTATACAATGGATTCAATGATCGTAAAGAAATAATAATAGGATTATCGATCCAATCATATTGTTTTCTGATTTGACTGTTGGAATCATTTTTTTGATTAATACCAAAACCTATTATCTTTATTTTATCCGTTGGGACCCCTAATTTTTCCATAGCTATTTTTGTTTTAATTCCATCACAATGATATAAGTCAGCACCGGCTAAAGCTTTTTTAGCTCTTATTTTCATTATTTTAGAATTATTGGGTGCAATTAACACATCCGAACCCCAAGCGGTTGAAATTAATGGTTTGAATCCCGTTAATACCGCCATGAATCCATAAGTGATCATATAATGAGCATGAACAATATCGGGTTTTATTTCCTCAAGCAATTTTTTTAATTCTTTAATTCGTCTTTTATAAGTAATAAATTTGAATTTTTGTCCTTTTACCAACTTATAAACCGTTATTTTCTTTAATGCTTTTGTTGGTGGGGTCATCGTAATTAACGAAACATCATGACCAACGTTAACAAAATATCGGATCCATCGTATTGTATGGGGACTTTTTCCGTCCGCTAAAAAACAGATTTTCATAATTTTATCTTTATTTTTAATTACTTATAATTCTTTCTTTCCAAAACTTTAAAAAAAACAACAAACGTTAATAAAAATATGAATACCGATAAAATTTCTGTTTTAATTATTGGAGCCGGTGGCGCAGGATCACTTATTGCTCAAAAATTTACCGAAAATGATCCTATCCTACAAAAATATGAATGTGTGGGTTTTGTAGATGATAAAACAAAAATAGGATCAAAACTGTTTGATTTTACCATTCTCGGTTTAATTGATCATATTCCGGATTTAGTTCTTGATTATGATATTGATATTCTTTTTTATGCTATTGCGTCCGATGATGGGAAAGTTTTAAGACGTGTGGTTGAATTAGTTTCTAAAACGGATGCGCAATTACGAACCTTTCCACCAATTCACCATTTTTTAGAAGTCGGAGGATTAGGACAATTACGAAAAGTCCAACCCGAAGATTTATTACGGAAAAAACCAATAACCTTTGATTATTCAAAAGAAAAGTTAAAAAACATAATTAATAAAGTTATTTTAGTTACTGGCGCAGCGGGTAGTGTTGGTTCCGAAATTGTAGCCCAACTTTGCGGTTTTAATATCAAAAGACTTATTTGTTTAGATTGTGCAGAATCGAATCTCTTTAATCTAGAAAATAATTTAAAAGAATTATTCCCCAATATTGAATTAATCTTTTTCTTAGGGGATTTACGAAATAAGGACACTATTGACCGCGTTTTTAAACTATTTTCTCCGGAAATAGTTTTTCATGCCGCGGCCTATAAACATGTTACGGCATTGGAAAGAAATCCCGAACAGGCAATATTAAACAATATTATCGGAGCAAAAAATATACTCGAAAGTTCAATTGAATATAATATAAAAATTTTTGTCCAAATATCAACCGATAAAGCGGTAAATCCGGCAAGTATCATGGGCTTAAGTAAAAATTTTATTGAATACATGATTAAAGCCTACGCTACCAAAACAACAGGTAAATTTCTTGCTGTGCGTTTTGGTAATGTTTTAGAAAGTAACGGTAGCGTTATTCCAATTTTCAAAAAACAAATTGAAAATGGCGGTCCTGTTACCATAACCGATGAAAAAATGACCCGTTATTTTATGACCCGAACAGAAGCGGCACAATTAGTTATTCATTCGGCAATTCTTGGACAAAACAATAATCTTTACGTTTTAAACATGGGTAAACCCTATTCGATCAAAGAAGTAGCAGAAGATTTGATCCGATTATACGGTTATCGACCAAATCAAGATATACAAATCAAAACAATAGGAATTCGAGCAGGAGAAAAACTTGAAGAAAAACTATTTAAAGAATTTGAACAAAAAACAAAAATAAATCCTTATATTTTCCAGGTTAAAAGTAAAAACCCCAAAGTAGAAACAATATTTCATTTTATGGATGAATTAATCAATTTAGTGAATCCTGCTAAGGAAATGAATGTAGTATTAATTAAAAAAGCTCTTTTGTCTATTGTAACAAAATTAGATTTAAAATCTCGTTAAATTTAATAGCCGTATTTTTAAAATCAAAAATTTGGGCACTTTGAGTTATTTTAATCCGATCTTCCTCAGTTGTTTTTTCTAAAGTTTTAAAATGTTTAATCATTTGGTCAACATTTTTATCTTGAAAATTAGTAATAAAAGGATTGTTTTTTGCCATTTGTTCAACCGATGCACCATTTGAGGCGATAACAGGGGTTCCGCATAGTAACGATTCGAATATTTTTGTCGGAATCCCAACTTTATAATGATCAAGATGTTTATTCGAACCCGAAGCAACAGTATAATCAGCACTCCGAATAAATTCTGCTAATATTAGTTGTGTTGTTTTACCAAAAAAAGAAATATTCTTCGCATTGGCACGTTTTTTTATTGTTTTAAGACCATTACCATAGCCAACAAAAATTAAATGAAATTTATTGTTATCCAATTGATTAAAAATTTCAACCCAAATTTCTGCTTCATGATATTTATCAATCCCGCCGGCATAAACAACAATAATTTTTTCCGGATTGGATAAAACTCTTTTAGGTCCATTCAAATAAAAAATTTCACTATCTGCCCCATTGGTTAAAAATTTTAGTTTTTTAGCTTTATCTCTTTTTAAAAATGGTTCAAAGCCGGGATGCGAATAAGTAATACAATCAACGGCTTTCATTGTTTTAATTTGTTCATACGTTTCAAGTTTTCTTTTCAATCTCGGATGATGAGTCCATTCTTGATAAATATCTCGAATATCTAAAATCGTTTTATATTTCTTTCCCAATATTTTTAGTGTTGGAGCTAAATACGTTGGTGGGCTAGAATATAGAAAAATAGTTTTTTTAGGATTAAAATCTCGGTATTCCAATATTTGTTGTGCAAATTGATGTTGTAACTTAAAACGCTTGATAATAGGAATTCGGCTAACAGGAATATCAAAAAAAACGACTTCACCATTTAAATGATAAAATGTTTTTTCCGGTGCTTTTCCAAACAAAAAAAAAAAGATTTTGACATTTTCGGGTAAATATTTAGTTAATGCACGGATTCTATTACCGGCGATTTGATTAAATCCGATATCGCCTAAAATAATCAAATTATAGGTCATAAGTTTCTTATTATAATATTAAATTTAAACTTTTTGATAAAAACAAATCAAAAACTTAATAAATCTCGTATTTTTCTAATTCTTAGAATGAAAATCTTAATTCTTAGTCCACACACCGATGATGCTAAACTCGGAGCCCGCGTTCGTGGACTACAAGTATTTTTTAAACCGGTGAAAAAACAGGAGTCTAAAAAATGGAAAAACTAGAAAAACGAAAAAAACTCGCCATAATAGGCAGTGTTGGTATTATTATTGTTTTAATCATCATGTATTCGATATTTGTATTAATAATTGGTGTTTCTATCGGAACCCATGTAGGATTAAATTATTCTCATGGTTCTAGGTATTATCCGACTGATGCCGAACCTCGCGAACTATATCAATATATAGAATTTAATCAAAATAGTAAAACTGTCACAATTTCAAATCTTCGACTTAACAGAACCTATTTGGTTGCAACATCGTTTCAAACTTTTATTGTTTTTCCGCAAACGGATAACTTCAGTTTTACCTTTCCTATAAAATTTACACAGGATATAATCTATTATCAAATTACTGTTTTCGAAATTATCAATACCCGCGAAATAATTAATTTTGATATTAATACTCAAGAACGACTACTTCTTTTAGATGAAAAAGAGGTAACGTTTGTTTAAAAGAAGAAAAAAAATGATTTATCTTTATCCTACAACAATACTTTCAATTCCGAATATTTTTATCCCCTTTATTATTTTTGGAGCAATAAGTTTAATAATCTATTGTTTTTATAATCAATCACTTAAAAACAAGGAGTCTAAAAACCATGAAATTGAATAAATCAATCTTAGTAATGAGTCTTTTTGCCTTGCTAATAATGCAAGTAACAACCACGCACGGAACAACCTATAATCCCACCGTTAAGCAATACCAAAAACCTGCTGATGGTAATTATCCCAACATCGCCTTAATTATCGAGGTCTCGGATATGAATCCTGCTATTAAATACGAATTAATAGTAACCCAAGATGAAAATAGCAAAACTTATTCTTTTGGAACTATTATTGTTGCCTATCCCGAATATACTCCACAAACCGATTCGGACGTTGTTTGTTCGTTGCAAGTTGAAGGAACCGAAGTTGCTTCTTTTACTATTGAAATGAAAAAGAATCCCGCTAATGAAATTCAAAATTTCCAACTTGGAGAAAAAGAAATAGAAATATTGACTATTGCTGGCGGAACTACGTTCGCTATTATTATTTTATATGTGATAGTAAGAAAATTAAAATGAAGTCTTTCCTAAATGAAAAAATTACTTTAGAACAAGTAATTAACTATCTTAAGGCAAATAAAAAAAAATGTTGAGAAATTAATTAACGATTTCGAAAACTTTTTTGTTAAAGATGAAAAAGGTGTTTATTGGTCAAAAGATAACGAAATTATGATTCACCTATAACAAAAGGCATTTTAAAACCTTTTTTCATTCTTTTAATTTCAATCCCCCATTCTTTGCGCATATATTTAACCCATTTTTCGAACGTTCTTTTTTCAATGATCATATTTCGTTTATCATTTGTCATTTTTTCAGATATATATTTTGGATTTTTTTTACCATATTCAACTGAAACCTTTTGATCCAAGTTTTGTTTATCAGATACTATTTTCCGTCGTAATTCGCGTTTTTTAGATCGAGACATAGTTTCATCATTATTAATTAATTCCATTCTACGGGCAAAATCTTTTCTTCCATTTTCAATAACTTTTTTGCCTTCTGAATTAATAATTTTTTTCTCATTAGTCAAATCGTATTGTTCATCTCGAATTTTTTGATAATTACTTTCAATCTCATAATCTGATAATGAATGACTAATTTTTCTCCTTCTGTTTCGTTCATCTAAATTAATTGATTCATCAAATTCAACCTTTTGCGATTTCGAGAATGCTTTGGCTTTATCCACAATTTTATATCTTGTATATCTTCCATCCGGATGTTTAATATATTCTTCTTTTAAATCAAAATTTCCACGTTGGGCTATAATAATATGTGATGCAATATCTCCTCCACTCGGACGGTTCCATTCATCAACATATACTAACCCTGTCGATGGATGATTATGAATAACCACTTTATCATTTGGGTTTAGTCTAGCTCTAACGGATGGACGACCAGAATTTGATTCTTCGGCAGTGGTTCCCCGTGAAATATCTATTTCACGTATATTTCCTTTATCATCAAAATCAATAGTTTCTGCCCATTCACGTTTCGCATTATCAACTTTTGTCATTTCATGGAAAGCCTTTCGATTTTCTCCAACTAATAAATCTTTTGAAATAACGGTACCTTCCAATTTAGGATAAGCTTCAGTTCCATCTTTTGAAAAAATGACTTCTTCTGCGCTATCATGTTGAATATAAGTTCCATCTTTTGTTCGTAATGTCGTTTTTTTTAGTTTTAATCTATTTCGTTTTACCCTTTTTTTTACTACTCTTTTTCGTTGTCTTTTTCGCTTTTTGGGATTATTTTTACTAGCCCACATAGCTTTACGATTTTCATCTTTCATTTTCTTACGAGCCATAGTCAATCATCTATTAAATAATTCTTCTGCAATAATCTTTTTTCGTTGGTTTTGATCATCTTTGTCCTCTCTTTCCTCTTGTAAATGTTGAGGATCCGAAGGATTAAATAACCGAACTTTTTCTTGTCTTAAAGTTTTCGGTCGTTTTGCTCTTTCTTTTTCCAAAAGATTCAGTCGTTTTTTTATTCGTTTTCTTTTTCCTCTTAATGAACGGTTCGAATTATTTCTTTTTGCCCACATCGCTTTCCTTGATTCATCGGACATTTTTTTACGAGCCATAATTAATCACATTAATTTTTACCTGTAATTAAATATTTGACAGCTTGACGATCCATTTTAGCATAAGAAAGATGGAAACGATCATTTGTGCCTTGGGTTTGATAAGAATAACGAATTGGCATAATAAAAGAATGGGGGGTTTTATCATCTTTATTTTTATATAAAGCATAAAACTCGCCGGATCTAAGATTGGTTTTATTATAATTACCCTTTTCATTAGCTAAAACTTTTCCATATTTGAAAGAACCATTAGGTTTAACTTCAGCTTTTCTAATCTTTCCAACCAAAAAACTATGTTTAATATAATCTTTTTTATTAGCATAATCTGAAATTTTTACTTTAACTTTCATATCCCCTTCATTACTATAATAATCAATATCATTAACACCTAATCCAACATCTTTTGAACCTTTAAATGACTTTATAATACGTTTAAAAGCATAGTATGAATTTTTATCTTCTTTATTTAATTCATCTTGGATGGATTCTCTATGTGATAATTTATTATATAATTTAGAAGAATGCTGAGTTAAGTCTTTTCGTTCGTTAAGTAAACGATCTTCATATTTTTTGGCATCGGAAGAAAGATTTTCGAATTCGCTATTATGATTTTCCCGAACAAGAGTATTAATACGCGCTAATTCTTTATCAATTTGAGTAATTCGATCTTTAACATCAAAAATTCCTAGTTCTATTTCCCAAGTTCTAAGATTTCGAAGTTCGGTTTTCTCAATCTTTTCTAATAATTTTTGTTCTCTTTTAGTCATTTCTTTAAAAGGATAAGTTTCTTCAATTTCAATTTTTGGTTCTTGGGCTTTTTCCATTTGATACATTAACGCGAGTTGTTTATCGGTAATTTCACTAGCTTTTGAAATCTTTACTTCTGTAATTTTCTTTGTTTTCTCATCAAAAGCAATATTCAAGTTAAAATCTTCAGATATTTGGTTAATCGCTTCCCGATGGCTTAATCCTTCCTGATGTCTAAGAACAGCGTAAGTTTCGGCAACCTCGCTCTCAAAATCGGAATCACCAACATGAGCCGTTTTTTCGGGATCACCACCAACACGTAACAAATCACTTGACCTCGATGCATCCATCCTTTTTCCTTTTAAGGTTTGTTGCTTTAATTTGACATTTTTATCGTATTCATCATCATAGCTTTTCCGATGAATCCGAACTTTTGCATACCCTTTTCGTAGTTTTACTTTTCTTCTTTTTCGGATTTTTCGACCTTGATTTTTACTTGCGAACATCGCTTTTTCTTGGTCACGAGACATTTTACCTTTACGAGCCATTAAATTAACCTCTTTTTCTTAATGATTTAACTTTCCAGCCTTTAGTTTTCCGAACGATACCATCAGAACCACCACGCATATTAGACGCTATTTGAGCAGAACGTTGTGTGCGGTACAACCCCTTTTTGATTTTATCTTTTTTATAAGCCGGAGCTTTTGCTTTTTTAATTCGATAACCGCCTTTTACTTTAACTTTTTTCTGATACCCAATTTGTCTATCTATTGCTTTTCTAGCTGATCGTTTGGTCGAATAAACTTTCCCTTGGGGTTTTCTTTTTTTGATAGTCATATAACTCAACTATTTAAGAATTTAAATATGCCCTTCGCGTTGATAAGATTTGATTTTGCGCCGATTACGTTGAGTAACGCGTTTGACCGTGCCTTTTTTAATGACCACCTTTCCTTTTTTATTATGATGATCACTAACAAATTTCACTTTTTTACCCGTTTGTAATCTCGGCTGTTTCCTTTTTGCTCGTTTCCGAACGTATTGTTTAACCATGATAAAATCAAACCAAAAAATTTCTTTTCTTAATAAACTTTCCTATGAATTCAAAAACATTCCTATGAATTATTATAATAATTAGGAAAAAAAAGATTAAAAGAATTTTTGGTCCAGGTATCGGATCATCCGCCGACCAATAGCAATATTTTTTTGATAAGACTTAATTTTCTCAGCCGTTTCTTCTCCTAAAGCTAATTTGATTGAAAGATAGGGTTGAATTACATCAGGTTGATAGATAAAAGTAGAAACGCGGGGATTAACAACTTTTAGTATGATTATTTAATAAATCATTCCTCATTACTAAAAGAGTTTTATTACAAGCACATTGACATTGATAATAATGATTTTTTACTTTACGATTATTAAAAATCTTTCCAATATATTCTTTGATAGTTAAATAACCGTATCTATTACCTACAATAGCGTTTAATTCTTCTAAAGATAATTTTTTTCCCATAATATTTATTCCTGGATACGATTATATTATATTATGGGAAAAAAATTAT
>Ga0307376_10002095_pt1 | contig 20137 bp, 20 predicted proteins | sample TR2MG_FD_202536 | JGI IMG/M metagenome (GOLD analysis project Ga0307376, IMG submission 202536) | Soil microbial communities from Risofladan, Vaasa, Finland - TR-2 | ecosystem: Environmental > Terrestrial > Soil > Coastal area > Acid sulfate soil | place: Finland: Risofladan, Vaasa | collected...
AATGAGAGAGTATGGTATTAAAAATAAAATATATCCTCATTCATTTTTAGGAGCTGGTTGTTATTTTCACTATATACCTTCCTTAGTTGATTTTGTGATAAGTCGATCGGAATTTTATACTTCATATACACCATACCAAGCAGAAGCTAGTCAAGGCTATCTACAGGCAATTTACGAATATCAGAGCGTAATCTCTCGACTTACTGAAATGGAAGTTGCTAACGCGAGTATGTACGATGGATCAACATCCCTTGCAGAGGCAGCCATCATGGCTTCAATTATATCGGGGAAAAATCAAGTAATTTTAATAGAAGGCGTCCATCCCGAATATATTGATGTAGTGAAGACCTACTGTTGGGGACAAAACATCGAACTTAAAATTACTTCTGAAGATAAATTGAATGATGTGTTAAGCGAAGATATTGCTGCCGTTATGTTTCAAAGCCCAAATTTTTTTGGAGACATTACCGATGTTTTAGTGATGTCAAATAAAGTGAAGGATAAGTATCCCAACTGTTTGTTGATCCAGTGTATGACTGACCCTACGTGTTTAGGTCTCTTGAAACCACCTGGAAAAACTAATGTAGACATTTTTGTGGCAGAAGGTCAGTCTTTTGGAATAAGTCCATCATTTGGGGGCCCAGGCTTAGGAATTTTCACAGCAAAAAAGAAATTTCTGAGAAAAATACCGGGAAGATTAGTTGGAAAAACTAAAGAGATAAATGGAGAACGTGAAGGTTTCATGTTAACATTGCAAGCTCGAGAACAGCACATTAGGAGGGAAAAAGCAAGTTCGAACATATGTACTAACCAAGCATTATGCTCACTGTCTGCGCTTATTTATCTCGTTTCATTAGGAAAAACGGGGTTACGCGAAATTGCTAACCAGAATTTTCAAAAAGCTCATTATGTTAAGAAAGCAATAGCATCAATCCCGGGATATAAAATTTTAAACAAGAAACCTACTTATAACGAATTTATTGTAAGGTGTCCAAACATTAATGGTTTAATTCGAGAATGCAAAAAGATGAACTTACTTCCTCCTCTTCAAATTTCAACTTATTTTCCTGAAATGTCAGACGTTGTTCTTGTTTGTGTAACTGAGCTAAATTCGAGTAGTTCTATAGAGAAATTCATTACAGCCGCTAGATTAGCTATAAACAACGAAACGGAGTGTGCTAACTAATGGATGCTAATGAGTTTTTAATATTTAATAAGGGGAATGAGCTTGTACAACAAAATTTCATACCAAAACTAGATATTAAATCTGAAAAGATCGAAGAGATATTACCCAAAAATCTTATTAGAGACGAACTACGAATTCCTGACATCTCTGAAGTGGAAATTGTGCGTCATTATGTAAAATTGAGTAAAATTAATTATGGCGTAGATTCTGGAATTTATCCATTAGGTTCATGCACTATGAAATATAACCCAAAAATCAATGAAATCGTAGCAAGAATGACTAGTTTTTCACAACTGCACCCACTTCAAGATGAGAATGAAGGCGCTTTAGAAATATTGCATGAAATTTCAAAAATGTTAGGTGAAATTACAGGAATGGATGGTTTTACATTACAACCAGCGGCTGGAGCACATGGAGAATTGGTGGGATTATTAATTATAAAAAAGTTTTTTGAAACTAAAGGAATTGTAAAAAATAAAATAATTATTCCCGATTCAGCCCACGGTACTAATCCTGCGTCTGCAAAAATGGCTGGATTTTCGATAATTGAATTACAATCAAATGAACATGGCGAAGTTCCTTTAGATCATCTCGAATATGCGATGAAGCAAGGAGATGTAGCGGGAGTTATGCTTACAAATCCGAATACTTTAGGTGTTTTTGATAGGCAAATTAAAGACATAACAAGGATCGTTCATGAACACGGAGGGTTATGTTATTACGATGGAGCAAATTTGAATCCAATGTTAGGGATTTGTCGCCCTAAAGACATGGGATTTGACATTGTTCATTTGAACCTGCACAAAACCTTTTCTACTCCTCATGGGGGTGGCGGACCCGGTTCTGGACCAGTGGGAGTTACTAACGAATTAATTCCTTTTCTTCCTATACCTTCTATTTTATCAACAGATAAAGGAATAATCTGTAATTATGAGAACCACGAATCAATAGGGAGAATTAAAGCTTTTTGGGGTAATTTTGGCATAGTTTTAAGGGCTTTTGTTTATATCCTTTCTCTAGGTGCTGATGGATTAAAACGAGTTGGACAGATTGCGGTATTAAATGCTAATTATCTGAAAACTCTACTTAAGAAAAAATACAATCTTCCATTCGACCGAATTTGTCAACACGAATTTGTCCTATCTGATAAGTACTTACCAAATGATATTAATACTGAAGACATAGCAAAACGGATACTGGATTATGGCTTTTATGCTCCAACAATTTATTTTCCACTAGTTGTAAATGGAGCCCTTATGGTTGAGCCAACAGAAACAGAATCTAAAAATTCTTTAGACAAATTTGTTGAAGTAATGTATCAAATTTACGACGAAGCGCTAAATGAGCCCGATAAACTAAAAAGTGCGCCTTCTAATACTCCTATAGGACGCCTTGACGCAGTAAATGCTGCCAGAAAGCCGATATTACACGATTAATTACAATTGAAAAGTAATAACGAAAGTAGCAATATAAATAATAATAAAAAAATATAGATTGAGTTATGTTGCCTTATTAAATTATTGATCCTGAAAGAGAATGCTTACATGTGCACTCTTTTTCAAAATCAATTTTAGGAATTGTTAGTTCTAACATTTTCTTTAAGTTAACCGAGTTTTTCTCCATGGTATCTAAAATTTCTTCTATACTCACAGCAAGTTTCTTTACGGGCCCTCCACAGGTCTCACAATATTCTTTAATTTCTACAACTCCACAGTTCTGGCATTCCCCTGCCCACACATCTAAGTCTGTTACCATGGCAATACAACTGTAAAAAATCTCCTTTTCAGCTGCGAGGACTACTTCAGGGTAAGTTGTCATTCCTATGATATCTCCTCCCCATTGTCTAAACATTTTAGATTCGGCTCTTGTCGAAAATCGAGGACCTTCAATACAAACATATGTACCACCATTCTGAATATCTAATCCTTCAATATTTTTTCCAGTTTCGTAAAAGAGATTATTAAGATAGCTACAATATGGATCAGCTTGGTTAATATGACACACTTGTCCACCCTCATAAAAAGTATCTAACCTCTTTTTTGTTCTATCTATGTATTGATCAACCATGATAAATTTACATTTACTATACTCCTTTTTTAAAGATCCAACTGCTGAGGGTGAAATAATACCTTTAACTCCCAATTCTTTCAATGCCCATATATTTGCTCTAGAGTTTACATTGTGTGGAGGTATTATATGACCTTTACCATGTCGTGAAATATATGCAACTTTTTTACCTTTAAACTCACCAACTTGAATAAAATCAGAAGTGTGGCCGTATGGTGTGTAAATTTTTAGATCTTCAACATTTTCAAGTTCTATATCCGATCCTGTTCCACCAATTATTCCAATTTCAGCATTACCTTCAAATTTCATAATTTAAATCCTATTTTTTTATGTTTGAATTTAACTAAATAAAAAACTTGATATTTTTGGATTGTTTTAACTAAGTAAAAAGTTTTTTGATATTTATTTAAAATTAATAGAGTTTTTTTAACGTGGCAAAAATTTCTTTTTTAGGGAGCTGTAGAGAAGTTGGGCGCTCAGCAATATTAGTTGAATCAAAAAGTGGTGCACAATGCATTTTAGATTATGGTATTAGATTTACTGGGGAAGAACGCTTACCATTTAAAGCTGATATTCATAATCTTAAAGCAATTGCTCTTTCTCACTGTCATGTAGACCATTCTGGAGGATTGCCATTTTTATTTAAAGATAGCGACATCCCGCTTTTCACCAATCCATTAACACTAAGAATTTCGGAAATTTTACTTGAAGATATGATTAAAATTTCCAATTATCCCTACCCTTTCGGATACAGAGAGCTTAAAAAAACTAGAAAAAATGCTTTATTTTTAAAAAATGGAGTACGCCAAAGAATAGACCATGAATTTTATCTTACTTTTTTTAGCGCAGGACATATCCCTGGAAGCGTTTCTATACTAGTTGAAGTCGATAAAAAGAAAATACTATATACCGGCGACATTAACACCCAAGAAACAAACCTAGTTTCTCCAGCTAACCCTCACGAATTACCCGAAGTAGATGCTCTAATTATAGAATCCACATATTCTGATAGAGAACATCCCTTGAGAGAAGAACTAGAAAAAAGATTCATTGAAGATATTTTAAACACTATTGAGAACGGTGGAAATGTTCTAATTCCTGCTTTTGGGGTTGCTCGATCACAGGAAATTTTGCTTGTTTTGGAAAAGTATAATTATAAAAATGACATTTACGTCGACGGGTTAGCTAGAAAAATATTAACAGAGTATTCTCAATTCCCTGAATCTTTCCGGAATTTCTCTCGCCTTAAGTCAGCCGCGAAAAAAGCTCAATTAGTTTCTAAAGAAAAGAGAAAGAAAATGGGAGGAAAGTCGCGATCTTTGATTATCTCTCCGTCAGGTATGTTAAAAGGCGGAGCTGCTATAGATTACATCCCCTCTTTTTTAGAAGATCCAAATTCAGCAGTTTTTTTAGTCGGGTATCAAGTAGAGGGGACACCTGGTAGAAAATTAGTTGATGAAAAAATTTTTGAGTTTAAAGAGAAAAGTAAAAGAACTTACCAACCCCGAGATATGTTAATCAAAGCAAAGTGTAAAATAGATTACTTTGACTTCTCAAGTCACGCAGATAAAGTCCACCTAAACGATTATATTAAAGAAGTTAAATTTCACAATAATTCAAAATTTATTTTTTGCGTACACGGAGATGAGAAATCAACTACCTCATTTGCTCACAATTTATCAAAAGAAAATTATAATTCTGTAGCACCAGAGATAGGTGAAAGTTATATATTATAGAAAGTAATATTTTAAATTAAATTTCTAATTCATTCGCATTTGTTTTTCAATTACATTGTCACAATTTTCTAAAAAAACTTCTATTTTGTTTATTGGTACTTTCGTACCTGCTGCTGGGGGATGTCCACCGCCCAGAGCTTCTAAATTTGAAAGTTTTAAAGCTTCTCTAATTGCTTCTGAAAGATTTACACCCTTTTCTACAATATTTTTGTGAGCTCTACCCGATATTTTGAACACTTCCTCGTCCTTTCTTTTTGCACACCCAAAAATTGGTTTATTTATGTCAATAATACCACTTTTACTAAATATTAACATAGAAGCAATTGTACCCACAATGTTTTCAGGGATAACATTTTCGCCAAAAAAATATTGGATATTGTTTTTGTATTGGATTTTATTCTCATCCTTTAACCACGATAACGCTTGAACTAAAGATTTCTTATAATTTAACAAATTATCTTTCGCTTTATTATAAGCAATTCTTCTATCACCCATTGCTATAGCAATTCCTAAAGATGCGTTATCACTCCTTCCACATGAATTCAATAGATACGCGAAATCAGTTAATTCATGTAATTCCGATCCTACAATTTCATTCTTTAATATATATCTATTTACGATAAGCTTCTCTATAATATCAGAAGGTTCTATATTTAATTTAAGAGACATATACTCTATAATCGCAGAAGTAACTTTTTGTTTTTCCTCTTGATTAAGGTCGTTCAGTGTTCTTATGTCTCCTTGCGAATTTTCCATTAAAATTCCTAATGATTTTAAAAATTTTAACATTTTACTTGTATTATCACTTAAACCCGGAAGATTAATTTCAGTTGAATATGAGATTGCTTCATTTAAGGGTTTAATCGGTGAAAAATTTAAATCGTTGTTCACTTTAATTAAATCTGCTTTGGTGGCATGTTCTAAAATTACAGTATTTAATCCAGTAAAGGAATTATTAGGGCCTCGACTTTGAATATCTCCCGTTGCTCCTATAAGTGCAATAGGAGATAAATCGAAATTTTTCTGATTTATAGTTTTTACAAAAAAATAACAAAGCCCCGCCCCAGAAATTTCACTACTACCATCAAATTCGTAAAAATAAGAGTTGATATGCCAAGGTCTTGAATTAAAGTAAATTTCTTTAATTTTACCATCGTTTTTATCCGAGACATTTTGAGGTAAATGATGATCTAATATAATAAAAGAAATATTGTTATTGAAACTATTCAGTTTTTCAGTGAGTTCTAAATACTGACCGCTTCCAAAATCAGCAAAGATTAAGAATTTCTTACTATCTTTAGAATTTTCTGCAATTTTTATTATCTCTTCTCTTTCCAACTGCCTTAAAACGGTTATTTGAAATGGAATCTTTTCTCTGTATAAAGCTTTCCCGAGAATTGCACCAGCCGATAGTCCATCTGCATCAAGATGGGTATAGATATGTACGGTTGATTCTGATTTTTGTAGATGGTCTATAAACCAATTTTTAGTCTTTTTAAGATCGGAATTTAATAACTCAAAATTTTTTGTTATTTTATTCATTTTTTATAAAATTTTAAAATAAACTTAATTTAATATATTAAAATAAGATTTTAATAATAAATACTCAATTAAAAAAAAAATTAAGTGAAAAATATGACACACCATATTAAAATAAACGAGTTAGCTTTAATACTTGTTAATCGAATAATAGAGAATAAAGACTATTATAAAACAGAAATAATTCAATATGATAATGGAGCAACCGTCATAGATATGACAAATGCATCTTGGAATGGAGGAAAACTGGTTGGAGAAATTTGTATGGGTGGATTAGGAACGGTCGATTTCGCATCTTATAAATTAGACGAACATTTTATCCCGAGTGTTAATGTTCATACATCACAACCTATAATATCTTGTATGGCGTCACAATTAGCTGGATGGAATGTAAAATTAATAAAAGAAGTTGAAAAGGACGGAGAAGTTAAAAAAAAAAAAGTTTTTGAGTCTTTGGGATCAGGACCAGCTCGAGCAAAAAGTAAAATCGAGAAATTATTTGATGAAATTGACTATGATGATAAATCTGATTGTGCTATCATCTTCTTTGAAACTCCAAAACTACCAACTGAAGAAGTAATGGCTTTGGTAGCCGAAAAGTGCAGAGTTGGACCTGATAAAACATATGCACTTTGTGCACCAACAGCATGTTTAACCGGTTCTATACAAGTAGCTGCGAGAATTGTCGAAACGGGAATGCATAAATTACACGAAATAAAATTTCCTCTTGGTGTCATTAAGGATGGATTTGGAACAACAACGATTGCCCCAATTGCTAAAGACGATCTTGGAGCCATGGGACGAACTAATGATTCCATCATAGCTGCGGGTATGACATATTATACTATAGAAGTTGAAAAAGACGAACAAGACGAGTTATTCGAGTTATTGAAAAAAGCTCCTGCTAATACCTCAAATAGCTATGGAAGACCATTTTTAGAGACATTTAAAGCAGCTAATTACGATTTCTACGCGATTGATCCTGGTTTATTTGCTCCGGCAACTTACACGGTAACAAATATAAAAACTGGAAAGAGTGCTACTGTTGGTGAAATTAACCATAAATTATTAAAGGAGTCATATAAATTAAAATAGAAGTTGTTTTGTCAAACTTTCTATTAATTTCTTTTAAAATTATTTGTAGTCAAACTAAAATTTAAAAATTAGTTAATTCATCTTGATATTTTAATATCTCTGCATCAGAGATATCTTTATCAAATTCTATTTGTTGAGGGACTCCCAAATATGCGCACGCAATTTTTGCAGCAGCAGCAATTTCCGCTTTTTTTAATGTTAATGAATATTCATCTACTGATTGCACTTGATCCTCATAATTTGCTCGACGAATAGTATTTCTGTTTTGAAAAGATTCCTCGTAATTCGTTCCATCATAATTTTCCTTTTCTTTTAGCTGAAATGACCTCTCCGATTTCATTTTATATAATAAAGATCCCATTTTATCTGCAACATTAAAAGGTAGTTCATTATGCACTATTAATCTTAACATGTTGTTGATGTCAAAATAATTTAGAGTATCATATTTAACTCTTAAATAACTTTTTAAATTATCTGGGTTTGCTTGACACTCGATTTCCGTCCAATCATGAATTGCTAGTCTTCTTCTAAAAAAAATCAATTCCCAATCGATTCCGAGCTCTTTTAAAAATTCAAGTAATTTATTGCTGTTGGGTTTTCTTGATTCTATTATTATAAATAACTGCAAACCGTAATATTTATGTTCTTGTTGGAGGAAATAACCTCGTTGTTGCATAGACGCGAGAATTTTAATTTTAATTGAATAAATGTCGTCGGACACGTCTCTCTTTTCACACTTTAAGTAAATTACATTTCCTTCTTCACTCACATATTCACTATCTAAAAAGCCTAAGATACTGTCATTATTTTCTATGATAAAATTTTTCAAACCGGTTAAAGTTGGTTTAACATCGTATTTTATTAAATCGTTTTCTCTGATTGAAACATAATCAGTATTACTTCCCCCTACTGCCAATTTAATGGAACTAAGCTTTAACTCTTTCTCTTCTCCAAAAACAGTTTTAAACGCATCAATTAGTGGAAATACTTCTTCTTCCAATATGTTAAGATTAGCCATAGAACTTTCAAATGGTTGGGGATTCTCCGAAATTTTGTTTAGTATTGGTGCTTCAGATGCATCTACTTCAATATCATAGTCTTTCGCTAAATTCTTCCGAACGATACAGACTGATCTCCTTTTCTCGTTATACATAGAAAGAGTAGTTATATTGTCAATAACCGCGCGGAATTGTTCAGTTGACTTCTCTTCAGATCCTTTAGATTTAAGTTTTTTTTTTCCCATAAACGCAACCAACGAATAATGAGTAATTTATTCTATCTCTGTTAAAGTAAAAAAATAGCAATCTTATAATTTTATGTATATGTAATTATAATCGTCTTTAAGATGGTCTTTTATCTCTATTAATTACTTAATTTCTCTCTATTAAAATTAATAAAGACACTTAATTTACTATTATATTAACCGCTTCTTAAGACTTAGGACGAAATTATACTACTCTAAATATAAATAGGAAAAATCAGCTCATATAGAAAAGGGCCATTAAAAAATGGTATTAAATCATACAAGGTATTAATCTAATTCCTCTTCTAAATAATAGTTATCATCTTTTTTGAAATACACAACTGTTGAGCCAAAATTATTACGAACCGTATATTTATTATCGTCAACTTCTAATAATTCGATCGAATATGGTAATCTTCTGTTTTCTAGAATATCTTCAACAATTCTTTTTTCTTCTAAAGCATCCATATTTATAATTATCAAACAAACAAAAAAAATTTTTTGATTTTAGAAAGATTTCTTACTTTTTTTTTAATACTACGATTCAGAAGCCTTTCCTGTAATTAAATTGATATCTAATTTTAGTAAGCAAGTGTTTTTATAGGATTCTTCACTTTTAAAGAACCTTTTCTTTACTTTACTTGGATTATCTTCTAAATGGTTTAACAATATATCAAACGCATGCTTTTTTTCATCCAAGTTTTCTACAATAATCATGTCTCCCCAAAAAACAATGGAGCGGTATTTATGAGAGCAATCATTTTTAACATAGCCTAAATCTTCTAGTATTGTGCCACATACTTTTTGATTTTCCTTTAAATACTCTAATTTTAATCCCTTTTGAGCGCTATGAAAGTACAAGCAATTATCTCTCTCGTCAAAACCATAACTAAGCGTTACTATATAGGGTTCGTTGTTTCTACACAAAGAAATTGTTGTAAACTTACCATTTCTCATAATTTCCAATAAGAGACCTTTATCTAAAATTTCCCTTTCCTTTTTTTGCATATGATATTTCTGCAAAGTTTTTACTCACCTAATTAAACAAATTTAATATCGAAATTAATTATGATTAAAATTTACCGATTATCAATATTTCCTCTGGATATTACTAAAATATTTAAAAAAATAATTTCAATTAAAAAATCTCACATATAAAACTAACGGATTTAACGAATTTATTAAGAAACTGTGAAATTTTTAATAAAAGAAACAGTTTAAAAACCTAGATAAATGTTTATATATATATAATAGTATTAATAATATTTTTTAGGGGTCTACCGTAGTGGCTAAACATGTTCTAGATGTCGGATTTTTCAGCACAATGTATAGCCAAATCAACGGGACCGCTCACGCAGTAAGATTTCTATCTGAAGCAATTGCTAATCTTGGACACAATGTTCATGTTTTTGCACCAAGAATTCAAAATGGTTACAAAATACCGAAAACATTACATTTTCACGAACTTGGAGGAGCTATTATTGGCAATAATACCGGCTTTGTTCTAAGTGCTCCTATCCATAAAATCTTTTTCTGTCAACATGATTATTTAGATATAGCCCATATTCATACACATGCAACTGTAGGATCAATGGCTATAAATTGGGCTAAGTATCTAGGTATTCCAATGATAGGGACTCACAATAGCCCCATGCAATACTATACTGCTCAATATGTTCCCGTAATTGGTAAGTTATTAACAAAAGGCGACCTGATCTGGAGATATGAACGACATATTGTGGATAAGTATGATTTTGTTCATGTCGCTACAAAATCCAAAAAAGATTTACTACGAGACTATAGGTTTAAGGAACCGATAGTTTGTATGACTAACGGAATTCGAGACTTGTATTATACAAATTTAAAAGAAAATGGAATTCGCGAGAAATATGGTTTAGAAGGAAAGAAAGTTCTTTTATACGCATCACGATTATCTCCTGAAAAACATCCCTTAGAAATTATTAAAACCTTTAAAAGAGTCCATGATGAAGTCCCTGACGCTCATCTTTTGCTAGTTGGGAGTGCTGGACCCTCAAAAGACCAAGTAAAAAGAATAATTAAAAAGAAACAGTACAGAGATTTCGTATCTTATGCTGGAAGAGTTCCTTTTCCCGATTTATTAAAACTATACAATACTGCGGATTTAACTTGTTTGTGGTCGTGGGTTGAAGCTGAAGGACTTGTATTGCTTGAAGCAATGGCTCAAGGAACCCCAAATGTAGGAGCTAATGCATGTGGAATCAGCAATATAATTCGACACGGTAAAACTGGTTATCTGGCTGACAATCTTGATCAATTTAAAGATTATGTTGTTGAATTGTTAAAAAACGATGATCTTAGGGCTGAATTTGGAAAAAACGCTCAAGAAATTGCTCAAAATTATAGAGTTGACGAGATCGCAAAAACATGGATCAAACTTTACAAATTCACAATTGATCAACTTTATCCTTTACGGTACAATAGAGAAGATAGGAAAGTCCGTGTTGAATTAGTAAAAGAGTTTATCCACCAATTACCTAATGCTACTTTTTAAAAATTATTCTTTAATCTAACTTCGTTTAATCTAGATTGACATTTTTCACAGAGGTTTATCAATTTATTATCGATCTCTTCTATATTTTTTGAAAATCGCATAACACAATCTGCGGTAAGACAGTGTTCGAAGCCAATGATAATATGTCCAATTTCGTGAATTACCTCTTTAATTATCCTATTTCCAACTTTTAAGTTATATCCTGATTCTTTATTAAATTGAGGATTCAAATTATGAGTAGATACTATAGCACACCTGTGACTAATATTAGATTCTCCAAATAGGAATAATAAGTTCTCGTCGTTACTTGAATAAATAGGTAGGTCCGTAAGTCCTAAACCTACATTAAAATTGTGGCTTCTCATCAGATTCTTAATAATATAGTATAATTTGTTAGTTGGTTGGAGGATTACCTTTTTAAAAGCTTGGTTTAACAAATTATGCTCTTTTTTAATCCCACTTTCATACAAAATAGAGGGAATTTCCAATTCTCCAATAAAAAGAATATCATAAAAAAATGATTTGAATATTTCATTAATATAAAAATCTAATTTCGTTAAAATGGATGTTGAAATCTTTCCGATAAAAACTATTCCCAAATAGCTAGGATAAATGTGTTTTCTAGAGGGATATTGAGTTGAAGGTAATGGAATTTCTTGATTAATGAAAAAATATTTATTATTTTGATATTTTGACATAATTTCATTATTTTACAGTACGATTATCAAGCTTTATAATTCTTTATTATTATATATTTAAATTATTAATTATTTTATTAATTTAAATTAGTATTTCAAAAAACTTAGTCTTTAAAATAATGTCTAATAACCCAAATTCAGTAAATTTACGAAAGGATAACCAAGAAGATACGCGTTCTTATTCAGAAATTGAAAACGAACAAAAAGAAATTATCGAAAAGGATCTTGTTCCACATTTTTTACCAACATATAGAATAAAGTTCAAATTTTACCCAATTCCTATTGTGGTCGTAATAATCCTAGCTTCAATACTGGCGTATCTCGCCTTCTTTGTTGCGGGAGTTCAAGTAGAAGAAAGTTACTTTCCTGAAGAAGAATTGGGGGCGTTAGCTGTTATATTGAATGGTGTGATTTTTACGGTAATTGCGGTTGTATCTGGATTTATAATAGTTTTTTTTATCAAAAAGTTGGGGATAGGTGTATTGAAATACCTTTTTGGACTAACTTTCGGCTTTGTTGGTTTTTTCATTACCATTATGTTCTTAGATATAATTATTTATTTAATTTTCATCCAATTTCCTGAGACTACGTTTGTCCTTAAACTGTACTTTCTCTTTACGAATTTTTATCTACCAATGGTAACAGCAATTTCTGTTTTCTTTCTTATCTATAAATACTTCACTTCAAAATCAATAAAAACTAAAAATTTTATCGTCCTATATATCAGTCTTTTGATTAGCGCTTCTATGAGTATTGTTTTACCTTTTTGGAGTACTCTCGCCATTTTGGTTGGTATATCTTTCTGGGATATTTTTGCTGTCCTTTATAAAAAAGGACCAATTAAGGAAATGATAGAGATACTATCAGAGAATGATAATGAAGACGAGATGACAAAAGCAGAAATAGAAGAGAAAATTGAAAGTGGTAATGCTGTTTACGATACATCCAAATTAGAGATTGGAATTGGAGATCTAGTTTTTTATGCTTTACTTACTTCCAGTGTACTTTTATTCACGAATAATATTATTATTACGGCTTTGACTGCCGTAGCAATCGTAATTGGAACAGGAATTACTATATCGAGATTGAAAAAAAATAAGATTTTGCCAGGACTTCCGATTTCCATATTTTTAGGAATTGGCGCTTTTTTATTATCCCAATTAATAGTAACAATCTTTTTTATATGATTTTTGATTTTTTATTATAATGAGTTATTCTCCATATTTATTTTATTAGCAGAAATTCTTGAGGTTAAATATTAAAATGGTAGATTTAAGTCGTTTTAAAACATTTGTTGTAGTTGGGGCGGGAACAATGGGAAGGGAAATAGCACAAGTCGCTCTAATGTCAAACTTATTTGAAAAGGTTATTTTGAACGATATTAATGAAAATGCTTTAATCACTGCGAAAAAATACATTACAACTGGTCTTGAGAAAATCGAATCAAAAGGAAAATTGGGTCAAGGTTTAACAACCGATTCTTTAATTAAAAAACTCATTACTACGAAAAATCTAATAACTTCAATCAAAGAAGCTGATTTTGTTGTAGAAGCAATACCTGAAGTAATGGAATTGAAGCAAGATTTATTTAAAGAACTAGGGGAATATGCACTAGAACATGCTGTACTAGCAACAAATACCTCAACGATGAGTATTTCTAAAATAGCCGAAGCATCAAACAGACCTGAACAAGTAATTGGTATGCATTTTTTTACCCCAATTCCTTTACTTAGGTTAATTGAATTAATAAAAGGGGAGAAAACATCACAAGAAGCATTTGACATAGGGGTAGCAGTCGGTCAAAAGCTGCCGGCACTCAAAGGCAAAAGATATATTGCAAAAATAGAAAAAGAAAGTCCAGGATTTATCGTAAATCGCTTAACTATTGCGACAAGCCTCTTATTTAATTGGATTTTAGATATAGCTACTGATAAAGGGATTCCCTACGAGAAGATCGACAACGATTTTGTATCTCCCCCTGAATTGGGCCCCTTAGCTAAATGGGATTATTTAGGTTTAGATGTTGTTTGCGATGTAATGAATTATTTTGTTAAAGAAATATCGCCTGAATTTGCTCCCGGTAAAACTCTTACAAACCTTCTCAAAGAAGGTAATCTGGGAAGAAAAACGGGGAAAGGTATTTACGAGTGGGCTGAAGGAAAACCTAATATTAAAACTAATGAAAAAGCAGGATTATTCAACCCAGAACAATATTACGCAATTCAATTAAACGAAGGATGTAAGTTATTAGAGGAGGAAATTGTTAGTGGGTATAAAGTAATTGATGATACAATGTTAGCAGGAATGGATATGCCAGGACCATTTGGAGCGGGTAAAAAGAATTATGAAAAATGGTCCCAGATGTTAATCGAGCTCGCAGAGACCACTCAAATAAATTATTTTAAACCGTGCGACATGATGAAATCCGGAGAATTTCTAAACTTTAAAAATTAAAGAGTTTTAATTGCCCTTTTTAGATACCGGTTGCGCAATTTTTATATTTAGATGAGGTTACCTGGCAATAATAATAAAAGATAGAAACGAATATTAAATATTTTAAAACTTTACATAAATTATATACTATATAATCTGAACTGTAGAAATGGATTTATTTTACCTTGAAGGAAGAAAACTTACTCCCTAAAACGGGATTTGAAAAAATAATAGATTTTTTTAACAATAACCTTACAGTCAATCATCCCATCGCAATTGCAGAAGTTGTTGAGCAAACTGGATTTTCTTGGAGCTTTGTGAAAAAAACGTTATCTAAAATAAAGGACGATTACGATGGATTTTACTTCGAAAAATCAGGAAGTACGTGGATTATGTGGAAAGACCGTAATCACATCATTAAAAAATTAGTTGAGACTTGTTCTCGATTCTTAGTAGATGATAAAGAGGAATGCTAAGCTATACGAAGTTATATATTAGATTTCGTTCGTTTTCTAAATTTTTTACCAGTTAAATATAATATACAGCACCCTGGACATATTGACATGAATTTTTTTGATTCCATATAATCTCTAAACCTCTTATATTTCTCTCCATTCCAAATGTCGGCAATGCTATTCTCATAAAGATTCCCAAGCACTAAATCATAGAATATATGACAAGGTGCAACATCACCATTAGCAACAATATCAACTGAAACCCAAGGAATAATGCACTTCTCATACACATCAGTCATCTGATCCCATTTCGAGGTTAAATACGCTTCTAAATTCTGTGAAGAAAAAGTAGGTGGTAGAAGCATCACATTCTTATTTTGACTCGAATAATAAGTTCGCACTTTGTTTACTTGTCTAGATAACTCAGTTCTATCTATTTCACTGAATTCAGAAGGTAACCGGACCATACCCTTCCAATAGGTATCACTTTGAATTCCGAATTCTGAACAGAGAAATTCTGCGTAATCTTCTCCCATCTGCTTTGTAAGATAGTTCTGCATTTGTATTGTAATATGGTCTAATTTTAAAATATCAAGATCCTGTATGAAAAATTCCTCGACTGTTAGAAAGTTTTCAGGAGTTATTGTGTAAATTATATCAATAAAAGGTTTTTTTGCCTTATTCTTCTCTTTCACCTCAAAAAGATCATTTATTCCTTTTATTGCTTTATCATAACTTCCAACACCCCTTTGCTTATCGTTAATACCTCGAGGACCGTCAAGAGAAACCCTTACTAAGTCAAATTCTTTTTTTACCAACATTTCTGCATTATCGGACAAAAATGTTCCATTTGTTGGAGTATCTACAAAGGAATTATTCTTTTTAATCTCATCTATTAACTCTTCAAAATAAGGATATAGTAGCGGTTCTCCACCAAAAAGTGAATAAATTGGTTTAACAATCGCAAGTTCCCTAATCAGATTCTTAGCGATTTCAAAATCTAAATACTTGGGTTTTTTTTTAGAAGTTGAATACGTACCAGTTTCTCCCCAGTAATAGCACATTTTACACCTTAGATTGCAATTCTCGGTTAAGTGGAACGTTATATTAAGAGGTAAAGAAGGATGATTAGGCATAGAAAACCAAATAGATAGATCGATAAAGTGTTTTAACTGGTAAAAGTATGTGTATAATTTAAATAAATGTGTTAAATCTTATAGACTTTTAAAGGCTAATCTACAGTGTTACTAAATGATTTTGGTGGGTTGACCGAAAAATACCTCTGGATAGAAGGAATGTTGAGCTCACTTAAAGCTGTATCATTTTTACACAATGCTACTAAGATGCCATCCTGATTAAGCGGTAATATCAAAATTACTCCATTAGTACAATCAACCAAAATATGTTTTAGAGTGCTATCCGTTATTTCACTAATAAGTTCTCTACCTATATATTTTAGAGCAATACACATTCCGGATACAAGAGTTTGATCACTAAATTCGGAAACAGATGAAGCGAGAGCGATCGGTAATCCTTCATTACTCACAACGATGAGACCGTTTATATCATCATTCTCACTACATAAATATTCTAAATAATCTGCCAGATCAGAATTCATCAATATTACCTTGATTTTCGCATAGAAAAGTTTAACCAGAAGATATTAAGAAACTTAGATATATATGTCTTTGTGTTGAGAATAATTTTTAAAAATGAAGTATTTTCTCGTCAAACTTTGAGATTCAATAGATTAAATATATCATTTTTATATGAAGCATTGCAAATCTTAATGTATTATTCTTGAATCCTCATTAAATTGAGAGTGTGAAATTTCGTTTAAGGTTTATATGCCATGATTTATTTTATTACTCAATAATAAATGAATAACTAATAGAATTCTAATCGTATAAGTGAAATTATTGATGAAGATTGAAAAATCAAGTCAAGATCTTGAAAATGAAGTTATTTATGGAGGACTATGCATCCATTGCGGAAGCTGTAACGCATTCTGTCCACACATGGATTTTAATAAAGAAACTGGGATAGCTTATGTTGTCGATGAGTGTGCTGAGACAGTGGGCCTATGTTATAATGCCTGTCCACGTAGTTTTCTTCCCATTTCAGAAATCGAAAAAAAAATGTTCGGCCAAACGCGCGTTGATTTAGGACTAGGAGTCTATAAAGACATTATCCAAGTAAAATCTAAAAATAAAGACAAAATCCTATATAATTTAGTTTTGGCTGCCTTTAAGTCTGGAGTAACAAAACATTTCGTTTTGTCCGAACCTAAAAGCACGAAACCTCCAGTAGCGTTTCCTGTAGTCGTTGATGACGCCATAACGGCAAAAAATTACATTCCTGAAAAAACAATGGATAATGCTGGTCCTTTGATTACGGGAATTGGACAAGCTTACTTAGACAAGAAACGGGATATTGGCATTCTCGGAAATCCATGCCACCTTCAAGGGTTGGCCAAGATACTTACAAGCGACTTCAACACAGGAGCAGAGCGGACTTCATTAAAAATAGCCTTTGCTTGTTCATCTGGTGGGATGACTGGTTGTAAATATTGTACTGATTTCTCGGGTGAATTTTCAGACATTTCATATAGTCCATGGGGGGCTCCAAAAGGTTCTGGTGAGGCCTTCTTAATAATCCGAACAGAGGTAGGTCAAAAAGTCGTAGATCACGCTATAAAAGAAAAATTGATCGAAGTTACAAATAAACAACCCGATCTCAGCGAAATGAAAAAGTTCCTGAATAAAAAGAGAAAGAAAAACTTCATTAACCTAATTGGAAAGGATTTACTTACTGCTAAATATCTTAAACTTAATATTGACGAATTTAAGGATTTACTAGAATAAGATTTTTAAACTAATTATTATATTTATTCTCTTTTTTTTAACATTAATCTTAAAATTATTTGTATAAGTTTTTTTAATTAGTTATTTTATATTTAGCTCATATCCACAGATCTTGCCAATAAATAAGCTATTATAAAAAATATCAATGTAATGACAGAAAGAAACCAGAAATAGGTATATAATATATTTATAACCATTATTCCTACTACAACTGGTATTGCTGTCAAAAGTAGAACATCTTTACGCTCGATTGGATTACGATCAGCCCATATAAGTAGAATTGTCCATCCTAACATTAAAAAAGCTCCCGTTCCCGTTTGATATTTATATGAGACATCTGTGCTTATATTCGTCATTGTAACTGAAAATTCAAATATTATAGAAATAATCATATCAAGGAAAACCAATAGATCAAGAATAGCACCATACCAATATGTGAATCGGATAAAAATAATTTTTCGTTCCATTTATCTTACCTAATTATAGCTTTAATTAAGTAAAAATTGAAGAATTTTATTTAAAATTTATTGTCAATTTCTCCATATTTAATTTCCACACCTTTTCTGGTGCTCTTTTTTCCTCGCTAGGTTTATACTTATCTAGTTTTATTATCCCTACAGATTCTAATTCTCTCAGATGGTAATAAAAAGTAGGCTTTTTTAGTTCCTTTTTAATAACATTATTACATTTTCCTTTACAATTATTCATGTCCCCTGATCCATTTTCTCTTAATTCAACAAGATGATTAAAAATTTCGTCAGAAGATTTTGGTTCATCTCTTAAATATTCAATTATTTTCCATCTTATTCCACAATGTAGGACCTTAACATAATCTCCTATATCTGACAGATCAATTTCTTTCATATTTTCTTCCCCATTTTATATAATATAAATATTAATGGAAAATATTTAAATATGGAGTTTAAATTTATAACTTAAATCTAAAATTTAATTATATAACTTAATTTTATAATTTAAGTGTTAAAAATGAAGTCAAAAAAAGAAGGATGTGAGTGTTCTCACATGAATATAAAAGAAAATCATCCAGAAGGTTGCACATTAAACCAGGTTATCAAATGTCACGGTGATCAGCCGCTTTCAGAGATTTTAAAGCACATAGAAATGGATGATAAAAAGTAGTAAATTCAAACAAATTTTTTTTTATAAGGTGTATTTATATGGAAGCAATAGTAGTAAAGAATTTATCTAAACATTTTGGCTCGGTTAATCACGGAATAAAAAACCGAAAAAGAGAAAAGAATCAACAAGAGACAATAATTAAAGCAGTTGATGATATTACATTTGAAGTAGAGAAAGGTGAAATCTTTGGATTTTTAGGTCCTAATGGTGCTGGAAAAACAACGACTATTCGTATGATGACAGGAGTATTAAAACCTACTACAGGTAATATTAAGATTTTTGGATTAGATGCGTGGCAAAATCAAATTGCAGTTAAACAAGTCATAGGAAATGTTCCAGAAATGGCTAACGTATATGTATCTTTTTCTGGTTGGCAAAATTTAATGTTTGTTGGGGAGATTTATGGTGTTTCTAAAAAGGAACGAATTAAAAAAGCTGAAGATTTACTTAAAAAATTTGATTTATATGAGAAACGCAATCTCAAAGCGAAAAAATATTCTAAGGGAATGAACCAACGATTATTGTTATGCATGGCACTTATGAGTAATCCAGAAATTCTATTTCTTGATGAGCCAACTTCTGGACTCGATGTCCAATCTGCTAAAATTATAAAGCAATTAATAAGAGAATACAATGATCAGGGTGTGACAATATTTTTAACGACTCATGACATGGAAGTTGCTAATGAACTCTGCGATAGAATTGCAATTATTAACCATGGGAAGATTATTAGTTTAGATACGCCTATAAATCTTAGAAAGCTAACACAGGATTATCAAGCAATAGATCTATATTTTATAGATGGTGTGAAACCACAAGAAATAAAAAATCTCCAGTCTATTAGAGAGGTTCAAGAAATTCAAGAGGGCTTACATATTATTGTTGAAAATATACATGATTCTATCTGTGAAATAACTGATTATATAAAATCTCGCGATATAAAGATAAAGCATCTTAGTACACACCAACCAAAATTAGAGGACGCATTTTTAAAAATTATTGAAAGAGGGATTAAAAATGAATGAAAGCATCTTAGAATTAAAAGAAAATAAATTTAGAACTTTTTTAATCCAGATAAAAAGATCTTTTGTTATTACTAAGAAAGATCTAAAAATATATTACAATAAACCACCAGTTTTGATTCAAGG
>Ga0307376_10002099_pt1 | contig 20126 bp, 18 predicted proteins | sample TR2MG_FD_202536 | JGI IMG/M metagenome (GOLD analysis project Ga0307376, IMG submission 202536) | Soil microbial communities from Risofladan, Vaasa, Finland - TR-2 | ecosystem: Environmental > Terrestrial > Soil > Coastal area > Acid sulfate soil | place: Finland: Risofladan, Vaasa | collected...
TGATAGAACACATCAACGTCCTTGAGGTAAATCCATGTCCTGATGCAGTGGTCGCGAAGCGTGCTACCCTGGCTTGACAGGGTGTCGATCAGATCATTGAAGACCTTGCGCGTCTGCACTTCCACCGTCGAGGCAGACGAGTCGCAGGCACCGGCACAGAGTCGGGTGCTCCAGAGATGGCGCAGGCCATTCTTCTCAACGACCATGTGCTTCGGCGTAAGACGATGTTTTGTGACGTGTCCCCGACTTTCGAGGTGGTATGCCAGTAACGCAATCTTGGCGCCGGACAAAGGCGCCTGCTGCACAATCGAGACCGCTACCGGGCTATCGAGCGGTTCGCCAACCAAGCCACTATCGCGAACCAGTGCGGCCTGGTTCAGCACATCGCTGAGGAAAATCCGCCGGAATATCGCAGTATCGGGCGCCAAACCGAGCGATCTTTTCGCCTCTGCGTAGCGCTCCTGGACAAGTTCGATCTGCTCGCCAAAACTGAGGCCAGCAGAAACTTCCACGGAAATGAAATGCTCCGCTCCACCACTTGCCCCATGGAAGCTCCTTGCAATCACGCCGTCAACGCGACATGGCATGGCGGCTTCCTGATTGAATGGTGACGCTGTTTTTGGCAACTTCTGCATAGAAAACCCGTTCCGGTAATCGCCGATTATCCCGGCGCGAAACTCGCCCAGACTTTTCATGTTGCCACGCTAATCGGCTGGTCTGGGAACGACAGTTGATTACGGTCACGCCAGTTCGGGCGGACATAGTTGATCTCGAGCAAGCGACGCACGCCGATGATCGGGCGCGGGTCGAAACCGTGCCAGGTGTCGGGCCCGGGAACGAAAATCACCGCCGAATTGAACTCGGCCGAACTCCGTCCGACCCAGCGGCGCTCCGCATCGTAGATATCGGTGCCCCAATTTTTGGCTTCGGGACCGGTGCACAGATAAATGACCATGGAGAACAACTTTTCGGGAATATCATGATGCGGTTCGAGCCAGGCGCCGTCGGTATCCTGGATATATTCCATGCGCAGATAACTGCCTGAGACGTCGATCTCGCAGGTCTCCTCGAACTGGCGTGCAACCTCCGGGCGTTGCAGCGCATCGGCGAACACCGCACAGGTTGGAAAGCTTGCGCGTAACGCTGGCGTGAAGAAGGCCCGTTTACTATTGTCGACGTCGCGCACACCCAGGCTATCACCGATCACCGGAGGCGCGATCGGCAGGATCAGGACGGCCGTGGCAAGGCTTTCCGGCAATACGTCGGTAAGCAGCCAATGGCGGTAAGGCGCCTCGTCGCGACGTGCGGCACGCAATGCGCGGCCGAAATGACTTGCGACCGCAGCCGCATCGGGCACGCGAGGGAAACTCATGATTGTGCTCCTTTACCCAGGAAATAGCGGTTCGCCACTTAACGTGGCGCCCATTCGATAAGCTTGCGCAATAGGGGCACCGATTTGGCGAAAGCGCTTACGCTATGACGCCAATACTCGCGCCTGACGTACGATTCCGAATCGACATAGCACAGCTGGAGGCTCATGCGTTGCCCTTTCTGCGGCAGGAAACCGTGCCAGGAATGATCGCAGACGCGGAACATGATCATCCGCCCGAACTCCGGCGCAAACTCGAATGCATAGTCTTCGCGGTCTGCGCTGCGCAAAACCCTGAGCCGGCCACGCTCGTGGGGCCACTCGCGGCTGAAGCCCAATAGCACGGTGATGATCTTGTGCTTCGAATCGGGATGGGCGTAGCCTTCGTTGTAATGCCCAGTCGTATTGCCCATCATGAGGATTGCGGGCGGGTTGTTACTAAGGTCGGTATCGAATTTTTGCTCGACGAGGTGCCGGAATCTCGGACTGAGCAGATCTTTAACGACCGCCCCGAACCTGGGTCCATAGCGCAGGTTGGGCAAACCGTAACTCCCGCGATCAGGGATGCGCGGCGCATCGGCCAGCACTTCATCCTTGAAACGAGGATTGATTGCGCTCTCGGCAAAAGCGAAATCATAGGGGTCGTGACGCAACTCGGCGGCCATAATGGCCGCCTCATCAAGCAGCGAAAACGCGGCATCACCCTGTTTCATCATAGCGCTGTTCGACATGTTCAAGCTCTTTCCCATTGAGACCACTAATGAGTGGCTAATATAGGCTATGGCGCGGACCGCATCATTGATCTGGATCAATGATGCATCTAATTAACGTACGCTATCGCGGTGTGTTTTGTCCTCGCTCAGGAGACGGTTATGCTTTTGCCGCAAAGGCCACACAATAGCCGTGTGGGCTGATCGAGCCGTCCACGACCTTGCAGGTGCCATTAGAACTGCCGGGAATAAATAATGAGCATTTGCTGCAGTCCTGCTGCCCGTTGGGCGTATCCCGGTACTGCATTGCAGCCTTGGGAACCCCGGCGATTGCAGACGTGCTGGTGATTGCGGATGTAGTCGCGAGGACCGCTATTGAAGCGAGCATGGCACCGCCTTTCAGCAATTCGCGGCGGGAGAGTTTTTTTTGCAGAATATCGGACATCATAAACACCTTTTCTAAAATACAGCGATTAAAAAACAGGGTAAAACTCCCTGGACTTCATGGCTCAGAACACACTACTTTTTACTGCTGCTACAATTAGGAAACATTCCATTCTGTTAGAAGTTTTCGTTAAGCCTTCCCTATCCTGAATTACTCGCAAAAAAGCCGTGACCGAAGGGGGCGGCTATTTTGATGCCATGGTAGAGATATAGGCGGCCACCGCCTCAATCTCCGCCGGCTTGAGGTTGTGGGCGACCACCTTCATGGCTGACGCATCGGCGCGCTCCTCAGAGGATCGCTGAAACACATTCAATTGCTTGAGGATATAGTCGGCATGCTGCCCCGCAATGCGCGGGAACTGTCCGCTGCCGGCACCTTCCGCACCATGGCAAACCGCACAGGCCGGAACCCCCTCGCTGGAGATGCCGTTAGTAAAAATCACTTTGCCTGCGTTCTCCAGCTGGGTATTTTTCGGCCGGTCGCTGGCACCCGGTTTCTGTTTGGAATAATAGTCGGCCAGTTCCTTGATCTGCGCGTCTGTCAGGCTCCTGGAGATGCCCCACATATACTCGAACCCCTCCGGGTCCAGGCGGTTATGGCCCCGGAATTCCTTCAACTCCGAGATCAGGTACCATTCCTGCTGTCCGGCCAACCGGGGGAAGGTGGGGTTAATCGAATCGCCGGTGATGCCATGGCAATCCGAGCACACCTGCTCGGCCAGCGTCTTGCCATGGACGCTGGGGTCGCCCAGATTGCGGGAGGAGTTTTCCGTCGTCGTGCAGCCCGCAGCGATTGCGGCCAGGGCCAGTACCAGGGTGAGTGTGGCAGTTTTCATTATTCAATCTCCGAATATTCCATCGTTCATGTCGGGTGTGCGCCGCCATGCCGGCGCGCGCATCAGGTTATTGAAACCGGCTGGTCAGTACGCGCCCCAGACATAGAAGAGAAGCGTGTTGTTGTCGCTGGCTTTGGGGTTGGCCGCGGCCTCATCCTTGCTGAACATGGTGTATTGCACACCGGTTCGCACATATTGCACGGGGGTCCAGAAGATCTCGGGCGTCCAGCCCCTGGAATCGGCGCCCAGTGTATTGGAGAGGTTGAAGTAGGACAGGGTGGCGCCGTATTTCGCCTGGTAAGTGAAGGAGGTCTTGGCTCTCAGTGAGTTGACGGTAGCCGGGTCCGTCCCGATCGTACCGTAGTCGATGTTTTCGTGGATGCGGGTGACGGTTGCGGTGACCGTGTAGGGGTCGAGCAGGTACTGGTACTGGAAGTCGATGCCGGTGTCGCGGTAGTGGTCGGTCGGGCCGGAGTGGCTGGTCGTATCCGTGTATTGCTGGACGTCGAGGTGGGACAGGCCGACCATCACATTGTGGGGGCCCCATTCGTGCGTCAGCGCCAGACGGGCGTAGGGATTGGTGCCCTTGATGTTGATCTGGCTACCATTACCCTGGGTCATGAAGGAGAAGATGCCATCGCCGGTGCGGTAGCCGGTGAGCTCTGCATACACCGTCTTGTTCCAGTAGGCATAGGCGCCCATTCCCGCCACTTGCTGGCCTAGAGCGCCGTCCAGCATCGGCGTTGCCCCGTCTCCCGCGCCGGTACTCCCGGGCACCACGCCGTAGCCCCAGGCCGGGGTGCTGTTCCACACGTCCTGTACGCCGGGGTTGTTGTGCAGGGTGAGGCCGTAGATCAGGTCGCTGTTGGCGTCGATCAGGCGATCGGCGTAACGCAGGTCCAGGTTGTCCGAGCCGGTATGGCCCGAGTCACCTGCATTATCGCCCGTGTAATTTTCATAAGTGATCTGGGCGAAGCCGCCCACTTTGTCGGAGATCTTTCCCGCAATGAACAGGCTGGCGGTGTTGAAGATGGGCTTGCCGTCATCTGCATGTCCGGTGGTGCCGGGGGTTTTTACCTTCACCTTGTTGGATGTCAGCACCGCCATTGCTGCAAGCGGCAGCTCACGCTGGCCGATGGTATAGCCGGTAAGCTTGAACAGGCGCCCGTAGGGGGTAAGTTCGGGAAATTGTCCGCCCGCATGACAGGCGACGCAGTTTTGTCCGGTTTGTCGTGCGAAGCTCGGGACTGCGCGAGCCGGATTGGAAAAGCTCATCAGCGCCACTGACAATGTTGGCACCAAGAGCAGCCAGTATTTAATGTTCAATTTCGAGCTCATCGACCTCCCCTTTCAAGATATACATCGCTAAAGAAATATATTCTTAACTGTTTATGATGCTAGGCTGTCTATAGGAAGACAATCATGATCTAGATCAACAAAAAGTACGAAAATACACTCTGGATCGGCAATGTTTTCCGGGGAAGATTGCCTGCAGGCGGATCGCGCTGGAACGCACGTACCTCTAAGCTATGTATGGCAAACCGTTACGGGGATTCAGAATCGACCAAGCGGCGCCGATGCAGTAAAATTTGCACGAAGCATGCAGCATATTATGAATCGAGTACCTCCTTGCCAACATGCTCACCCACAATGGGTAGGCAGAATGCTGGATATACCTACCCTAGCCGGAGCAGCTTATGCCAAAGCGATATGACAGGACCGCCTCACCGCCGACTTTGGAATTCATGATGTGCAAAGACTGCGGCATGTATGGATTATGCCGCCTGGCGAGTAATGGTGAAGATGCGAACGTCTCCAATGCGCTGGTCAAGCGGCGATTTGTATTGAGGCGCGGAGAATATCTATATCGGAGTGGAGATTCATTCCACGAGATCTACGCGGTTCGCCATGGATCGATAAAAACATACATATTCGGCGATGATGGCAGAACCCAAATTACCGGCTTTCACGGGAATGGCGAGATAATCGGGCTGGATGCCCTCGATGGCATGCACTTTGCGAGCGAAGCCATCGTGCTTGAAACGACGAATGTCTGCGAGGTATCGTTTCCGCATTTCCAGGATTTGAGCAGAAATATTCCCGGCTTGCAGAGCCAGATGCTCGCCATCATGAGTCACACCATACTCCGTGGTCAGCAGATGATGCTGCTGCTTGGAAAAAAGAACGCGACCGAGAGACTGGCAACATACCTGATGAGTCTCAGTCGGCATATTAAGAATAAATCGTCTCCCTCCTCCTATAAGCTAACCATGTCGCGCAGGGATATCGGTAATTATCTTGGACTGACTCAAGAAACGGTTTGCCGCATTTTGGCCCGTTTTCAGGAGGACGGCATCATCAAGATCGAGAGCAAATATATATATTTTGTCGATATGGATCGACTCACTGCACTGACTTCGCAAAGCCGGACAGAGCATATAGCGGACTGCATTTGAGCCAAGTCCGTGCTGTTTAATTTAAGCTGCCTGCGCAAATCGACGGTGCGTGCAGGGGTCGCGTCAATAGAACGTCTTCAACTTTGCCTGGTCCTTTGTCCAACTATACAGAATAAGCTGCGTCATCGAGGACAATGTCAGCTACTCGCACGCCGATGATCACCGACACGCGTGCACCCGTGTCGCAGCGTTGCATTTCTTAATGCGCATGCTTTGCGACATAGGTTTTGCGAGAGCGGCGCGAACCCGGACGCTGTTTCTGGATAATAACGCCCCTCACTACGGACAGATCCGATATGAGCGCATCCTCGTAGTGGGTGTTGAGCGGATGCAGGTACCAGTCACCTTCCCGCCGCACCAGTTGGCGGAAGATGTATTCTTCGTTGTGAAAGGCCAGCACAAAGGAACCATCCGTCGTCAGGCCTTCCGGCTCGATGATGATGATCTCGCCTTCGTCGAATTCCGGCATCATGCTGTCGCCCAGCACCATCAGGGCAAAGGGTTCGGCGCACGCGCAGGTGTTTATGCTGGCATCGACGGATTGCTGGGGCACAAGCGGGATGATTTTCCTGGTCGAAGTCATATTGCTCTGTCCTCCTCATAGTTTGGGAAACAGCCTCTTCTGAATGGCGAACCGGATTTTAGATAGGCCATGTCCGAAGATAGCGTTCATGCGGATGCTCTATTGTGCTTCAATAACCCAATGATGCCAGTTTACGCAGGTAACACCTACCCTATTTCATCCCTACAAGCCGGCGGAAAATTTGGCATGGTGTGTAGCTCTTGCAAGAAGCTCAAGCGATAAAATTTCTTCTGCAATGCAGTATCGCAACGGAGTTTGGATTTATAGTGTTGGCAATTTCAATGCATTGTTGTAAGTCGCAGAGCGTAAACGGCATGACCAGGCGTTGGCCGGCGTACGCTCGGAGCAACTAATCTACCCATCATGGCAGGCTTCCGGAGAGGAAATCATGCAAGATATTAGCGGCCCTTCTGCCGAGCATTCAGAATCCGTTACTGACCAGGGGCTATACAAACTCCCTGCGTTGCGAGTGTTATCCGAAATCGCTACCTCGCTCAGCACCAATGTCGACATCGAGCGGTTACTGGAGCGCTTCCTCTCCACCATGGTGCGACTCGCCGGCGCGGGCGCCGGTGCAGTGCGCGTGCTCACCGCTGACGGCACTGGGCTAAGACTGATTGGCTCCATCGGTCTGCGGGCGGACATGCTGGAGAGGGAGAGCATCGTTCCCCTGGGCTGTGGCGTCTGCGGGCAGGCAGTGCATGATTTAGCGACCCGCAGCAACGAAGCGATGCATATATGCAAGAATAACTCGGGCCTGGCGTTTTTCGGCGACCGCTGCGTGAGCTTTGTGGCGGTACCCTTGCGGCACAAGGGCCACGTGCTGGGGATTTATAACCTGTTCATGTTCGCCGACGCCCCACCCATTCCGGAAGAAGTACGTCTGCTGTTCTCCTCCATCAGCGAACATCTGGGGATGGCCCTGGAAAACGTACGCCTGACTCAAGAAAACATGCGCATCAGCCTGATGAACGAGCGACAGATGCTGTCCAACGAAATCCACGACTCGCTCGCCCAAACCCTGGCCTATATGAACATTCGCCTGGAGATGCTCAAGGAGTCCGTGAACACAGGGGATAAACAATTTACCGAAAAATATCTTGGTGACATGGAAGATGCCCTGGAGTCCGCTTATTCCGGCCTGCGCGAACTGCTCACCCAGTTTCATCACCGCATGGATCCGCGCGGCCTGGTGCCTGCCCTGCAGGATCTGCTGGCCCGAGCGTGCAAAAAAACTGAAGCCAAAGTGGATTTCGTCAACCACACCCAGGGACTGAATCTCACCCCGGACCAGGAAGTCCAGGTGTTCCATATTGTGCAGGAGGCGCTCGCCAATATCTGCAAGCATTCCCGTGCCCACAACATCCACCTGAACATCAAGCAGCTCGGCGATGCCTACCGGTTTACCATTACCGATGACGGCATCGGCCTCTGTGCCGCCGGCCACCCCGGTCCCGGCATGCATTTCGGCATCAACATCATGCACGGGCGGGCGAAGCAACTGGGTGGCAGCGTGGAGATCACCAGCCAGGCGGGCGCAGGCACGCAACTGACATTGATGTTTCCGTCCCAGCCTCCGCGCAAGGGGGGAAACACATGACGGACAAGATCAAAGTCGTGCTGGTGGATGACCATACCCTGTTCCGCAAGGGCCTGGCCGAACTGCTGGAACACTCGGGCACCATCAGCGTGGCCGGCATTACCGGCGATGTCGGGGAAGCGCGCCGCATGCTGAGAGAAATACAACCCGACGTGGTGATCATGGACCTGCACATGCCGTCAGTGGACGGCATCACCCTGCTGAGCCAATTCCACCAGGAGGGGCTGCTATTCCCGACGCTGATTCTGACGGTCAGCGACGACCAGGGCGACATGGCCAATGCGCTGCGCGCAGGCGCCCGCGGTTATCTACTCAAGAATATGGAGCCGGCCGAAGTGGTGGATGCCATCCAGCGCGCGGCCAGGGGCGAAACCGTGGTGGCGCCGACGATGACCGCCAAGCTGGTGAATCTGCTGGATGCCAAGCAGGACAAGAAGGACTCGCTCATCGAACAACTCACCCAACGTGAGCAACAGATTCTTGGCTGCCTGGCCAAGGGGGAAAGCAACAAGGTCATCGCCCGCAACCTGGGAATCAGTCACGATACCGTCAAGCTGCACGTGCACAACATTTTTTCCAAGCTCAACCTCACGTCCCGGGTGGCGGCGGCGGTATTTGCCGTGGAGCAACGACTCGGCCAGTCCGGTACCGGCGCCTCCAAATCGTGATGCGCGGTAAACAGTTTGTCCGCGGAAAAGCAGGCTAACCACAGAGCAGACAAAGGGAAGATGGAAAATCCCGGACGCCTGCCCGGGTTTGATTTTTAACTTCCGATTTTTGCCCTTCGCCTTTTTGTTTCTCTCGTGATTCAAATGCCTTTAGGTTTTATTGCCGCCTCAGTACGGAACCAGGCCAATTTCTCGTGCAACTTCACCACATTGCCCACGATGATGAGTGTGGGTGGCTTGAACTCGGCCTCGGTGGCGAGCGCCGGCAACGTTTCCAGGGTGCCCACCAATACCCGCTGGCGCGCCGTGGTGCCCTGCTGCACGATAGCGACGGGCGTGACGGCAGGCAAGCCATGGGAAATGAGTTCCTTGCACAGGATGGGCAGCCCCAGCAGCCCCATGTAAATCACCACGGTCTGATTGGGTCGGGCCAGCGCATCCCAATCCAGGTTGATGCTATCGTCCTTGAGGTGCCCGGTGACGAACACGCAGGACTGCGCGTAATCCCGATGGGTAAGCGGGATACCCGCGTAGGACGCGACGCCCGACGCCGCGGTGATGCCGGGCACCACCTGAAACGGGATGCCGTTTTCCGACAGGGTTTCGATTTCTTCTCCGCCACGGCCGAAAATAAACGGGTCGCCGCCCTTGAGGCGCAACACCCGTTTGCCTTGCCGGGCATAACGCACCAGCAGCTGGTTGATGCCTTCCTGATGCAGGGTATGGTTGGCGCGCTCCTTGCCCACATAAACGCGCTCTGCGTCGCGCCGGCACATGTCGAGCACCGCGTCGGCGACGAGATGGTCATAGATCACCACGTCGGCCTGCTGCATCAGTCGCAGCGCCCGGAAGGTCAGCAGGTCCGGATTGCCGGGGCCGCCGCCCACCAGGTAAACCTCGCCCCGCGGCAAGTCATCGGTTTCCCCCTCCAGTTGCTGCTTGAGCGCTGCTTCAGCCGCCGCTTCATTACCGGCGTAAACCAACTCGGCAATCGGCCCCTGGAGAACTTTTTCCCAGAACATGCGGCGTTTGGGGGGCAGGGAAAATTTCTTTTTCACCTCGTCGCGGAAGCTGGCGGCAAGCAGCGCCAGGCGGCCATAGCTGGCGGGGATCAGGGTTTCCAGCCGCGCGCGCAGCAGCCGTGCCAGCACCGGCGCGGCGCCACCGCTGGACACCGCCACCAGCAGCGGCGAACGGTCGATGATGGCAGGCAGGACAAAGCTGCATAGCTCAGGCCTGTCCGCCACGTTCACCGGCAGAAGACGGTCGCGCGCAGCCTGCGATACCGTGCGGTCGAGGTCGTCGTCCCCGCTGGCGCAAATCACCAGTGCAACGTCGTCGAGCAGCGCAGGCTCGAATCTGATCTTGCGATGGGCAAGCCGCTCCTGGTCCTTGAGTTCGGTAAAGGCAGGCACGAGTTCCGGCGCCGCGACAGTCACCTGCGCACCGCACTGAAGCAGCAGCGCCGTCTTGCGCGCGGCGGTTTCGCCGCCGCCCACCACGAGGCAGCGCTGGCCGCGAATATCCATAAATACGGGAAGAAAATTCATGATTCGGGACGGGTTATTCGGTCCCGGCAAGAATGCCAGGGCGGAAAATGATTTTGTCGGACTTGGAAAAAGCCGAAGTGCAAGAGTCAATGGTGGTTTCCAGTTCCTCGCACCAGGACGGATGGCTGTAACTCATGTCTTTGAAAAACCACAGCCCCAGTCTGGATTGCAGGGCGGCGGACAGCATGTGGATCTGCTCGCCGGCCTCCGGGCCCACGATGCAGCCGCCCAGCAACTGGCCGGTTTCCGCATCGTGCACTACCTCGGTGAAACCTTCGAAGTCATGACAGGCGCGCGCCTTGCCGGAACCACCCAGGCTGGAGCGTGCCACTTCCTCCGCGAAACCGGCATGCTCGGCCTGATCTTCGGACAGTCCGACGCTGGCCATTTCCAGTGCCGAATGGATCACGAACGGCACCTTGAAATAATTGGCATGCAATTCGTTGCCCCTGATGGCATTGGTCGCCGCCACTTTGCCATCGTACAGGGCGGCATTGGCGGTCATCGGGCTGGACATGGGACTGTGTTTGACATCGCCTACCGCATAGATGCCCGCCACACTGGTTTCCAGGTATTCGGAAGTGACGATGAAACCTTCGGCGTTAACGGCCACGCCGATCGCTTCCAGGCCCAGGCCCCGGGTTTGCGGCTGTCGCCCCACGGCTACCAGCACGTAGTCGTAGCGGGCACGTTCACAATTGCTGAACTCAACATCGACGCCATTTTCTCCTACCTTGGTGGAAACAACGTTAAGATTGTTGCACACCTCGATGCCCAGACGGCTCAGTTTTCTTTCCAGCGCGCTGCAGGCCCGATCGGGCATGTTTGATCGATACAGCAGACGATCACCCTGCTCTACTATGCGCACTTTGGCGCCGAACTGATGCAGCAGAAAGCCGAATTCCACGCCTATGGCCCCGCCACCCACGCACAGCACCGAGCGCGGCAGATAATCCAGCTTGAACAGAAAATCCCTGGAATTCGCCACGACACGGCCATCGGTTGGACAGGCTGGCAGTTCTCTGGGAGTGGAGCCCGTGGCAATGATGATGCGCGGTGCCTGCAGTTCAAGCGTAGCCGCAGGAGTATCCGCCAGCGGATCCGTCAGGCTGATGCGCACCCGCTGACGGTCGACGAAACGGGCTTCGCCACGAAAAATATGCACACCCAGACGCTTGAGCCAGACCGGGAAGTTATCGCGAATACCCTTGACGACGGCATCCTTCTGCAGCATCGCGGCCTTGAAATCACCGCTGGCGTGGCCCACCAGTCCGCGCCCCTCCAGTTCGTTCACGCTGGCGATGAGGCTGGCCATATGCAGCAGGGTTTTTTTCGGGATGCATCCCTGGTTGAGGCAAGTGCCGCCGGGCAGATCGCGTTCAATCAAGGCAACCTTTGCGCCCAGATGCGCGGCATTGATGGCGGCCTTATAACCGCCCGGTCCGCTGCCGATGACGATGAGGTCGAATTGCATCGCTTGGGTATCCATGGGTCAGGCACAGCCGCTGCCGCAATCCCCGCCCCCGCAACCACCACCGCCGCAGCTAGAATGTGGCGCGTTGGGGTTGCGAAATACGAATCCTGGCTGGCCGGGAGAGACTTCCGCGAAGTCCAGGGTTGCGCCATTTAACAGCGCCTGGTGACTTTCATGGATCAGCAAATCCACGCCTTCAACGCTCACCAGTGCGTCATTGGCGCTGCGCTCGTCGAAGCCCATCGCGTACTCGATGAATCCATCCGCGGTGAAGCGGGCAGCCAGCCGTAGCGCCATGCCTTGCGCATCGCCCTGGGCGATGGAAGCCTGGATTTGCCGGGCGGCGATGAGGGTCACGGTAATCATGCGATCACTCCTGTTCCGGGTTGGCTAAAGTTGATTCGGTTAATTAAGCCACGGCCTGCTTTGCGGCCGTTTTGGAGGACGCATGTCGGCCTACCAGGGCAAGAAAGCGTTGCACCCAGTTGAAATTCCGGGTAGAGCGCAAATGGGTATAGGACGCGAGCAGGTTGCGGTAAACAATGCCGTCGTGGCGGCCATCGAGTCCGTGGCCGCGCACCATTTCGTAAGCGAACTGCACACCCGGCGCCAGATTTTCCAGGCTGGAGTAGTGGAATTCATGCGCACAGATTTCCTGTGCCGGCGCCGCGCCTCCAGGCCATGGAGACAGCCCGGTTTCGCGCAAGCGCACATAACCGCGCCCCACGGGTTTGTCGTGCATCACCACGTCGCCTGGTATCACGCCCACCATCTGGTGAGCGCGTCCCTTCCAGCGCATGCTGCGGGACAGATACATAAGACCGCCGCATTCCGCGTAAACCGGCAGTCCGTCTTCCACGGCCTGGTGGATATCACTGCGCAGCGAGGCATTGGCTTCCAGTTCCCGCAAGAACAATTCCGGGAAACCGCCGCCGATGACGAGGCCGTCCAGCGCCGGCAAATGTGCGTCGTCCAGGGTATTGATCGGGACGATTTCTGCGCCGCCCGCAGCCAGTGCTTCCAGGTCGTCGGCATAATAAAAACCGAACGCCCGGTCGCGCACCAGACCGATGCGAAAACGCTGCCGCGGCCGGATTGGCGCCGCTGGTGCGACGGCTGCGGCGTGCGGGGAAACGGTCACTTGCAGCAGCCGCTCCAGGTCCACTTGCGCGGCGATGGTTTCGGCGATGATGCGGATTTGCCGGGTGGCGCAGGCGGATTCGTTGCTCGGCATCAGCCCGAGATGGCGTTCGACAATCTCTAGCGCGGGATCGTGCTGCACTGCGCCCAGCACCGGCACATCGGTGTAATGCTCGATCACCGCGCGCAGCTTGCTCTCGTGGCGGGAACCACCCAACTGGTTGAGGATCACGCCATGAATGCGGATGTTGTGGTCGAAAGCCTGGTAGCCCAGGATGAGCGGCGCCACGCCCCGCGTCATGCCGCGCGCATCAATCACCAGGATGACCGGAAGATCCAGCAATTGCGCCAGCGCCGCGTTGCTGTTGCCGCCGTCCAGGTCCAGGCCATCGTAGAGTCCCTTGTTTCCTTCCACCAGACTGACATCGGCGCTGGCGCTGTATTGCTGGTACAGGTTGCTGATCTCCTCCTGCCCCATCGGATAGAAATCCAGGTTGTAGCAGGGGTGGCCCGCGGCCAGCGTCAGCCACATGGGATCAATATAGTCCGGCCCCTTTTTATATGGCTGTACGAGCAAGCCGCGTGCACGCAAGGCGGCGCACAAGCCAATGCTCAGCGTGGTTTTTCCCGACGACTTGTGTGCTGCGGAGATGAGAAAGCGCGACATGTCTATTCCGCTCAGGCCGCCTTGAGCCAAATGGAGGGGCGCCGCTTCCACAGTTCCGCGGCCATGACCTGCGCAGCTTCCTGTGTGTCCGCCATGCCCATGGTTTTGAGTGCTATCGCGGTGGTGCCGGTAATCGCAGCGAGACCGTATTCATCCTCGATATCGCCGTTCCACAGAGCGGGCAGACGTCTGATGTCCATGCTCTCGTCTTTCACGTGACGATTATTGAACAGAGCAGGCCATTCTTCCTCCGACAACACACCGTTGTGCACGCTCTTGACCAGGCACGGCGAGTCGGGATTGCGCTCGATCTCGCCGCCCTCCCCCTTGAGTACGGCCAGGTGCGGCTGCTGGAGTAGCTGCGCGGCCAACTGGTGCATATCGCGGTAAGCCGGATGAAAAATACCCTGCATCGCCACTGGTGCCCGTAGCGGGTTCAGCATGCGCGCCAGGGTGTTGACGGGCGAGCGCAAACCCAGCATCGGCCGCAGTTCCATGATCTGGTATAGCGTCGGGCTCAATGCCTCGAGCGGCATGAAAGCGAAGTGACGAGTGCGAATCTGGCTCGCCGCTTCCGGCAGGGAGTTGCTCGGACTAATGCCCAGCAGCGCCAGCGTCTCCGGGGTATACACACGGTTGTCCTGGCGCCCACCGGCAGCGTGCATGAACACATTGACGCCATGGCTTGCGAGCAGCAGGGCGGACAACAAAAACCACGGCAGTTGCCGCCGCTTGCCGGCATAGGACGACCAGTCCAGTTGCACCGTCGGTGCGTTATCGGGGAGTGGCATGGTTTCACGCGCGGCGAGCACGAAACCGGCCAGTTCTTCGGGGGATTCTTCCTTCACCCGCAGGAGCATGAGGAAAGCGCCCAGTTGCACGGGCTCAACCTCCCCGGCCAGGATCATGCGCATGGCCTGACAGGCCTCGTCCTGGGTGAGCGAGCGCGAACCGCTTCTGCCCTTTCCCAGGATACGGATGTAGGGAGCAAACGGATGTTCTTCACTCATGTGGATATCCTTTAAAACAAGCCCCTGGTTGCCGGGCGGTGTCAACCGGCCTTGTGGTGAGGATTCACCACCGAGTCGTCCAGGCTTTCCGGCAGGAAACGCAAAATCTTGATTGCGAACACGACCATCGCACCGGCCATCGCCACGCCGCCCAGCCCAAGCAGCGTTTCCGGCAAGCTAGGCGCATAGGGATGAATCACGCCATCGAAAAAGCTGCTGGATTCGACCATGCCGGGGAACATTTGCAGCGGAAAAGCCTGGCCGCCGATGAGCGTGACGTACATCTGCGCCAGCCCCCCCAGCACCACCAGCAGGCAGGCGCTGGCAATGGCGCTACGCGACTGGCGGGTGGCGGGTGCATACAGCAGAATCAGCGGCACCACGCCACCCAGCAGTATCTGGCCGATCCAGAACAGCAGGGTATAAACGCCGCCATCGAGCAGGATGAAGCGCTCGAACTCGTGCTGTCTGGTGAAATAATAATTAGTCAGGTGATAGACCGCGACGAAATACAGCACGGCGGCGATGAACACGCCCAGCAGGTTTTTCAGACGTGTGATGACCGCATTGCCGAATGGGCGCTTGCTCCAGCCGAAGGCGGCCATCAGCACCAGCAGGTAGACTGCCAGTCCGTAGCAGAACGACATGATGATGAACATCGGCGCCAGCAAGGCGGTGTCATAGGCCTGGCGCGCCACCAGGAAACCGAAAAGGGAGCCGGTACCGGTAGTGAGCGACAGGCGCCAGAAGAAGGCGGCAAAGCCCACCGGTTTGTTGAAGACCGCCGCCTTGCGATCCATCATGGTCCAGATGTAAATCGCGCTGAGCGTGAAAAAACCGGTATAAAGGAACACGTTCCAGGCAAATACCGACTTGAAGTTGTAATGCGTCATGGCGACGATGAGGCGGTCGGCACGGCCCAGGTCCAGCATCAGCACCATCAGGCCGCCCGCCAGCAGAGCGATGGCGAGCAGCGCCGACAGCGGCGCCAGCGGCTTGTAGAACTGCTTGCCGAACACCGTGGCGATGGACGCCACGTTGAGCACACCGGAGGCAGCCACGATCAGAAACACCGCAAATACGTGCGGCATCCCCCACACCACCTGGTTGGTCATACCGGTAATGATATGGCCATGATGCTCCATCTGATAGGCGGAAAACAGGCCAATCAGCGTCAGCAGTCCCAGCCCGCCCAGCAGGCCGTAATAACCTCTGCTCTTTCCATCCAGTTGGCGAAATACGATTTGCATGAGTTAAATACCTTGGTAGCGTACGCCGGTATGCAGGTTGAGGCTCGCCAGAACTTCCTGGCTGCGGTAGCTGGCAAGGCGCCTGGAAATTTCGCTGTCGGGATCTTTCAGATCGCCAAAATAAATGGCCTGGTGGCCTTCGGCATTGCAGGCATCCTGGCAGGCCGTAGTCCGCTTGCCCTTGTCGATGCGCTGCACACAGAAAGTGCAGGACTCCACGCAGCCTTGGCCGCGCGGCACTTCCGCCAACTGATCGGTGACCGGCTGATGAATGAAGGAGCGCGCTTTGTAGGGGCAGGCCATCATGCAATAACGGCAGCCGATGCAGAGATGGCGATCCACCAGCACAATGCCGTCGGCGCGCTTGAACGAGGCGCCGGTGGGACACACGTCCACGCAGGGGGGCTCCTCGCAATGCTGACACATCATGGGCAGGGAAAAGCTGTTGCCGGTGCGTGGGTTGCTCACCTGCACTTTGCGGATCCACTGCGGGCTGGTAGGCGAGGTATCGCCGGACAGGCCGTTTTCCTGATTGCACCCGCGCACACAGGCATCGCAACCAGCGCCACATTTTGTGGTGTCCACCAGCATCCCCCAACGTACCGTGTCGGAAGCGGGCGTGCCGTCGTTCACCTCTCCCTCGGCGGTTTGCCAAAACAGCACTCCGGCTGGCAGCGCAGCGGCGGCGGCCAAGCCCAGCACGCCCCCCATGAAACGGCGGCGGTAAGTATCAAAATCGCTCATTGAATCACTCCTGCCATGTCCTTGGCATTGAGTCCGGCATCCAGGTTCGGCAGGCGTCCATGGTAAGCCTGATAACGCATCATGTTGGCGGGGGAAGCTTTATCCACCGGGCCCTGCGACACCACCGGATGGAACGCCGGCGCCGGACCTGAAGGCTTGCTGGAATGACACTCGAAGCAAGTGATCTTCACTGCCGCGTAGGCATGACAGCTTTGGCAGAAATCGCCCGGCCCGGCCACGCTGTTGTCCTTGGCGCTGGCATGGCAGTTCACGCAGTTAACGATGCTGAATTTGTCGGTTTTTTGGTTATCCCCTTCATGCACGGCCGTAATGCGGTGCTGCAGCAGCAGCTTCATGTGATTTCTGCGCATAAACTCGGTGTCTTCCACGCACTTTTCGCCTTTTTCCGCCGTCACATTGGGCTTGGGTACCCGTGACGATTCCTGGACGCCGCTCTCCGCGTAGGCCAGCGTCAGCGCGCAAGCCAGCAGAAAGGCGCCCAATGCAGCCGGTTTAACCCATTCCTTGGCCAGCCTTCTCATATCATGCCTTACTCGCCCATGCCCATCTGGATGTAGCCAGTCGGGCACACGTCAGCGCAGATATGGCAGCCGATGCACTTGCTGTAGTCGGTGTCCACATAACGACCGATGGTCGACTTGTCGCGCTTGATCTTGAATACGGCTGCCTGCGGACAGTACACCACGCAGTTGTCGCATTCGAAGCACAAACCGCAGCTCATGCAGCGTTTGGCTTCCGCTACAACCTGTTGATCGTCCAGGGTCACCAGACGCTCTTCGAAATTACCCAGCGCCTGTTCGGCATTGAGTGTGATCGTTTCGCGCTTGTGGCGCTCGACGAACGGAAAATGGCCGAGAAAAAGCTCGGTGGCCGGAATCACATACTTCGCCGAGCGGTCCTCGAAGTTGTGCACGGCAAAGTTGCTGGCATCCGAACCATGCACCTGCTGGTGGTTGTACTCCTCGATTTTCATGCCTTTTTCCACCATCTTGCGCAGCAGATCGAAGCGGTGCGCATCCACCTTGGGGCGCTTGTCGAGTTCCTCATGACCACCCAGGTAGGCATGAATGCCGTCGGCGGCGATGGAGGCGTGGCCGATGGCAGTGGTGAGCAGATGCGGCTTGATCACGTCGCCGCCGACGAAGATGTGTTTCTTGCCGGGAAACCGATAGTGGCTGTCCGGCTTGATCAGGCCTTTGTTGTTGTTGAATTCCTCCAGCCCGGTGAAATCCACCGCCTGGCCGATGGCGGACACTACCAGGTCGGCGGGCAGATCGCGTTCGGTGCCTTCCCTGATGACGGTTTCGCCCTTCACCATGTCGAATTCGGCTACGCGCAGCGCCGTGGCGCGTCCGTCCGCGCCAAGCATGACTGCTACCGGCATGACGCCGCCGAGGATCTCGATGCCTTCGGCCAGCGCCTGCTCGATTTCATGCTTGTTGGCGTGCATCTTGTCGATGCTGGCACGGGACACAAGCACCACTTCTGCGCCTTCGCGGACGGAGGCCTCGGCGACATCGTGCGCCACGTTACCGGCAATGATGTGCTCGGGGCGGTCTTTGTCGGTGTCGTGGGTAATTTTGCCCAGACGGCGAGCTACGGTTGCCACGTCGATTGAGGTGTCGCCACCGCCGATCACCACCACGCGCTTGCCCACGTGTTGCAGACGGCCGTCGTTGAAGGCACGCAGAAAGGCCATGGCGGTCACGCAGTTGGGTGCTTCGGCGCCTGGCACCGGCAGCGGACGGCCGCTCTGTGCCCCCATCGCCATGAAAATGGCATCGTATTCCTGCTCCAGCTGCGCCATCGCAATGTCACTGCCAACACGGGTTTTCATGCGGGTTTGCACGCCCAAGTCCAGAATGCGCTGAATCTCGCCATCGAGCACTTCGCGCGGCGTACGGAAGCCGGGAATACCATAGCGCATCATCCCGCCGAGCAGTTCGTGCTCGTCGAAGATGGTGACGGAATGTCCCTTGAGGGCAAGCTGGTAGGCGCAGGCCAGGCCGGCAGGGCCGCCACCGAGCACGGCGATTTTTTTGCCGGTGGGCTCGGCCTTGTTCACATAGGCCATCTTGTTGGTGAGTGCCCAGTCGCCCACGAAGTGTTCGACGGAGTTGATGCCCACGAAGTCTTCGACCTGATTGCGGTTGCAGCCGGACTCGCACGGCGCCGGGCACACGCGGCCCATCACCGAGGGGAAGGGATTGGCTTCGGTGATGCGGCGGAATGCATATTCCTGCCAGTTCATGCCTGCCGGCGGTTTTTCGATGCCGCGCGCGATGTTCAGATAGCCGCGGATGTCCTCACCGGCCGGACAACTGGCCTGGCAGGGCGGAGAGGACAGCACGTACTCCGGGCACAGGTGGGAGTGGTCGGCATCGAAAATCTTGTCCTGCCACTGCTTCCAGTTCTGATCATCTTCCCTGTATCGACGAAAGGTCAGTTTTTTGTCCATGTCCTCGGATGTGCTTGACATCGCTGCTCCCCTGAAGTGAATTCCGTAAACTACTGTTTTGCGTCCAGCCGAATGGCCGTACTTACCAATTGATGGACACCGCCCACCATGCTCATGTCGAAGCCGTAATACGGGAGCACCTTGGTGAACTGTGCCTTGCAGATCGCACAGATGGTGGCCATGAAGTTGACGCCATGGTTGTCCACAACATCCTTGAACGCATCCATGCGCGGCTGCGCACCCTTGACCCGCAGTTCCATCAGGTCGTCGGTCAACAGGCCACCGCCGCCACCGCAACAGAAGGTGCCCTCAAGTATGGTTTCCGGAGCCATGTCGTGGAAACGGTTGGCTACCGACTTGATGATTTCCCGCGGGATAAGGAACTGTCCGCCCGGCATGTCGCCCATGCGCGAGCCCCGCGCCACGTTGCAGGAATCATGAAAAGTGATGATGCGGTGATCGTTGGCTTCCTTGTCCATCGTGATCGCACCCTGCTGCAGCAGGTCGTAAGTCACTTCGCAGATATGCGCCGGCTGCGGATAGTTGGGATCCAGCTGTTGTTGCAGCATCCTGCCGTATTTGTCGTCAGCACTCGCGCCGACGCCGACGCCGATTAACGTATTCCAGAAGCTGTAGGCGACGCGCCAGGCATGACCGCACTCGCCCACTACAATGCGTTTGACACCAAGTTCCAGCGCCGCTTCGCGGATGCGTAGCGCCACCTTTTGCATCTGCTCGTAGCTGCCGATAAACATGCCGAAATTTCCGGCCTCGGAGGCATGGGATGACAATGTCCAGCTGATTCCGGCAGCGTGGAACACCTTGGCGTAACCGATCAGACTCTCCACGTGGGGCTCGGAAAAGAAATCCGCGGAGGGTGTGATCAGCAGCACTTCCGCACCTTTGACATCGATGGGCAGCTTGACCGCGACGCCGGTATCCTCTTCGATGTCTTCTTCCAGGCCCACCAGAGTGTCCAATAGAGCCGGCCCGGGCAGCCCCAGATTGTTGCCGATGCGGTGTACCTTGCCCAGGATCTCGTTAGTGTATTTCTGCCCGATGCCCACGCTATCCAGTATCTCGCGGCCCGCCATGGTGATTTCGGCGGTATCGATACCGTAGGGGCAGTACACCGAGCAACGGCGG